>LSQX01142500.1_pt1 | contig 10376 bp, 7 predicted proteins | sample 654561 | NCBI WGS metagenome assembly LSQX01 (sample SAMN04489861, study PRJNA283612) | anaerobic digester metagenome | isolation source: 4 biogas reactors fed with cattle manure at either 37C or 55C with and... | place: Denmark: Kongens Lyngby | collected 2014
CAATGTAAGCCGGATGGTCTAATTGCAGTCGTATTGCCGGAAGGGATTTTATCCGGAGCAAGCCACAGGGCTTTCCGGGATTGGCTGTTGGATTCCGTGCAGGTCCTTGGCATTGTCAGCTTGCCGACCGGATTCTGTTTTTCCGGCACAGGCATTCGATGCTCTATTTTGTTCATGAAAAAGGCCAAACAGATTCCCGCTGATTACTCGATCTCAATGACCGAATTACAGCAGGATGACTTCGACAGCGATGTCATTGCTGCCACGATTGAAACCATTAAGGCGGCATTTAATCCGGAGGATCGCGCATGAGAAGTACCGTGATCCAGCTGAAAAAGTTTCGCAAAAAAGGCAACCGCCTTGACCCCCGTTTTTACCTTGGCGAGAAGACAGTAAAGACCATTACAAACGGTAACTACGACAGCTTCATCAAGCTGGGGGACCTGCTTGACTATTTTGCCGACGGCTCACGATTGACCTCATGTGAAGCAGGTATCCCGATGCTGCGTCTCAGCAATCTCGATGCATGCGATATCCATTTTTCCGGGTTGAAATATGCATCAATAGATAAGGCCGCTAAGTGGACGGCGGTAAAGCCTCAGGATGTGCTGTTCACTCAGGCTGCCGAACCTTTCAGGGCGGCGGTTATGCCCGAGGGGTTTGACGATATTACCGTGTCTTCCGAGATCACGGTCATGCGCCCAAAGTCGGCCGTTGTACCCGAATATCTGGCGGCCATACTGTCCGCACCCACCATGGGCAAGATCCTGAAAGATCTCGCCTACAGGCGGTCTGCCACAGCGTTAAGACGATTGCGCCTTAAAGATATTGCCGGAATTCCCATCCCGCTTCCGGGCCGAGAACTGCAGAACAAAATCAAAACAGCATATGATAATGCTGCACGCCTGAGCCAGGAGTCGGAAACAGAACTGTCTCAGATCATACAAGCTGTTCATGCAGAGATCGACCGCAAGACACAGATGCAGGTGACCATGCGCCAGTTCAAGATTCGTAAAACGGAATTGAGCGGCCGATGGGATGTTGCGTTTTGCGCAAATGAGGTGCTCCGGAAACAGTTGCTGGAGAGTGGCAGTGTTACCCCGCTTCTTCAGGTGGCTAAACCGGTTCCATCAACCTTGAAAGGGATCGGCGAGGATGAACAGGTTTGTGCAGTGAAAGCCGAGCATATCAACGAAAACACCATGATGGTGGAAAGCGTGGAGACCTGCCGATTATCCGATCTGTCACCCCGAATGAGACAGCCGCTAAATCCCGGGGACGTGTTGATCTGCACAACGGGCAGCGGAGAACAAGTGGCCTATCTGGATGAAAAGACGGCGGCCGAAGACTGCAGAATTCTTGGAAGTGCCACGTTTACCGCTCTGCGCTTCACAGAAACGCCAAGGTATTTCACTATTGCCATGACTCACCCCATTGTGCGGGCGCAATTGAACAGCCTTGCCACTGGGGCTGTGCAGCGTTTTGTCAGCAAAAAGGATCTGGATTCGCTGCTGGTTCCCAAATTGTCGGTGATCTGGCGGGAAGATTTTGACAGTCGTGTCGCCCGGGCATTTGAGAGAAGACGTGAAGCCTTGACAGCAAAAGCCCATGTGTTGGAGTTTGCCGAGCAGTTTTTACGGGAGGAAATGAAGCAATGAGTAGTGCATCCCAAATGATTGAATATCTAAACCGCGAAGGTGCCGCCACACCGGAGACCATTGCGGCTTCAATACCCGACCTGAATCAGTACGGTGGTGCCGAACGCGCCCTGTTGTTGTTGCGGTTGAACCCGAAGTTTGAACGCATCGACAAGGAAGCCTCTTCACCAGCGGAACCTTGCGACGGTTTTATGGTGAAGGAAGACGAAACTCCCTATCTGGCCAGCTCCAAATGGACCACACGCGGCAGCGGAATGTCCGATGAGGATGTCATCCATGATGCGGCGCTCCAATATTTTAAAGCACTGGGGAAACCCGGTGTTCCGATTGCCAATGTGGTGATGGAAGTAACCAAAACAACCGGGCTAAGCGCACCGGCGGTGGAGCAGGCTTTACGGTCTCAGTTTATGACAGTGAATACGAATATTTTTAACCGGCCCAACCGGCAGGAGGATAGATAATTATGGCTAAGAAAAAAGACAGTGCACCGGGCAAGCTCCGGGAACAGGCCCGGGAGCAACTTGCCGAACTGGGTTACGAAAAACTGATTGAGGACTTTCAGCTCTTTGATCCGTTTGGCGACGGCAGCATGGACGCCACAGCGGATCTGGTGGCAATGGATGGTGACGAGCCGGTCGTGCTTTTTGCGGCTGCAGATCCCGGCGATGCCGCCCGTCCTTCCATTCAGGATGACGCCAAGTTCAAAGCCGGACTGGGGGCGGATGAAGGCAAGCCGTTCCGCTTTGTCTGGGTATGGGATGGTGACAACAATTTCATTTTCGATCTGGAAAAAGATGCCCAGATTTCCGACCTGCCACGCAAGGATTTGTGGCGGGAGATTGCCAAGCCGATTTCCGATTCCCGTTCCCGCCTGCTTCAGGATCTTTCCGCTGAGTATCACCGTGGGGACTTCCGGGCGATCCAGCGTAAATTCGACCAGCTGCATGATGCCATCTACTCCAGGGGCGGCGTTAAGCCGACCAATGCGGCCATTGATGAACTGGGCAAACTTCTGTTCCTGCGCATATCTTGAAAAAACAACACGTCACTCGGGAGGTCCGAGCGACGAACACACGAAAGGATAACAGCAGAATGGAGGCGAAACCCCGTCTCCAACAAAACAAAAGGAGAAAAGACATGACAATTAGAAGTTTAGTTCCAAGGTTTAGGCGCGGGCGGGACAACATGCCCGTCAGACGCGGAGAATACGATCCCTTCTGGGATTTCCAAAGAGAGATGAATCGTTTGTTCGACGACTTCCTCATGGACTTCCCACTTGCCTCGCGCTGGGGTGAAAGGGATCTCCCTTCCGCAACCTTTAGTCCGCGGGTGGACGTATCCGAGACGGACAAGGATGTCATCGTCTCGGCTGAGCTGCCCGGCATGGATGAAAAGGATATCTCCGTGGAGATGGACGATGCTGCCATCACAATCCGCGGCGAAAAGCAGGAGGAGAAAGAGGACAAGGGCAAGAACTGGTACAGCCGGGAGCAGTCCTACGGATCGTTCCATCGTGCCATCCCGTTGCCTGCAAGTGTCGACGGATCGAAGGCCAAAGCCAAGTTCAAAAAAGGCGTTCTGACCGTCACAATTCCAAAACATGAGGAGGAACAGGCCAAACGGAAAACCCTCACCATCGAGAGTGACTAAGTTTTGGCAATAGCAGCACCGGGGGCACGTTTCCGCCCCTGGAATTTGTCGAGAACAGCATAAAGAGGAGGAAATAAGACATGACAGACAAAAGCAAAGACAACAGCAAAAATCTTACCTTACTCACAGTACTCGTCGGCGTGTTACTTGTAGCCGTCGCGGCACAGAGCGTCGCACTGCTGGGGCTGCGGAAAGAACTTCAAAATGCGCCGAGCAGTAGCCAATCGACACCGCCTGCCGTAGCACCTGATGACAACAAGGACATCGGAACAACGATGACACCATCCAGAACCCTATTCGATCGTGACGTGTTCGACTGGGATCTTGATGATTGGAACCCTTTTAAGGAAATGCATACCATGCATGACCGTATTAACCAGATGTTTGGCAATGCCTACAATCGGTTCAAAGGCAGCGATGACTTTAGAGGCTTGTTCGGCACCCATACATTCTCGCCGTCAGTCAACATTGAAGATAAAGGCGATCGCTACCTCGTTACGGTTGACCTGCCAGGAGCAGAAGAATCGCGTCTTGACGTCAAACTCGAAGAGCAAACCCTCACTATTTCCGGTACCGTCGAATCGGAAATCCGGGATGAGGAAAAAGGGGAAATACTTCGCCAGGAGCGTCGTAGCGGTCAATTCCGGCGCACAGTAACACTTCCCAGCCCGGTCCAGGTCGACAAAATGACAACAGAAAACAAAAAAGGAATTCTGTACATCGAAATCCCCAAAGCAGACGAAAAGAATTAAGCAAAGAACCATAAAAGGAGAAAGAAAATGATTAAAAAGCATCAGAAAAAGAAAAGACTAATGACGTGTATGGCAGTTCTTGCCGTGATTTTCAGCACAGCCGTATATTCCGGTGCTGAGCCGGCAAGTCCGGTGAGTATTCTAGAAAAGACAGGAGCGGCTTTTTCCGAAATCGCCGAACTGGCAACCCCCGCCGTCGTCTTCATCAGTGCAGAGAAATCAACAGTCGTTGGCATGCCGACTCAGCCTTTCGGCTATAACGATCCCTTCGGATTTTTCGGAGACGATTTTCTCCGCCGCTTCTTCCACGGCCCCAATGTGCCGCGAAATCAGCCTCGCAATCAACCGCGCAAGTTCAGGCAGATGGGACAAGGCTCAGGTTTTCTGATTAGCAAGGACGGCTATATCTTGACTAACCACCACGTTGTTGGTGATGCAGACAAGATCACTGTCAAGCTACACGATGGCCGGGAGTTTGAAGCTGAACGAATCGGAACAGATGCGAAATCCGAAGTCGCCGTTATCAAAATCGACAGCGACGACCTGCCTTATCTGGAACTCGGCGATTCTACCGCTATTCGTGTCGGCGAATGGGTCGTCGCTATCGGCAATCCGTTCGGTTTAACGGCAACGCTGACCGCCGGCATCGTCAGTGCCAAGGGGCGCAGCGGGATGGGGATCACCGACTATGAAGACTTCATTCAGACAGATGCCGCCATCAACCCCGGTAACTCCGGCGGACCGCTCCTCGATATCAAAGGCAAAGTCGTCGGTATCAATACAGCGATCTACAGCAGGAGCGGCGGAAACATGGGCATCGGCTTCGCCATCCCGGTCAACATGGCCAAATCTATTAAAGAGCAACTCGTTAAGAGCGGCAAGGTCACGCGCAGCTACCTGGGTGTCATCATTCAGGAAATGACGAGCGACCTGGCCGAGTCGTTTGGCCTCGAAGACTCAACCGGCATCCTCATCTCCGATGTCACGGAAGACTCCCCGGCTGAAAAAGCCGAACTACAGCAAGGCGACATCATTCTGAAACTGAACGGCAAACCTGTCAAAGACATCGGCGAATTCCGAAATGAAATTTCATCCAATCTACCGGGAACAAAGCTAAAACTAACTGTTTTCCGCGATGGGAAAGAACTGAAAATTGTAGCGCAGACAGAAGAGCTGCCAGATGATATCGCCGTTGCTGCACGTGTTCCGGAACTTTCCGAAAAACTGGGACTCACCGTTCAGGACATGACGGCTGAAAACGCTCAGAAATACGGTTATGAAGAAGATGCCGGCGTGCTCGTGACGAACGTGGAGCAAGGCAGCCTCGCCTGGCAGGCGGGCATCCAACCGGGCAACCTGATCGTCAGTGCCAACCGCAAACCGGTAACAACTGTCAAAGTGCTCCTCAAAGCCTTTAACGAAGCGGAGAAAAACGGAACGCTGCTTCTGCGTGTTCAGGATAAAAAATACTCACGCTACGTCGTATTACGGCTCAAATAAAACATCGTAAAAGCGATTGACCGCGGCTCACGGCGGCCAATCGCAGAGCATCCATATTCATCCTGTTATCCTGTCAAAAAACTCTCCGCCAAGTTGCAACCAAGAACTTTGAACGTTGAACTCCCCACAGTTACCTCCCTCGTTTTTTCGCGCAGCGGCGCACGGCGAACTTGCCTATAACTCAGTTTTTTCTTAATCTTAATGGGTCTTCCGCAGAATCTGTGGGTAAATAACTTGAAACGCACTGGGCTATGATGTTTCAATAGCTGTTCTTCAACAAGCAGCGAAACGAACAGCCCAGTGCGTGTAGAAACATTACTAAATCATTGTTATCCCCTCAAGTCATTTGTTTATTCTGCCTTCCAATGGAATGAGGATAAGAGCACTTTAATTGCCGATATTATACCGCGGAAAAACGGACTCGTTCGATGCTCCGCATGCGTAATAACGGCTCCGGTCTATGACAAACTTGAACAGCGGCGGTTTGATTTTGTCCCGCTATGGAACATACGGGTTTATTTTCGCTACACGATGCGACGGGTTAACTGTCCGGAGCACGGCGTACGAGTTGAGCGTATCCCGTGGGCTGATGGCAAGTCTCACTTGACCAAGCCTTATCAATTATTTTTGGCTCAATGGGCGCGTAAACTTTCATGGAAAGAGGTCGCTGAGTCATTTGGGACAACCTGGGATAATGTGTATCGCTCAGTGAAAACAATCGTCGCCTACGGAATGAAACACCGAAAACTCGATGGGATCACTGCTATTGGCATTGATGAACTTCAATACGCAAAAGGGCATCAATACCTGACATTAGTCTACCAGATCGACGCCGGTGTACGCCGATTGCTCTTTGTTGGGCGTGAACGAAAGGCCAGAACGTTGTTGCGCTTTTTCATGGACTTAGGCCGTGAGCGGTGCGCACAGCTCCAGTTTATATGTACCGACATGTGGCGACCTTATTTAAAGGTCATCGCCAAAAAAGCGCCAAATGCCTTAAACATTCTGGATCGGTTTCATATTGTGCAGCACCTCGGCAAGGCTATCGATAAGATCCGCGCGTCGGAGGTCAGACAGCGAGCAAGTGAAGGCTATGACAACGAAGTGCTCAAACACACAAAATATTGTTTTTTGAAGAATGAAGAGAATCTAACCGATGCTCAGCGCACTAAACTTTCCGACGTTTTACAGTACGATCTCAAAAGCGTACGAGCCTATTTGCTGAAGGAAAGTTTTCGGCTATTCTGGGAATATAAAAGCCCTTACTGGGCCGAGTGGTACCTTAACAAGTGGTGTGCCAGAGCCATGCGATCACGACTAGAACCGATCAAGGCATTTGTCCGGACACTACGCAGACATCAACCTCTAATCATGAACTGGTTCAAAGCTCAAAAGCTCTATTCTTCAGGCATTGTAGAGGGGATGAATCGCAAAATAAATCTCGTTACGAGAAAATCGTACGGCTTTCGAAGCTACGAGGTGCTTAAAATAGCGCTGTTTCATACGATGGGTGAACTTCCCGAACCGGAATCCACCCACAGATTCTGCTGAAGAGCCTAAAATCATGACTACTAAAAGACAGCCTTTCATATACAAAATGTCCATGCTGGCAAGTATGGGGATCATTCTTTTCTGCAGATTTCAAGCGTATGCTGAAGAACCAGCAACAATAGAGCTTAATCTGGCGATGACGTTGTCTTCAACGGCTGTAAAGGACGTTCAGGAGCCACATGAAAATCAGCTGGCGATCCTGCTTGCTCTTGATGACGGTACTAAACTGGAGTTGCCGATGCTGGCAGATACCAGCGTTACAGCCGATGATAAACCCAGGGGAGAAGCAATACTGGTGCTGCGGGATGGTAATTACAGCCGGGCACTTTTGAAGCCGGATCTTTCGAAAATTCCTGATAAAGCAAAAGTTGATCGAGCTGATTTCCGATTCCGGATAGGGTGGCGAGAGCGTGAAGAATCCGGAAAACTTGCATTTTACAAAATGCTGACAAAATGGACAGAAGATGCGACCGGCAGGCATGCCGATGGAACTTCTGAAAGCGCCTGGAAATTGCAGGCAGGCATTGATTTTGAAAAAACACCTTTTGCAACATATGATATTGCCGTTGTAAAAACAGGAACCGTCGTAGTTCCCGGCTTTGAGGATGCTCTAAATCAATGGTTGCAGGACGGGAGTTCAAACTTCGGTTTTCTCATGACTTTCAACGGAAAGGCAATGCAGATTAACGTCAATTCGCGCGAAAGCAAACCGCCGGCATCAAAAGGCATAAGCGCAATCGGGCTGGGCGGAAAAGATGATAACCGGGCTATATTGAAAATGGACTACGATATCCTGGATCGTGTGCTCCTCTCCGATGATGACCTGCTCGAAGCAACAGCTACAATTTTTGTTAAACTTGCCGCCGCAGCAGCAGGACAAAAACTTGTTGTATATCAGTTTTCAGGTGAGCAATCTCATGAAGATGAAACACAGCTTTCTGAAATTGTCCGTGTAGACTTGCCTTCGACAACTCCCATTACACAAGTAAAAATTCCAGACCTGGGTTCCTGGTTGCGCAGGGTCGTCAAAAACCCTGAATCAGTATCAGATGCGCTTCTGCTGGTGATTGAAAGCTCAGGGGAACAGTCTGTGGTCAACATTCAACAGACAGGGAGACTGGCCCCGCAAATGGCTGTGACACTGAAAAAGCACAAGTCACACTCCCTTTTCGAAAATGTTGTACGTCCGAAGGAAGGAATATACGCAAGAGTTGACTCAAGCGGCAATCTGACATATGGCGGACAGCGCCTGAGGCTGTGGGGTGTTAACCGTCATGCATCTCCAAATTTAAATATTGTAGATCGTCTGTGCAAAACAGGGTTCAATGCATTGCGACTCTGGCCAGGAGCAGCACCATATGATGTTGACTCGGCGCGGCAGGGAAGATTTTTTACGCCTCAAGAGGGAGCAACTCCACCTATGGATCAGTATGATCGGTTTGTGGCAGAAATGAAAAAACGCGGTATGTTTGTTTTTGCACCGCTTTTTGAGTCGCGTTCGCTGCTGCAGGAGCCGCAATTGAAAGAAATTGTTCGCGATGACAGTTTTTTACGTGGCTTAAATACGGGAAGCGACGACTGGGAAGCATGGCGCGAGGCAGTATTGAGTAAAAAACTTTCTACAGTTCATGCCATGTATTTTGATGAACGGCTTGGAGCGGTATTCAAACGTCATGCCTCCAACATTCTGGAGCATGTCAATCCATACACGGGAAAACGATATGCCGAAGAAGAAACCATAGCCGTATGGCAGGTGGTGAACGAAAATGCTTTCGTGTATCGCGTCCTTGAAAAAGGAACAGGGGACTGGCCTGAATACTTCCAGGATAAATTGCAGACACGCTGGAACAGTTGGCTCAAAGAACGTTACCGTGATGATGCCGGTTTGATTGCTGCCTGGGGCAAACCGGGTGATGGTGAATCTCTTGAGCAGGGCTCTGTGGCACTTGAGCCGACGCTCCTCAATCGTTCAAAATTTTCAGAGGTACGGGGTAACGACGTTGTCGCCTTTATCGTTGATCTGGCAGTAGCCTTTAACCGTGACTTTCATGAGTATTGCCGGACATTTGCTCCCGATGGCGTAGGTGTCAATGTTGTTCCATTTGTTTTCGATTGCCAGTACCGCCCAAGCATTCCATGGCTCGCTTCCCAGGCACTGCCGGGAGATGCAGTTGCAATAAGCACTTACGAATGGGGTCTTACATCAAAACTGAACGCACCACCCGGCATTTATGTGCTTGACGGTGCTACGGTGGAGGGAAAAGCAACTTTTGTTTATGAAACTAATACTGCAAGCGTAAACCCGTACCGTGCGGAATTTCCCCTGCGTGTTGCCGCCCTTGCAAGTCGGCAGGATTGGGACGGAGTGTTTTTCCATATTTATCACACGCCGGATGAACGCATCGATGTTTATACTCCGGATGAACGCTATCTTATTGAAAAACTGCCCTATATCCGGGCGGATCATTACTGGAGCGGTACGCATTTTTCTGCGGATACTGCACTCGGTGCCAGTCTTGCCATTGCAGGACGCATTTTCCAGCAGTGTGATATACCTCCTGCACCGGCACCCGTTGTTACACACGTAAGTGATTCGGATATTCGTAGTTTTCGCCACTTTAACGGTATCAACCAGAGGGCTGATTCATTCGGCGCAGGCAGCCGTCTGCGTTTCGGGGGAGAGGTGGAGAAAAAAACAACGGTAACAACCAAAACCGAAGAATGCTCTCCCGTGATATATGAACCCGAGAATGGCAGGATGATCATCGATACCCCAACTGTGAAAGCTTATGTAGGAAAAACAGACGGAAACTATGCGTTCAGTGACGGTGTTGTGGTTGGAGATTTCACGCAACCTTTTGTTGCCTGGGGTATTTTCAGCACAGACGGAAAACCCCTTACAGGTAAAAGCGCTACTTCATCAGCCATCGCTGTTGCCATGTTTAATGCCATAAATACGGGCTTCAAGATAGATATGACACTGGCACGCCAGAAGACGGGCTTCATTCCACCTCTGCAACTTGCTTCAGCAACGCGATCTTTCGGTAGGGCGCCAATAGTTGTTGACAAAGTAGGATGGACGCTCTGGTTCCCCACGGCTCTCAAGGGTTCTCTCGACAGCTTTGACTTTGCTCTCAGACGTCTTTCCACAAATGATTTTGATGGTGACAACCGCATTGCAGGCGACTCCGATCGGGAGGTATTTTTATACAGGCTCGATATTTTAGGACGTGGAGGGGGCATGCACGTGACAGGTGCGACAGAC
>LSQX01292314.1_pt3 | contig 10376 bp, 9 predicted proteins | sample 654561 | NCBI WGS metagenome assembly LSQX01 (sample SAMN04489861, study PRJNA283612) | anaerobic digester metagenome | isolation source: 4 biogas reactors fed with cattle manure at either 37C or 55C with and... | place: Denmark: Kongens Lyngby | collected 2014
CTCCACACCATCGCCACATCGTTAACCGCGAAGCATCGCACGTTCATTCGTGTCCCCGCCGATATGATCTGCGACAGCACGACCGTAATGTTCGCACTGCCCGACCCGCTCCATTTCGGCGTGCTTTTGTCGGCCGTGCATGTGGTGTGGGCTTTGGCAGCTGGGGGCAGGCTCGGAGTGGGCAATGATCCGCGCTACAACAAATCCCGTTGCTTCGAGCCATTTCCGTTCCCTGTATCCGGCACGCACGACGGCAACATCCGCGACGTGGCCGAACAACTCGACACCCACCGCAAACGCCGGCAAGCCACGCATCCCGGCCTCACTCTCACCGGTACCTACAACGTGCTGGAAAAACTGCGCAGCGGCGAGCCGCTGACCGCCAAGGAACGCACCATCCACGAGCAGGGGCTGGTGTCGGTGCTGCGCCAATTGCACGACGAACTGGACGCCGCCGTGCTCGACGCCTACGGCTGGTCCGATCTGTTGCCGCCGCTGCGCGTGGCGCACGGCAACGAGCCATCAGCCGAAGGCCAGACCCGGGAAGACGCCAAACGCACCTTCGATGAAGCCATCCTCGAACGTCTCGTCGCGCTCAACACCGAACGCGCCGCCGAAGAAGCGCGCGGCCTGATCCGGTGGTTGCGCCCGGAGTTCCAGAACCCACAAGCCCCCCTCACCCCAACCCTCTCCCTCGCGAGCGGGGGAGAGGGAGCAAAAGCAGAAATCGACGAAACACCCGCCATCGCGCCTGCCTCCATCAAACCCATTCCCTGGCCCAAGGACACCGTGGACCAGATTCGCGCCATCGCCGACCTGCTCGGCGCCAGCCCGGCAGCACTCACCCTCGACGACATCGCCGCCCGCTTCAGCGGTCGCGGCCCGTGGAAAAAACGCCTGCCGCAACTGCTGGACATGCTGACCGCACTGGGCCGCGCCACGGAACAGGACGGACGCTTCAGTGCCTGAAATCATCGCCCCTGCGAAGTTGCCCCATGGCGATCAACCATTGCGAGTGAAAATAACCCTCACGCTCCCCGCGAAAGGGAAGATTGTTGCCCTGTCCATGGAGCCGCCACACGCACATCTCCCGATGATGTTGAATGACTGCACTGTGGCGTTGGACAAGAATATCCTGATGCGAGCTGATTGGGCAGCGAAACATCCAGAGGATTCAAGGGACCACAGGGTTTGGTTGAGTCAACTGAATCGGCCCGGAATACGCCTGAATCCAATCTTCGTGGCGTGGGAAGGCCGTCATCGCGCTTTTCCATCCCGTTCCGACTTTATTGAGTCCTGTGCACACTGGCAGTCGGAATGTTTTCGCTTGTTTCCCCATGCGGCGCCATTCGGCATGGGTGAGGCGATGCTGGCTGAGTTGTATGAAAGTCGCCATATCATCTTTCAAGGCCATGAAGAGCGAGAGGTATTTCTGCAGCGCTGGATGCCTGTCGTTGCACAGCCGTTTAACGAAAAGACACGATGGGGTATCGTTGATGACATGCTGAGCGACTGTCTCGCAATGGGGATATCGGCTAAATCGCCCTTTATCGCACTATGCCTGGCAACAGTATTCGACCGTGGTGGTGCATCACCCAAAAGACCCATTGCGTCGAAAATATTGAAGCCCAAGAAAATCTATACCAAAGAAGACGCCCATAATTCACTGTTCGATCTGGGGATGATTGAGTTCTTGATACAGTCGACATCGTTTCCTGGGCCTCCATTAGCCATATGTACTTCCGACGTTCCGTTGGCAAGGGCATGGCAAGCGTTGGCGGTGACAGCAGATCACAGCGACTCCCGCGCAAGAACGTATAAAGCACAAGTCACTCCGGCACTTTTTCCGCTGCTGACTCTCGAAAGCTGTGGACAGATTGCGCGTCGGGTGGAGCTGGCTGCCAGTAGCTCCAACTAGCAGGCGGGAGCCGCCCAATTCTCCCAACGCAAGCCATCCACGCGGCCGAACACCCGGTCATTGCTGACCAGCGACACATCCACCGCCAGCGCATGTGCGGCGATCATCTGGTCCAGCATGCTCATGCCGATGCCTTTGCGCTCCAGATCGGCGCGCAGGGTGGCGTGGCGTTCGGCAACGGCGGCGGCCCAGTCCAGGGTGACGCAGACACCCGCTTCCACAAGCCGGCGCCGCCCGCGATGCTTACAATGCGCGGTCTGTCATCCAATGAGGAAATGACCATGCGATACCCGATGTTGGTGGCCGCGTTGGCCTGCGTGCTGCTGTCAGGCTGTGACCGTTCCAGCGAGCCTTCCGCCGATGCCCCGGCCACGTTGCCTGCGTCCAGTGCCGAAGCCGCAGCAGACGCACCCGCTGTGGCGGCGCGCCCGTCGCACACCTTCCAGGCCGCAGTCACGGCGGCTGATTTCCTCGAATACACCTCGGTGCTGGCGTCCGACGAGTTTGCCGGCCGCGCGCCGGGCACGAAGGGTGAAACGCTGACCATCGAATACCTGCGCGACCGCTTCCAGGAGATGGGCCTGAAGCCGGGCAACGGCGACAGCTGGTACCAGCCGGTGCCGATGGTGCAGACCACCGCGACGCCCGCGAACGCGACGCTGGATGTGCGCGGTACGCCGGTGGAATGGCAGTTCGGCCCGCAGTGGGTCGGGGGCACGCGCACCGGGCAGGCGCGGGTGGAACTGGATTCCAGCGAGCTGGTGTTCGTCGGCTACGGCGTGGTGGCGCCGGAAGAAAACTGGAACGACTATGCCGGTCTGGATGTGAAGGGCAAGACCGTGGTCATGCTGATCAACGATCCGGGTTTCCACGTCGATGATCCGCTGCTGTTCGGCGGCAAGCGCATGACCTATTACGGGCGCTGGACCTACAAGTTCGAGGAGGCCGCGCGCCAGGGTGCGGCGGCGGCGATCATCATCCACGATACCGACGGTGCCGGTTACGGCTGGGGCGTGGTCGAGGGTGGCTGGAGCGGGCCGCAGTTCGATCTGCCGGCAGCCGCCGATCCCGAACCGCGCCTGCCGTTGCAGGGCTGGATCAGCGCCGACACCGCACAGGATCTGTTCGCGCGTTCCGGCATGGCGCTGGAGGCGATGCGTCTGGCCGCCAACAAGCCCGGCTTCCGCGCCGTGCCGTTGCCGGCGACGCTGTCGGTGGCGCTGGAAAGCGCGGTCAGCACGTCCGAATCCAACAATGTACTGGCGCTGATCCCGGGCAGCGAGCGGCCCGACGAGGTCATTGTGTATCTGGCACATTGGGATCATCTGGGCACCCAGACCGCGCCTGACGGCAGCGTGCAGATCTTCAACGGCGCGATCGACAACGCCAGCGGCGTGGCTGGCATCCTGGAAATCGCCGACGCCTTCGCGCGTGGCGGGCAGCGGCCGAAGCGCTCGGTGCTGTTCGCGGCGGTGACGCTGGAGGAATCGGGTCTGCTGGGTTCGGCCCACTACGTCGCGCACCCGAGCTTCCCGATGCGCGACACCGTCGGCGTGATCAACCTGGATGCGATGAACATCATCGGCAAGACCCGCGACATCGTCGTCAACGGTTACGGCGCTTCGGAGCTGGAAGACCTGCTGCGTCCGATCGCCGAGCGCCAGGGCCGCGTGCTGCATGCCGAGAGCAGTGTCGAGAAGGGCTACTACTTCCGCTCCGACCACTTCAATTTTGCCAAGGCCGGGGTGCCGGCGCTGTACGCCAAGGCCGGCAACGACCATGTCGAAAAGGGCGAGGAATACGGCGCCCAGGTGGCTGCCGACTACGTTGCCAACCGATATCACATGCCCGGCGACGTGGTCGATCCGGACTGGGATCTGGAAGGCGTGGTGCAGGATCTGGAAGCGCTGTACGAACTGGGCAGCCAGCTGGCCAATGGCGATGCCTGGCCGAACTGGTACAGCGGCCACGCCTTCCGCGCGGTGCGCGATGCACAGCGTGCGGAAGCTGCTGCGGACTGATGCAGGCGCGTCACGCCCGGCGTTTATGTGCAGTGCAGCGTGCACATCGGCGTCGGGCTCCGTAGGATGCGGCAAAACAAGATGTGGGGAGGGAGGGACCCGCTTCGTTCGCGAAGCGGGTCTTTCTTTTGCGCGCCGAAAAACTGCGTGCAGGAAATCTCCGCCATGCCGGCGGCACGGCGCCATCACGACGCGGATGGAAAACAGGATCAGGACGCTGCGGTGCCGATTCCGCAGCCGGAAGGTTCAGCCTTCCAGCGACAGTTCCAGCAGGCCCAGCAGGGTGTCACGCAGGCAGACGCGCAGTTGCGCCAGGCGAAGCTCGGCGGCATTGCCACCGAATTGCGAGGCGTCCATGTGTTCAAGCCGGAATGCGGCATCGGCCAGGTCGGTGGCGCCCAGTGCCAGCGCCGAGGAGCGCAGGAAATGGGCGGCCTGGTTGATCTCGCCCACGTCGCGGCGCTCGTGTCCCAGTTCGATCCGGCTCAGCAGGGCCGGTGCATCGGCGGCGAACAGGCGGATCAGCTTGGCACTGCTGCCGGGCTGGCTCTGGTCCAGGGTACTCAGCAGCGCGAGGGCATCAGGATGCAGGGTGATCGGCGCGGTCATCTCGGTATCAGGGCAGGCTGGGCGGGATGCATCGAAAAAGTTTCGATGGCGCGCAGCATAACGCGATGTGCGCGGTGATGCGCGCACGTGGCCGGCAAAACCGGGTTTGCGGTAGGGTGCGGCCTTGCCGCAGGCCTCCGGCATCACCGGAATGCGCCACTGCGGCCCCTGTGTGCGATGTGGGCACGGCCGCGATCCGGTCCGGGCCAGCTTGTGAGGATTTCCAATGCAACAGACCCGTTTCCGCCTGTATGACGCTGCCGCGCTTGAAGCGGTGATCGACGCGATGGCGCGCCAGATCGCGATGCGCTTCGATGCCACACCGCTGACCCTGATCGGATTGCAGCGTCGCGGCGTGCCGCTGGCCGAACGCTTGCACCAGCGCATCGCGCAACTGCGCCCGGAGTGGGCGATCGAACGAATTGATCTGGAGGTCAAGCGCTACGGCGACGATCTGACCCTGCTGCATCCCGATACCCGTCTGAGTGCGACGGCACAGCAACAGCAGGCGGATTTTTCCGGCCGCCGCCTGGTGGTGGTGGACGACGTGCTGTACCAGGGCCACTCCGCCGCTGCGGTGCTGGAATTCCTGCGCGCACACAAGGCCGGCGATGTGCATCTGGCGATGCTGGTGGACCGCTGCTGCGCCACCTTGCCGGTGCAGGCCGACATCGTCGGGCTGAAATTGCAGATCGCGCCGCAGGATGTCATCGAGTGCAATGTGCCGCCGTTCGAGGATGAATTCGCGATCGACCTGCTGCGGCTTGAAGGCTGAAGCCGGCGGCCAGGGAAATTCTGATCACGTCTCATAACGTCATCCCGGCGAAGGCCGGGATCCAGTTTTTCAACAGCTTGCCGAAGAGCTGGATGGCCAGCCATTCGGCTGTTGAAAGCCGCTGGAATAACACCTTGCTCAGAGGCTTCTAGGAAATTTCCTAGGCCAGAACAGGAAAACTCCGAGCCGCCAACCGGCATTGCGCCGATGCCACGCCGCGCGCGCGAATCCCAGACTGTGCCGGTCGGTCGCACTCCTGCGGCGGACATCGCCTGACGGGAGTAAGCCATGCACCTGATCCGACGCTGCAAAGCCGCCTGGCTGGTGCTGTTGCTGGCCTGCACGCCGCTGTGGGCGGCCGACACGGTCGACATCAACCATGCCGACGCGCTGGAGCTGGCGGCCAAGCTCAGTGGCGTGGGCATGACCCGGGCCGAGGCGATCATCAGTTCACGTGAAACGCTGGGTCCGTTCGTACACCCCGACGAACTGGTCCGCGTGAAGGGCATCGGGCCGGCCACGCTCGAAAAAAACCGGGACCGCATCGTGGTGGGTTCGTCCGACCGCGACGCGCCCCGATAACAGCCCTGCCGCGCAGCTGGGCTCCCCCGGGCCCTGATGCGTCTTGCTGCCCGCCGCACGGCGTCGTGTGGCGGGCAGTGTGTTTTTGCGCTTCGCATTGTGTGGCGTCGGGCCATTCGTGCTGCGGCGCGCTATCGTGTCGGCCTGCGCCGGACGGCGGCGCCACGTTCGACAGGAGCCACAGATGAAATACCTCCACGCGATGGTGCGAGTGCGCGACTTGGATGCGTCGCTGCGCTTCTTCCGCGATGGGCTGGGTTTGCAGGAAACCCGGCGCATCGATGTTCCCGAGCACCGCTACACCCTGGTCTATCTGGGTGCGCCGGAAAATCCGGAAGCGGAAGTCGAGCTGACCTTCAATTACGACGACGAGGATTACGGCAGCGCCCGCAACTTCGGGCATCTGGCGTTCCAGGTCGACGATATCTACGCCCGCTGCGCGCACCTGGCGGCGATGGGGGTGACGATCAACCGCCCACCGCGCGATGGCCGCATGGCTTTCGTGCGCTCGCCGGATCTGATCTCGATCGAACTGCTGCAGAAAGGTGCGGCGTTGCCACCGGCCGAACCCTGGGCTTCGATGCCGAACACGGGCGAGTGGTGAAACCGGAACGCGACTTCATCGACGGCGAGCCGGCCACGCCGCAGGCGCTGGCGCGGCTGGCGGCTTCGGGATTCGGCCACTTCACCACGATGCCGTTGCGTGCCGGTGCGGTGCCCGGGCTGGAACTGCACCTGGCCCGTCTGGATCAGGCCAGCCACACGCTGTTCGGATGCGGTCTGCCACCGGAACGGGTGCGCGAACAGCTGCGCCGCGTGCTGCACGGCCTGTCCGATGCCTGGCTGCGGATCAGCGTCAGCGCCGCGAACTGGACGGCGCGGGATATGCCGCAGCAGGCGCAGTTGCAGGTTTTCATCCAGGTCCGTGCCGCCGCCGAGCCACGGCGGGCGCCGGTGCGGCTGCAAAGCGTGCGGCACCAGCGTTATCTGCCCGACATCAAGCACAGCGGCCTGTTCGATCTGCTCGACCTGCGCCGCCGCGCGCAGCTGGCCGGTTTTGATGATGTGCTGCTGAAGGACGGCGCCGCCCGCATCAGCGAGGGCAGCACCTGGAATCTGGGCGCGCTGCGCGACGACACACTGTTCTGGCCAGAAGCGCCGCGTCTGCAAGGCACGACGATGCAACTGCTCGCCCAGGAGTGGGAAAGTCTCGGTGGTCAGGTTGTCACGCGCGTGCTCGACAGCGCTGCGCTGGCGCGGATGCAACTGGTGTTCTGCTGCAATGCCGGCGGCGTCTGGCCGGTGGCATCACTCGACGAAGTACCGCTGGCCATGAATGCGCAGCTGCTCGAACGCCTGCGCAGCTGTCTTGCAACTGCACCCGCATCGGTGCCGTGAAGCGGCAGGCCGGGTGCTGGCCGGCACAACGAGATGACCTGTTCCGACAGCGCGCCCGATAATGCGCGGCCCACCGAACGGAACACCCGCCATGACCGATGCTTCCACCGCCGAACTGGTAGCCAGCGCCCAGCAGCACCTTGTGCCGACCTACCGCCAGCGCGGGCTGGTGCTCGAGCGCGGGCAGGGTTCGCGGCTGTGGGATATCGAAGGCCGCGAATACGTGGATTTCGGCGCCGGCATCGCGGTCAGCGCGCTGGGGCACGGCGACACCGACATCCTCGCGGCGCTGCGCGAACAAGCCGACAAGCTCTGGCACACCAGCAACATTTTCCTCAGCGAACCGTCGCTGCGGCTGGCCGAAGAACTGGTCGCCGCCAGCGGTTTCGCATCGCGCGTGTTCTTCTGCAACTCCGGCGCCGAGGCCAACGAGGCCGCGATCAAGCTGGTACGCCGCCATGCCGCGAACGCCGGCCGCGCGCCGCAGCAACGCGCCATCATCAGCTTCCAGGGTTCGTTCCACGGTCGCACTCTGGCCACGGTCACCGCCACCGCACAGCCGAAATACCAGCAAGGCTTCGAGCCGCTGCCCGGCGGTTTCCGCTATGCCCCGTTCAACGATGCGGCCGCGTTCGATGCGGTGTTCGATACCGATGTGGCGGCGGTGCTGGTGGAACCGGTGCAGGGCGAGGGCGGTGTCGTGCCGGCGGCGCCGGGTTTCCTCGCGCATCTGCGCGCGCGTTGCGATGAGGTCGGCGCGCTGCTGGTGTTCGACGAGATCCAGACCGGCGTGGGCCGCAGCGGCAAGCTCTGGGCGCATCAATGGGATGGTGTCGTGCCCGATGTCATGACGCTGGCTAAAGGGCTGGGTTGCGGTTTTCCGATCGGCGCGATGCTGGTGGCCGAACACGCTGCGCAGACGCTGGAGTTCGGCAGCCACGGCACCACTTTCGGCGGCAACCCGCTGGCAGCGGCGGTGGCGCGCGTGGCGCTGCGCAAGCTGGCCGCGCCGGAATTGCTGGCCAATGTCGAAACCCAATCACGCGCTCTGCGCGAAGGCCTGCGCACGCTGGATGAAAAACATCAGGTGTTCGCCGACGTGCGCGGGCGTGGCCTGATGCTGGGCGCGGTGCTGCGCGCGGAATTTTCCGGCCGCGCGGCGGAGATCCTCGATCACGCCGCCAACGCCGGCCTGCTGCTGCTCCAGGCCGGTCCGGACGTGCTGCGTTTCGTACCGGCGCTCAATATCGGTGGCGCGGATGTGGCCGAGGGATTGGCGCGGCTGGATGCGGCATTCACCACATGGCGAGAGTGAGTCGCGCCACGTAGCTCCTTTCCCCGCGCGGGGGAGAGGGAATCCTCTTTTACTCTGGAGCATCGCCATGTCCCGCCCACTTTTCTTCCTGCTGCCCTGGCTGTTCGCCACCGCAGCCAGCGCCGACACCGCCGTTTCCATCGATCCGGCCTTGCAGGCGCAGGTGATCGAATGGCGGCGTGATCTGCACCAGCATCCGGAGCTGGGCAATCACGAAGTGCGTACCGCGCAGATCGTGGCCGAGCACCTGCGTGCGCTCGGACTGACGCCGAAAACCGGCATTGCGCATACCGGCGTCACCGCCGTGCTCAAGGGCGGCAAGCCCGGCCCGCGCATCGCGCTGCGCGCCGACATGGATGCGCTGCCGGTGACCGAACAGACCGGCCTGGCCTTCGCTTCCACGGTGAAAAGCGAATACCGTGGTCAGCCGGTCGGGGTGATGCACGCCTGCGGCCACGATATGCACGTGGCGATCCTGATGGGCGTGGCGCAGGCGCTGGCGGCGCGCAAGGATGAACTGGCGGGCGAGGTGATGTTTGTGTTCCAGCCGGCCGAGGAAGGCCCGCCGCTGCCGGGTGAAAGCGCCGGCGCCCGGCTGATGCTGGAACAGGGCGTGTTCGATGACTTCACGCCCGATGCGGTGATGGGCCTGCACGTCTGGTCGCGCCTGCATGTCGGGCAACTGGGCGTGCGCAGTGGGCCGTTCATGGCCAGCGCCGACGAGTGGATGCTGAAGATCCGTGGGCAGCAGACCCATGGTTCGCAGCCGTGGGCCGGCGTGGACCCGATCACCGTCGCGGCGCAGGTGCTGCTCGGTGCGCAGTCGATCATCGCGCGCCAGATCGACATCACCGCGCATCCGGTGGTGCTGACGGCGGGCCAGATCCAGTCCGGCACGCGCTTCAACATCATTCCCGACGAAGCCACGATGGTCGGCACCCTGCGCACCTTCGACATGGACGTGCGCGAGGACGTGATCCGCCGTTTCCGCAGCACCGCCGAGCATTTCGCCGCCGCCAGTGGTGCCAGCGCCGAACTGTCGGTCGATATGAACGCGCCGGTGACGCGCAACGATCCGGCGCTGACCCAACGCCTGCGGCCCTCGCTGGAAAAGGTCGCCGGTGCCGGCAACGTGGTCGAGGTGCCGCGCTACACCATCGCCGAGGATTTCTCGCAGTTCGCCAATGTCGCACCGGGGCTGTACTTCTTCGTCGGCACCACGCCGCCGGGGCAGGCGCTGGAAAGCGCCCCGATGAACCATTCACCGCACTACGCCCCGGATGAGGCCGCGCTGGACATCGGCGTGCGCGCGATGCTCCAGGCCACACTGGACTTCCTGGCCGCCCCGGACGCCTGAATGTCGTTGGCGGATTCGGTCAGGACCTGGGTCAACCGGCGGTCCTTGGTGCTTTTCCTATCCTGTGATCCCGCCGATTCCTATCTGTGGTTCCGGCATCTTCCAATGCCGCGTGGTCGTGGTGTTGCGGACACTGTCTCCACCGCCAGGAACAACTCCCGAGCGGACACCCATCCTCATCGGAGACATCACATGAACACCTTTTCCCTCATCCTCAAGTCCCTGCTGCTCTCGCTCGTGCTGAGCTTCCCGGCCTTTGCCGCAGGCCCGGTCAACATCAACACCGCCGATGCCGCCGCACTGGCTGCCAACCTGCACGGCGTCGGCCCGGCCAAGGCGCAGGCCATCGTCGAGCACCGTCAGGTCAACGGCCCGTTCAAGAGTGCCGATCAACTCGCCGC
>LSQX01328940.1_pt1 | contig 10376 bp, 8 predicted proteins | sample 654561 | NCBI WGS metagenome assembly LSQX01 (sample SAMN04489861, study PRJNA283612) | anaerobic digester metagenome | isolation source: 4 biogas reactors fed with cattle manure at either 37C or 55C with and... | place: Denmark: Kongens Lyngby | collected 2014
AAGGTAGGATTGAAACTTATAAGGGATTGGATCCCTATTACTCCGACCTTGAAGTTATACCTTTTGCTGATATTCCTGAATCCAATAATAATATCGGCCTTATAGAGGACCAGGGTGATAAACCTGGAAAGTGCGAGAGGTTTTTGGTTAAAGGCTATGTGGAGTACCCTTCAGGCTGGGGGGCGGGTCCTACGGGACCCTATAGTACACACCTTGTTCTAGTCAATCTGAACAACAAATGGGTAATTGTGGGGGAAGGTGCTCCTCTTGTAGATGGTTGTACCAGAGCTATTACAACTCTAGGCTTAGAAGAAACCCCAGAAGATGAAAATGATACACCTTCTCCTGACTGAAATAAAATTGACCAAAATTTTATTACCCAAGTCTTCTGTTAATTATATATCCCATTAAATAGTAAAGTCTTCTGATGTCATAACATGGAGGGCTTTACTAATCTTTTCTGCTTTTAAAATGATTTACCTCCATCTTTCGAGAATTACCCCTTCTGTTTTGGAGTCCACTTGCTTTCGCTCTTATTTACAGCTATATAGCTTTTCTATAATTCCTTGATTGCTTTTTTCTGTTTCTTTCAAATCTTAGCACGATTTGAAACAGATTTTATGTAGATTTAACATCCGTTCTTGTACACTTCAATAAAAACATGGACATTTTTGATTACCACTTCCGAACGAGGAAATTTGCTTATCAGCAGAAAACAGAGAACGAAACATTTTACTGATTCAATCTGTTTAATTATATATAAAAGACATTAGCCACCCAAATCAAAAAATGAGAAAGAGAGGACAACATGAAAGCTTCTAGATTTGTATCGAGTATCCTGTATATTGGATTGGCGGTAATTTTGTTGTTTGGTAGTATTTCTACAGCAACCGCAACAATTAACGTAAATTGCAATGAAAATATATATGAAATACAAACCCTTTTAGATCATTATTTTCAACTAAGGTATGAGGCAAGAAAAAATAATATCATCCCTGATCTTAGTCAGTTCATCGATGTGAGTTCAGAAAAAGTTAAGAATTTTCTTTCAACGGAAACCGATAAGTTACGATTAGAAACGTTGCACGCAAGTAAGAACGACTTGGAATATCTTGAATATAAATTCATAATCGATATATAAAACATTGATTTCAGCTCTGAGGATTCCACTGTAACTGTCATCATCCTAGAAAACCATGAGGTGGTCTTCAAAAAGACACCTCAAATAGTGTCCAAGATGAACAACCTTATCCATCAAATTGTCTTGTCTCCAAATGATCGATCATGGGAGATTATAGACGATTCATATGATGATTTTCTATGGAAAGCAATCCGCCAAACATCTGTTGATTTCATTGAAGAACAAATTAACACGCCCCGGCCGATTCCTTTAGAAACAGATATTAATATTCAACCAATTGAAGTAGATGGCGGAGGATATTATCGGACAGGTGCTGTACAATTTGCGAGAGCTTGGTATAACTCCACTTACCCAGGGTATTATAGGTTTAATGCCGATTGTACAAACTTTGTTTCTCAGGCCATTCATATTGGGGGATTTATTCCGGAAACTGTTACGGCACAAGGAATAAATGTTGGGTGGTATTATGTCAGTTCAACACAATATGCCAATGCATGGACCTTCACTCCAGCCTTCTATGACTTCGTCGTGAATGGACATTGGTGGGTTGGAGGTCCAGAAGGTGCAGTTATAGCTATTGATCAATTACAACCTGGTGATGCGATTCTTTATGACATTAGGACAGGCAGTTACACATTTGATCATGCGGTAATCGTTGTTGAGATGACCGATTTAGGAAACCAAGAATTGTTTCCTTTAGTCGCGGGTCATTCACCAGATGTAAATGATTACCCTTTTACGGCATTCAACTATTATAGAACGTATCCGATTCAGATAATCGGTTATTAATTTACTTGTTAAAAGAGGTTAAAACATGAATTTTCTCAGATACACAAACAAGACTAGGCTCGCATATCATCTTCTCTTGGTCTCCATCTTTTTTTGTGGTTGTTTCACCGCTTGTACCTCTTCGGCGGAATTCGAAGGAGAGAAGCTGATTAGACGTTTTTTCAGTTTAATGACGGAAGGGGATTTCAAGAACGCCGCAAATATGCTTTATGAAGCACCTCCTGGCATGCAGGGTCCGGGCTTTTCAAGAACTGACTTTGATTCAAGTTTTGCAGCAGGGGCCAAGATCAATTACACCATCCTCTCTATAATACCTGGAGATGAGGTCGAGGCTCAATATTTCTTCGCTCCAGACAAGCAAAAGTATTTTTTTCCAGACGAGGTACCAGATATATGCCAAACCTATCTCATTAAGCTTCAGCTCGATTTTTTAGATTTACCAGAACCCAACATATACTCAATTGGTTTTATACAAAAAGTTTCGCTCTTTCGTCAGGAGGGCGATTGGAAGATAGGTTATTTCACTTTTCCCTCAGCTGACGCTTGTTATCAGCATAGAGAATCAGTCGTCCAGACGCGGGAGACAGGCATTTCCGAATCGGATGGAATGATTCCACAGATCATATACCCACAAGAACAGATCGCAATAATAGATCAGACGCCAAAAGACACAGTTCTTTCTTACTACCTCCTTTTGAATAGCCAGCAAGTTGGTCAGGCGTCAATTTTGCTAGCAGCTGATTCACCAGCAAGGCAGCAGATGTTATTAAATATCGATCAATTCTCTGTTGATGGTCAATTGGTCTCCCCTGTCATCGAGATATCTGCTCCAGTTTCCTGCACAAACCAAGAACTCCCGTTGTCAGAGGATTGTCAAGAACTTTCAGTTACACGACAAATGTTTTATGAAGGTGGTTTCTGGGCCAGTCCTAACGGACATGTAACCCGATTCACAATTCAGCTGATCAAAGAAGATGATCACTGGAGGATCTGGGATATCAAACACAATGTATGACACTGAGAAGCAATGCTGCCAAGCATGTTTTAACCTTTACTTTCACACAGTGTTTATTAGCAGGTAATGGTCTTGGGTCTTGCAGAAAAACAAAGTCATAATTCTTTTTTGTGACTGAGACACCCAAAACGAGTTAACAAACAAGAGCTAATACTGGAGTGTGTTTAATCCTTTTCAATGTATTTTCCTTAATCCAATTATTCCTTTGTAAGGATTAGTCGACTACCTTGGTACTAACACTGAAGAATATCCTGTCGTGCTTGATGATTTGGGGAATTGAGAAAGATGAGAAGCAAAGATCATGAGAATGGGGTATTTATCAAGTGCATTTATTCAATTGAAGTCAACTGGAAGCACAAGCTCCCAGTTGACATTTAGAGCACTCAGCTAATTTCCTCAGCGATACAGTTGGTATAGTTCTCCATACTCTCACGTTTTATGCCTTCAATTTTGCGTTTGCACTGCAAAATCAAACTCTGCATTGCCTCATCCTCTTCGAGGTGGTAGAGACGATCAAGTTCAAACAAAGTCTGTTTATTATCTAATCCTTCTGGCAAAATCGCCAGCAGGTTTTCTTCTTCAATAGTAAACCGGATCATACGCCTAACTCCATTTCTTTGTCTGGTCTTTTTTCCTCCTGCTGAAACCCATCTTTTCCATTGGCTTTCCTCAATCGCTCCCGGACCGAAGCCTTTTCTCCTTTACCATCCCTGCGCTCATAATGGTGCACTAATTGCAGGCGCGCATCGGAGTCATCAATATCAACACGGTCAGGAGAGCCATCCACGTCCAGATCTTTTTCCTTTACCTGAACCCGTTCCGGTTGAGGCAGATATTGACTAAGCTGGGGAAAATCTGGAGCAGCATCCTGGGCAGATAAGTTCATACCTTCTCTGGCAGTCTGAACATAGGTTTGAATATCCTGATAATAGCTGGCCATGCTTGGCTGTTTGTCTTCGGCCAAGCTCTTGATGCCAGCCTCATACTGATTGGTCCTTTCCGCCAGGTAGCTCAGGGCGATGTGATTATTGAAATAGTGTAGCAGATCATCCCGCAGGTTCTCCAACGATTGCCTGTCTTCAGCCAGGTTGTGATCACCTTTGCTGAGCAGGTACTTCTGCCAGTTCTTGTTTTCCAGGTAAGACTGAAGATGCGCTTGCATGTGGTGGGTGAGACTTCCATCGCCAGCACCGATTTCTTGCCTGCCGGAATAAATAGATGGCTTTCCTTCCTGCGCATAGTCCACCCTGAAGTTAACACTGTAGGTGGGAGAATCATTCTGATCTGACCTTTGATGGTCATTCCGCTGCCTTTGATCCAACCTTTCCATAAGACGGTTGGCTTGAGAAAGAGGCATGCTCATGCCAGAAGGAATATCAGCCAGTTCATTGCAAGTAAAGGTCACCTGAGGTTCACTTGCACCCAATGCGTTCAATGCTTCAAGCTCCCTTTCCGTGATCCTCTCAGCCTGGATTTCTGATCTTCCAGTTTGGTTGAGAGTAACATTCTTGGCTGCATCGAGCAGCAGCTCGGGTTCGGCCAACAAACCATCTGCCAGCACCTGTTGATCTGGAGTTTGAATCTGGTATTGAATTCCTTTCCCTTCACGTACAAGGGATAAACGCTCTCCGTTTTCAAGCAGGTAAGTCGCCTGGTTCTGTTCAAATTCATTCAGGTCTTTCAACAAAGCGCTGGCATAACTGGTATAGGGCGTAGTATCCTCTTGTGCCAGTGAGTTCAACCAGGGTCGCAAACCTTCTCCTCCAACACCTGTTTCTGGGATGGGAGCAGTCTCAAAGCCATAAGCCTGCAGTTCTTCTGCCAGAGCAACTGCCTTGCCCTTGACAACTTTCCTTGCAGCTTCTTTGGTTTGAGGAGGCTCTTTTCCCAATTCGTTTTTGAGTTCAAGCATCCTGACATCGATCGAATCGATCAAGCCGGAAGCGGTATCGCGGATCGTCCTGAGCGAGGCTTTCAGTTCTGATAGTTCTTTATCTCCGCTCCAGCCAGCGACGTAGCCAAAACTGTTCTCCCCGGTCTCGATACCGTAATACTGACAGACGGCATAAGCGATGCTTTCCGCTTCTACTTCTTGCGTGCGGGGATCTTTGCCTTTCTCATCCGCTTTGGCACCACGTGCCTGCGGGTCGCGATCGTGCAGTTTGGCATGGGCAATTTCATGCACGGCAGAGGCAAGGGTCTGAGACTCACTCATCCCCTTGCGTAGGGCAATGCGCTTATCCTTGAGATGATAGTAGCCGTCCTTGGTGGCTTTCATGCTCTCAAAAGCAATCGGAACCGGAGAGGCACCTTTCAGGGCCTCGAAGAGTAGTTCATAGGCTTGCACCGGACTGTCCAAGGCTTTCGAAAGACTGGGGAGTTCCTTGCCCTCGGTCTGGGAGACATCAAAGACCGGCACCACCCTGAACCTGGGAACATTAATCTCGGTCTCTTCCATCACCGGCTGACCGTCCTTGTCCAGAATGGCTTGCTGGGTAAGCGGGTCGAGCTTCTCCTTTTGGACTCTACGCTTCTCCGGAGCTGGAGCGATGATGCGGATAGCCTGTTCACCTTTGCAAACATGCCTCTCGAACTTCTTCTGCCAGGCATGATATCCGGCAACCAGCGAGGCTTCCGGATTCTGCATGGCAATTAAAAGCGTGTTGTTGAGGCTGTAGCGATGGAAGCGCGACATCACCTTCAGGTAGTCGGCATATTTGCCGCTGGTAAAGATTTCCTTGATGCCTGCTTCCAGTTTGGCTGTGATCTCATCCAGGGCTTTGTCCTTAGAGTCATAAGCAGGCTTCCTTTCTGCCAGCACACTCTCTGTATGATAGTGGCCATGCGCTTCCAAAACGCCCTGGGCACGGAAGGAGTAGACATCCTGGCGATTGAGACCGGTGATGATGATGTGATCCACCACTGGAATTCCCAGCATTTCTCCAGCTTCTTTGAGCGATTTGGTCACTGCCAGGTCCTCCGGACTGGGATTGAGGTCACCGGAGGGATGGTTATGACAGATCAGGACTGATACAGCTTTGTTGAGGATGGCATTGCGAAAGACTTCCCTGGGGTGAATCTCTGATGAGTTGATCGTGCCGATCGAAACCTGTTCATAGTCGATCACCCGGTTCTTGGTGTTGAGGAAAGCAACTACTAAAGATTCCTTGTCATGCACCTGATCGATGACCGAGTGCATATAGCCTGCCGCAATGCTCGGGGAACTGAGGATCGGCTTTTCACGGGTCAGGGAACTGCTCATGCGATAGAGGTCCAGAAACGCCTGGTGTTTAGCCAGTTGCTCCGGTGTTTCGAGTAACTGATAAGCATTGTCCACCAGCGCGGCAATGCCCTTGCGGTGGGCGTATTCGCTGGCAACCGCCTCCTGCACCCCGATGATACGGGCGTAGGCAGCGATGTAGCGGGTCTCTTCAGCAGGGTTCATGGGACGTCCTCACTTTCTTCACTTTTTTCCAGCAGGAAGAGTAGCTCTTCCAGAGCCAAGGCTTGTTCTTCAGTTTCGGTAAAGGCACGCGGGTCAGAGCGGATCTCAGCCAGGTTTCCACTGGTGACCGCGACCCCGATCAAATCAAAAATTAATTCTTTGACGCTCATTCTTCTCCATCACTTTCTTTCCAGGTATTGACTTTACCGGAACTGTCCTCGAGGTATTCATCGGCATAAAAATCGGCTTCCGCGGGTAGTTTGTCTTTCGGCTTGACCACCTTCCAATAGAAGAGAGCAGCCCCAGCCAGGAGGAGCAAGACCACCCCGACAATGATCATGGCAGGTTGAAGATTCCCCAGTAATGGCACGGTGGCTGTTGTAGGAACTTGGGGGCTTGGGCTTTCCGGTACGAGCGTGGGTGGCACTGGGGTCGCCTGCGGCAGGAAGGGCAACAAGGCAGGAATCTCGGTGCTTTCCACGAAATTGAGCAGGTCAGCCTCATCCACTTCTGTGACCAGATAGACATTGTCACTGACCTTGGTGTGGTCAATAATCAGATAAAAGACCTTCTCATTGTGGGTCTTGATGATGTAGAACTCCTTCTGGGGAGGTGCTGCTGTGATCACCAAGGGTGGCTCCAGATCCGTATCCGTACGTGGTTTGGGGGTCGCTTCCGGTGTGGGTTCTTCTGTGGGAACTGGCGTTGCCCCACCGCCCATGGGCAAGCGCACGATCGTGTATTCGCTCATCAGGGCACTTCCTTGCGGCATCTCTGCGACCAAACTGCCCTTGGCATTAGTGGGAGGAGCGGGGTTGAGGCGTTCTGTCCCAGACGTTTCTTGTGGGTTGAGGGTGGCAGCCTGCGCACTATTGAGGCTGAATGCCAGGCTAAGCGTGCAAAGGGCAAGCATAAATAAACGGCATAGATTAGTCTTCATCTTTTTCTGGCTCCCAGCTTGGAATGTTGTGGACCTCGGCAAAGGGATTGCGTTTGAGACGGACGAGCAGCTCATCCAGTTGAGAGGGTTTCAGCTTCAGGGCACGCACCGTCTTGAGGATTTCACTGTTTTCCTGTTCAGTTTCTTTGCTTTCCAAGGCTGTCAGTTTTTCCTGCAAGCCCTGGATGCGCTTTTGAATTTGTTCTTTTTCTTTTCTGAGTTGGCTCAGGTTCATGGTTTTCTCCTTAGTCAAAGTAATTAGGGGTGCCGTAACCGTAGATTTGGGAACTGTTGATCGGATAGGCATCGGTACGCACGCTGTCCGCCCAGTTGCCTTCGATGGTGTAGACCATGCTGCCGTCACTGCTCTCGACAATCCCAACATGATCGGGAACCCCATCCCCATCCCAGTCAAAGAAGATCACTTCCCCCGGTGAAGGCTGATAGCCTCGCTCCTGCCAGGCACCTGCTGAACGGAACCAGCTCTCCCCGGCGCTGCATCCGGCAAATTTGGGGAAACGCCCATCAGCAATAAAGCCGTTTTGATCTGCTACCCAGGAGACGAAGATGGCACACCACTCCACCCGGCTGGGGAAGCCATACCAGGACCAATAGGGTTCTCCTCCCACCTGACCTAGTTGGGAACGGGCGACTTCGACGATGCCCTCGGAACCTCGCAGGCTCTCCCCCAGTCCCCCGATGATATTGCCGCCCATCACGGTTGTGGCGGAAACGGCAAAAGAAGCCAGAGAACTAGCTAGGAGCAAGAGGACAAGCACAATCGAGGCGTACAATGCCGCCCGGCTTTTGAAGACCTGAACAAGCTTGCTGAAAAGCTTTTTGACTCCTTGAGCTGTTCTTTGGCCTGCGGCTGTGGCGTACAGTCGCGCTGCAGCACGATAACTGCGGATGTATTCACGCTTGATGCGTTGCTTTTGGATATAACGCAGGACTGGATTTCTGACGTCCCCTCTTTTGAGGTTTTCTTGGGCAAAGTACTCAGCTTGCTGACGAAGAGACTTGACAGAACGCAGGCTCGATTTTGTCGGAAGCATTCGCATGCGAGATTGCAGCGAATAGGCGGACCTTTTGCCTGCCTGAAGCGCCTCCGTCCCGGCATTCTGATCTTCCTGTTTTTGTGTTTCATCTTGCCATTGTCTTGTGACCCATGGGATAGGACCAATGACTAGATTCTTTGTCTTTTTGATTTTCGATGCTTTTTCCGAGTTAGCGAATTGCAATGCAGAAACCGGTGAATCTAATTGACTTTCAAAGCGCAAGGCAGAGACTTTCGGTTTAGCTTTTAGGATCTGTTCTGCCTGCTGAACAGCAGTCGCTTTGGGTTGATCCAGCACAAAGGCATGGCTGAGCTTTTGGTAGGCTTTTTGTCTGGATTCGGTTTTTTCTAAAGGAGCCACCGGTGTTTGCCGGTTTGCTTGGGCTGCTGGTAACAGTGTGTTTGAATCCCTGATCTTTTCAGGGACAACAGGTGTTGATACTGGCTCAATCGGTTGTTCAGAACTCTGTCTAAGCGCGACATCTTCTGGTTTGTAGTGATAGGTCGCTTTGCTTCTTAGTCTGGATTTTTTGCTCATGTTATGCTCCTTTCTAGATCTCACCTGGCTTGGTGGTCATGATCTGATAGAGTTGTGTGTCTTTGGGGAAGTGGTCGCTGAAGGGGATGATGGTATTGCCATAAAAGAGCAGACCCTGCCCCTCGCCACTGTGGGTGACATAGGAGAGCTGGTCTTTGGAGATGTTGAGATGTTTGGCTAAAATCTCCTGATCGCCGCTGGCCTGATTGAGCATGTAGATGAAATCGGAGTTGTCCAGGATGTTCTCAATCTCACGGGAAGCTAGCAGATCTTTGACGTTTTGGGTAATGGCGGTCGGGATGCCGCCCCATTTGCGGAAGCGTTTCCAGATTTCCACCGAATAGGCTGCAGTCTGCTCTTCTTTGAGCATCAGGTGGAATTCGTCCTGATAGAACCAGGTGGTTTTCTTGGCAGCCCGGTTGCGGGTGACTCGGTTCCAGACCTGATCCTGTATCACCAGCATGCCCAGCTTCTTGAGTTGTTTGCCCAGCTCGCGGATATCGAAACAGATCAAGCGGTTATCGGTATCCACGTTGGTCTGATGGTTGAAAACCTTGTAGGAGCCGGTTACATAAATTTCCAGTACGGTCGCCAGATAACGGGCATTGGGTTCATCGATTTCCAGCAGGCGTGCATAAAGATCTTCCAGGATGGGCAGGTTCCCCGGTCTGGGGTCTTGGAGGTAGGGTTGGTAGATTAACTGGACGCAGCGGTCGAGAATGGATTTTTCTTCCGGCTTGAGACCGCTTTTTCTCCCAGCTGCCAGTTCCATGAAGGAAAAGATAAAATCCATCTTGAGTGCCACCGGATCTTCTTCTTCGCTGTAGTCTAGGTTGAGATCGAGTGGGTTGATGTACTGATTGGAATTGATCGATATACGAACTACTTCGCCGTGTAAAGCGTTGACTAAAGGAGCGTATTCACTTTCCGGATCGGTGATGATGATTTCATCCTCAGTCACCAGAAAGGCATTGGTGATTTCCCGTTTAGCGGCAAACGACTTACCGGAACCCGGTGTGCCGATGATCAGACCATTGGGTGTCTTCAACTTTCTGCGATCTGCCATGAGCAGATTATTGGAGAGTGCGTTCAGGCCATAGTACAGTGCCGGAGCGGGTTGAAAGAGCTCCTGTGTGGTAAAAGGCACGAAGATGGCGGTAGCAGAAGTAGTTAATGCCCGTTCAATTGGCACTGGGTTGATACCCAAGGGCAGGATAGCGGCCAACCCCCGCTCTTGCTGAAAATTCAGGGGACGCAGGTTGCAGTTGGCAGACTGAGCAATCCCGGCTGCCTGATAAAAATCATTCTCGAGTTTGCTTTTGGACGAAGCGATGTTCATCAGCAGGAAAGTCACCAGAAAGAGGCGTTCATTGCGACTTTGCAGGGATTCCAGGAGTGTCTTGGCCTCAGCACCATAAGTGACCAGGTCGCTGGGCAGGATGTCCATGTCA
>LSQX01342203.1_pt1 | contig 10376 bp, 9 predicted proteins | sample 654561 | NCBI WGS metagenome assembly LSQX01 (sample SAMN04489861, study PRJNA283612) | anaerobic digester metagenome | isolation source: 4 biogas reactors fed with cattle manure at either 37C or 55C with and... | place: Denmark: Kongens Lyngby | collected 2014
TACGGCCGTCACGATGATATTCTCCCAGCCCACGGATCTCTGGCGGTTGTGCCACACGTCTAGGCCTTTCTTGAAGTAGGCGTGGATCTTTGCCCTGAAAGATGGTTCCCGTAGGTTCCGGAGCAGCGCCTCGGTGCCCTCGTTGAACGTCCAGTTGGGCAGGACCGCCGTGAGGACGGTACATCCGGCAAGGTAGGGATACCTGTCCCACGAGATGCTTCCGCCCTTTTCCGCCATCTTTTCCGCCTTCTCCAGCACCTCATCCATGATCGGCCAGTTCACCTTTCCGTAGGCCTGGAGATGGGATATCTCGAGATGGGCGCCTGACTCAAGGGAAATCCTGGAGACCTCATCGAAGGAACGGGAGAGATAATACCCCTCGTCCCTCTGGTGGACGACGAAAATGCCGTCCTTTGCGCCCACTTCTTTATTCAGCTCAATGAGTTCGTCGGTATCCCCGTAGGGACAGGGAGGATAGATCAATCCTGTGGAAAGGCCAAAAGCCCCCTCCTCCAGAGACTCCCGAACGATGGATCTCATGTTCTGAAGCTCTGCCGGGGTCGCGGCCCGCTCCTCCATGCCGAGGGCTTCGATCCGGACCGGACCGTGGCACAGCAGTACCGCCGCATTGTTGTTCAGCCCTCTCTTCCCCAGAGCTTCCAGGTACTCCGGAAAACTCCTCCACGACCATTGTTCATCGGGAATGATTCCGTCCAGGCCGGCCAGCAGGTCCTTCACGATCTGCAGGCTTCCGCTGCCGACAGGCGCAGCGCCGAGCCCGTCCTGGCCGAGTACTTCCGTAGTGACGCCCTGGCGGATTTTCGCGTCGGAAGGTTTCTCCCTGAAATATTCAAGGTCCGTATGGCTGTGCATATCTATAAAACCGGGAGCAACGGCAAGCCCCGCGGCGTCTATGATTTTTGCAGCCTCACGGTCTATTTTCCCCACCAGGGCAATCTTTCCGCCGCTTATTCCCACATCTGAGTGAAAGGGCTTCCGTTCCCCGGTACCGTCGATCACAAGACCATTCTTTATCACAAGATCGAGCATCGCTTCCGCCTCCTGAATAGTTCCTTTTTCTACACGTCCGGGCCGTACAGCCCTTTCTTGCTGGTCTTTCCTCCGCAGGCTGCAAGCGCTTCCGCAAACCTGACCCCGTACAGCACACCATCGATCACGGGAACACCTACAGCCCCGGATGTCTTCCGGTCCAGCCCCGCGAGGCCTGCACAGCCGAGGGTGAGGACCTCTGCACCGTCCTCTTCCACTGCTTTCCGGGCGGCCGCGATGACCTTGTCGCTCATATCCCCAGGGCCGTCGGGATCGATGGAGCGGACGGAGGCGCACCGGGACTCGAAGCCGAGCTTTCGGACGAACCGCTCCTTCATGGAAACGCCCCGGGGCCCCATCTGGATAACCGAGAATTTTCCGCCGAGCATCATGGCGGCCATCATGGAAGATTCCCCGATACCGACCACCGGCTTTTCCGTCATCTCCCGCAGGATATCGATGTTCACATCACAGGTACAGGCAACAATGAACGCGTCAAAGGCATCCCCGTTTTCCTTCATGATCTGTATCATGCCCGGGCCGCATGCGATCTCGTCAATATGGTTGTCGATCAGCAGGGGCGCCCCCGGCGTGCTTACGCAGGTGAGCTCCGTGCCCGGTGAGGCAACACTCTGCGCACATTCCCGGATAAGGGAGGTGAACTCATCGTTCGAATTGGGGTTGATGATCAGTATCTTCATGGCCGAACCCCCTATCTCTTTATCTTCATGGGGTAAAATGTGCCGTACCCTTCGCCGGCGCATATTTTTACGCCGTCGAAGACCGTGGTGCCCCTCACGATGGTTTTCACCACTTTCCCCCTGAAAGTCTTTCCTGTATACGGGCTCCACTGGTTCCGGTAGAAAAGGTCTTCGTTTCTGAGCACCCATTCCGCATCAGGGTCAACAAGGGCAAAATCAGCGTCCATCCCCGGTGCGATGTCCCCCTTCCTGTCTGAAAGGCCGAAGAGCTCCGCGGGGCGGCGACAGCAAAGCCGGACCAGCCGCTCCCAGGAGAGGCCCCGCTTTCTGCCCTCCGTCAGAACGACGGGAAGCAGCGTCTGGACACCGGTGCATCCCTCCGACACCGTCCAGAAGTTTCCTCCTTCGGGAGTTTTCTTTTCAAATGCGTGGGGCGAATGGTCGGAGGCGATCATGTCAACGGTGCCGTCCAGCACATATTTCCAGAGCTCCTCCACTGTCTCCCTTTTGCGGACCGGGGGATCGCACTTCGCGAAGGCTCCTCCTTCGATCAGGGCCTCCTCGTCAAGGGCAAGATACTGGGGACACGTCTCTATGGAGAGATTGTTCATTCCCCTGCCCCTGGCCTCCCGGACAGCCTTTACCCCGTCTGCTATGCTGAGGTGGCAGATGTGGCCCCTGCATTCGGGGACAAGCCCGGCCAGGAAAATAAACCGGTTCACCGCTTCCAGTTCCGTATATTCCGGATGGGAGTCAAGGTACGCCCTGGCGTCATTTTTTCCCGCTGTCTGAAGGTCTTCCACGAGCTCCTGGATAAGCGTGTCGTTTTCTGCGTGGGCGCATACCATTCCGCCGAGCTCCCCCACCTTCCTCATACCTTTCAGGAGGGCGCCGTCGTAAGTCATAGGGTAGTTCGAACATCTGCAGGTGAAAATCTTGTAGGTCCGGGCGCCGGCATGGAACGTGGATTCAATGTCGTCAAGATGCCCCGGGATGATTCCGCTGTAGAGGGAATAATCCACCACCACCTGTCCTTCAGCGGATGCTTTTTTGCCCTCAAGGGTCTCAACGGTAACTGTGGACGGATCAGAAAGAGGCATATCGACGATCGTGGTGATTCCTCCCGCGGCAGCCGATCTGCTCACACAGGCGAAATTCTCCCGTTCCGGAGTTCCGTGCCCGCAGTGCACATGGGCATCCATAAGGCCGGGAAGGACCATCAGGCCCCGGGCATCGATGACTTCTTTTGCTTCAGCAGGCACGTCATTTGCGAGCAGTGCAACAATTTTCCCGTTTCTGACAGCAACTTTACCCTCGAATGTTCCCTGCGAATTCACTACAGCACCGTTCTCGATCACCAGGTCAAACATGGCTATCACCTCGGAATATCCTCATAATTTGTTTCGCTTCAGTTTCAAAATTCCCCTTCAAGCTAATTCCCCATAAGAAGGTTGGGAAGCCAAAGAGACAGTTGGGGAAAGAGAATCAGCACAATAAGAACAATTATGTCACAAAGACAGAACGGCCATATACCTCTGAAAATCTCTTCAAGGGAAACATTTTTTCCGGCAACAGCTTTCGCCATGTATACATTCAGACCGACCGGAGGCGTAATTGCCGCTATTTCACTGAGTTTTAGAACAATAACTCCGAACCAGATGGGATCGTATCCCAAAGAGATGATTATAGGCATAAAAATCGGGAGAGTGAGAGCGTAGATTCCTATCTCGACCATAATCATTCCGAGCAGAAAATAGACTACGAGAATGCCGAAAAGAATGACCCACCTCGGGACGTCCCATCCCTGGACGAGCATCGCAAGTTCCGTCGGGATATCCGTCAGAGCGAAAAAACGGGAGAAGAAAAGAGCACCCACATTGATGATAAAAAGCATTGCCGTCGTATTGGCAGATTCGCGGAGAGGCTCGCGGAGGTCGGCGAATTTTTTTATGGATCCTTGGAACCACCCGACTATAAGAGTGATCAGGCAACCGGCGGCGGCCGCTTCCGTGGGGCTGAAGACCCCCCCATAGATACCTCCGAAGGTCACGAGAATGACAAGTCCAATGGGCATCATTTTTTTATAGCACTCCATTTTCTCCTTGAACGAGAGTTTTCCGAGAACCTCGGCTTCAGGAGCAAGATGGGGGTTTCTCTTCACTCTTATGAATATGGAGGCAGCGTAGACCAGGGCGGTAAAAATGCCCGGAATGACCCCTGCCGCAAAAAGCCTTGCTATGGATTGCTCGGTAAAAAGAGCATAAATAACAAAATTAATGCTTGGAGGGATCATGTTGGCGAAGGTACCCGCAGAAGCCACACAAGCTGCAGCGAAAGTTCTGTCGTATTTGTATCTTTCCATTTCCGGAAGGACCAGTTTTCCGAAAATCGCCGTGTTGGCAAGCGAAGAACCTGAAATCGCACCGAAAATAGCGGAGCCGAAGCAGGTAGCTACAGCGAGTGAACCCGGCCAACGCCTCGTCAGTTTGTAAAGCCCGTCATAAATAGCCTTTCCGAAGCCGGCCACTGCAGCAAATGCGCCCATGAGAATAAAAAGTGGTATTGAACACCAGTTCGGACTTGCAATTGAATGGTACATTGTCTGGCCGAGAAAGGAAAGTGCCGGGTCAAAACCCATGAGCAGCAAAACAGTCGCAAAGCTGACCAGGATAAAAGCCAGCCCAATCGAAACACCCATTCCCAGGGAAGCGAGAAGGGCCACAATACCGATGATTCCTACTGTTACGGGTTCCATCCACTTCACTCCATACGTAGTAGTTTTTTGTTTCGCTTTTCCCAGGAAAATCTCTTATACTGCATTGCCCCGCATTTCCTTCAAAAAGTCCAGGCTTTTGGAGAAGAGCTGGAACCAGAAGAGAACCAGCCCGACGACCATTACTGTCTTCACAGGCCATAGAAGCATGGGTTTCGTCCCCGTAACGCTGGCGCCGGTAACATAGGCTGATAATGCATCGCTGGCTCCCGCATAGAGCAGGAGACTTACTATCAGCAGTTCAATCACTGTACAAAAAAAACGGAGTTTTGTTCTCATTCCTGAGGGAAGCCTCGTCATTACTACCTCAAGCCGGACATGCTCATCCTTTTCTTCACAATGGGCCAGCCCGAGGTAAATAAGGATCAGCATTGAAAACACGGCCATTTGGAGAAGCCCCTGGATCGGCCTGTTCATCTCTCTTGAGATGATGTTCACAAGAAAGAGCACCATCATAATTGTCATCAGAAATCCGCCAAGCTCAGCTGTCAAACGGTTAATCTTCGTCAATATCTTTTGCATTCTCATACTCCTTGGCAGGCGAAATTCCCGGCTTAAAACACGGCCGGGAAAACGCGAACATGGTAATAAGCTGAAAATAATCGTGCACTGTCTTTATCGCTGTACGCCGGCCGCGGCAGAAAAACTTTTATCCGTTCCGCGGCCGGCTTAAAAAACCTTATTTCTCTTTTGCGATGCCTTCGTCGATAATGGCCTTCATCTGCTCCAGCATCTCCCTGGAGTTTTCTATGCCGTCCTCCTCCAGTTCGCTGCAGAAGATTTCCCTGAGTCCTTCGAGACACGTTTCATCCGCCCAGCTGTCCACGTCTTCAGGAGAATAGAAGTTTACTGTGCAGCCCGCTTTCCTCTCGGCCTCCACGATCCTGTCGAACTCGCCGTTGTACATTTCCGTGAACGCTTTTTCCGTTATCTCGGTAGCCCTGAGGATCCCTTCCTGGAGTTCCTTGGGGATGCTGTCCCATTTTTTCTGGTTTATGCAGTAGAACATGGGCTGGGACCAGCCGATGGCCTTTCCCGTAAGAATATTCTTTGCAGGCTCGTCGAACTTCTGCCTGTGCATGCCGTCATAATTGGATACGATACCGTCAACGGTTCCTGTTTCCAGGGCCATGTAACAGTCGCCCCAAGGTACGGAAATGGCTACTGCTCCCTGGTTCTCAAGCAGCTTCAGGTTCCAGCGGTCCCCTGCTCTCCACTTTTTGCCCTTTATATCCTTCAGCGAAGTGATGGGATACCGTGCCATGTAGCTCATGGGAAGTCCGTTTTCCATGAGGAGGATCTTCACTCCGGCCTGCTTGAGCTCCCTGTCGAATTCGGGGATTTTCGCAATGCTTTCTTTATAGATCCACCTGATGTTATCCCAGTTTTCGGGGCCTTTCGGAAAAAGCCAGAAAGCGCCGAAAAGAGGAAGCTGTTTCGGATAGAAATCCGGATAGATGGCAGCGATATCAACAACTCCGTCGGAAAGAGCTTTCAGCTGTTCTTCCGCGCTGAAAAGAGTCCCGCCCCAGTAAGCCTTTATCTTTACTTTGCCTTCAGTCTGCTTTTCGATCTCCTTCAGCCAGAATGTCCCGATCTGGCCCTTTAGCCCTCCGAGAACGTCATGGTCCGAAAGCCTGAGCACTATATCCTTGGCGAAAGATGCGCCGCTGAAAACAGTAATGCAAAGAATAGCCATAAGTCCTGCCACGATCAATTTTCTTTTCACTTCATTACCTCCCTTGAATTCAAACTGATGAACACACCATGGAACGTTTCTTTTCCTTTGCCCTTCTTTTACCGATTGAATCACCTCTCTTTTCCTCCCTCCGAACCGAGGCTGAATTCAACTGCAGCTGCGGAATGCAGAAAGGTGCTGTCAAACAGCTGAAATTCCGTATCAGGCTGCTTCACAAGAAGAGGTATTTCTGTACAGCCAAGAATAATTCCTTCGGCCCCTGCTTCAGCCATCTGTCCCATGACCCTCAGGAACTGATGTCTGGAAGAATCTTTAATTTCCCCTTTTCCAAGCTCGTTTTCTATAATCTCCATGATCAGCTCCATATCCCTTTCTTCGGGGATGAGCGTCTGGATGTCGAATTTTTCCTTCAGCCGCTTCCTGTAAAAATCCATTTTCATGGTATATGTGGACCCCACAAGTCCTGCACACTTCATGTTTTTCCCCCGGATTTCTGCGCCGATGACGTCTATCACATTGATGAGTTCAATATCAATTCTTTCAGCCACCCTGTCCGCAACGTTATGAAGCGTATTGCAGGCAATGAGGAGGCACTCCGCTCCGCATGCCTGCAGAGCCAGAGCTTTTTCGGTCAGAATTTCTGCCAGACCGTCCCAGTTCTGCTCCTTCATCAGCTCGTTCACAGGGTCAAAATCAAGGCTGGCCATGATCATTTCCGCTGAATGCCTGCCTCCAAGCCTCTCGAAAACCATTTCGTTAATCAGGCGGTAATATTCAGCTGAAGATTCCCACGTAAGCCCGCCGAGCAATCCTATCGTCTTCATGTTCATTCATCTCCACTATCAGGGTAAACCACTTTGCTCCCGTGATCAATCAGTTTCAGCCTTTCAGTTTGGAGACAACAGCGCTGCCTATTCTGTCCAAACCCTTCACAATATCCTCTTCAGAATTCGCAAACACGAACCGCACATATCCGCCCCAGCGGAAGCCCGTCCCGGGCACCACTGCGACGTGGGCTTCCTTCAGAAAAAAAGCCGCAGCGTCCATGTCATTCCTGAGGGTCCCCTCCCTCCATTGCTTTCCGTAGAGTCCCTCTATGTCGGCAAAACAGTAAAATGCACCATCGGGCCGTATGCAGCTGAGGCCGGGGATCGAGTTTATTTTTTCCACCATCAGGTCTCTTCGTTTTGCATAGGAGTTCCGCATTTCAGAAACTGCATCCTGCGGGCCCCGAAGAGCCTCCAGAAGAGCTTTCTGGGAAACTGAACACACGTTTCCCGAGACATGCCCCTGAAGCGTTATCATTCCGGAGATGACGTCTTCGGGCCCCCCCGCGTAGCCTATCCGCCATCCTGTCATGGCGTAGGTTTTGGATGCGCTGTTGACGGTCACAGTATTTCTCCGCGCATCTTCCCCGAATGCCGCGATGCTGACGTGTTTCCGGCCGTCGTACAGAAGATGTTCGTACACTTCATCGGTAACAATGAAAATATCGTGTGTAACAGCAAGATCTGTGATTTCACGCAGGTCTTTTTCTTCACAGACGGCTCCCGTGGGATTATTGGGGGAATTTATCAGTACAGCCTTCGTTTTTGGGGTAATAAACTTTTCGATATCTTTCCTGGTGAGTCTGAAATGATTTTCTTTCTTTGTAGGGGCAAATACGGGGACGGCACCTGAAAGCTTTATCTGTTCCTCGTAGCTCACATAACACGGAGTGGGGACGATAACTTCATCTCCGGGGTCGCAGATCGTGCGGAAAAGAAGGTACAGAACCTGTTTCCCCCCATTGGAGACCATCACTTCGGACGGCCTGTACCTGATCCCGTTTTCCTTTTCAAACTTTTCCGCGACAGCTTCCCTGACTTCCCTCATTCCGGGAACATCGGTATAGCGGGTATATCCTTCATCAATTGCTCTGGCTGCTTCCCGGGAAATATTCAGAGGCGTATCGAAGTCCGGCTCGCCCTGGGCAAAGCTGATAATATCGATTCCATCCATCTTCATCTGGTTCGCGAGGAAAGATGTTGCTTCTGTCGGGGAAGGGTTGATTCCGAGCACTGCCTTAGAGAGTCTGGTTTCCATGAGGCCCATCACTCCATGAGTTATGTATTGTAAAAACAAAGGTTCAATTCATCTGTTTTTTGCGGTAATACAGCATAAATAACATGGTTGGGATTGAGTGTCAAGTGCCGTATGGGATATGCATTGTATAATTTCTATATTTTGCTTCTATTATTCTTAAAGCAAAATATGTCATAATGGAACACAAACTGGCATTAATTCCTCAAGAAGACAAGAGTCTATTAAAATGTTGCAGAAATACGAAAGGTCGGTGCGGGAGAAACGTGACAAAACCCCTTTTTCAATCGTTGTCAGACCAGGTGTTTTTCTATCTGAAAGAAAGGATCATCAACAATGAAATGGTCCCGGGGAGTATCATCTCCATCGAAAAACTCACGAGTGAATTCGGCATAAGCAACACGCCCGTTCGGGAAGCCATCGTGAGGCTTGCCGGACTTGACCTTGTTACCATACACCGGAATAAAAACATCACTGTAAGCATGATGACCAGGGAGAAAATCCTGGATATTCTTGAGATGAGACGCCTCCTCGAGACATATGGTTCCCGCACCGCTGCCCTGAGCATAACGGACGGAGAAATCTGTTCACTGGAGAACATCCTTGACACTGTGCTGGCAAATCCGACAGATTTCGAATACTACAAGTTCTCAGATCTCGAACTGCACGAGGCGATCACAAAACATATAAAAAACAGGGAAATACAGGCGTCCCTGAAAAATCTCAGTGTTTATTCCCTCAGGATCCGTTACTATGCCCGGTTCTATGGGGAGGAAAACCCTAACCTGGAAGAATCCGTTATTGCAATCACGTCAGAGCACCGTTCAATTCTGGACGCCCTCAGAACCCGCGATCCTGACTCGGTGGAGAAAGCTGTAACAGCACACCTGCTCAACGCCGAAAAACGAACTCTCAGTGCTCTGGAAAGGATCGAAAAAAAGAAAACCGCGGAATCCATCACAACCTAACCATACTCGGAGAACCGATGACCCTGCATCGGAACTGCTGAAAAACATCCACTTTTAGTCTGTCATCATTTTTCAGCCAATCTGCACGAATACCTTTTTATTCTGAATTCCCGGGTTTCGCCATTCGACAGAAACATACCATCATCTTTTTGGATAATTGTGAGTGAGGGAAAATCATGAAAAAAATTTTTGTTTCTTTTCCGGACGAACATATTACAGCAACGGCCATTCTCCTGGAGGAAAAAGCCCCGTCTACATGTACCTGCATCTGGAAGGCTCTCGAAACACCTGTTGAAGGCATGTGCATTCATGCCATGTGGACAGGCCGGGAAATATCTTTTCCGTTCCCCGGCACTGCCTTCCCCGGGGATGAGGGGCTTCACCTCCCCCCGGAGAACCAGATCACCATTCCTCTTCCCGGTGACATAGTCTGGAATGCCTACTCCCCCTACCAGTGGCAGGGTAATCCTAATATCGTGTATGATTTTGGCGTATTTTACGGCCGTGACAGCCGCCTTCTTCTCCCCATGGGTTGGAAGCCCAGCACGCTCTTCGCGAGGATCGAAGAAAACCTTGAGTCCTTCGCTTCGGTATGCGCCCGGTGCCAGGGCGAGGGAAGAAAAAAGCTCAGAATAGAAAGAGCCCGGTAAATGAAGAAAACGGAAATGAAAGGGAACAGTGCTCGACATACCACGGACACAGCGTTCTCTCTCCCTGCACCTGCAGGAAGCACCTCCAGGTTTCCTTTCGAATCAATCCTCTTTTTCGCTATCCACTGCTTCATGCCGTACAACCTTCCACGCCTCGGCCTTCCGGTGCAGGCTCATTCCCGCATGGGCAGGGCTGGTGGAGGGAAGGCGGATGCACCGGAATCCATCCGGCAGTGCAGGGGACATGGGCACCACGTATTTTTTCCACGCCTGTTCCGCTTTCGCCCCGTTGAAGAAGACGGTCCGGACAAGGAGATGTTCCGCAAAGAAAGACACGAAATCATTGGGCACGACGGTGGATTCCCGGATGTCCGAATCCAGGCTCCCCGGCCGCACGCAGGACGCAAGCACATCCCACAGCGCTATCCTTTTTTTTCTCAGTTCAAGAAGCCG
>LSQX01398822.1_pt1 | contig 10376 bp, 10 predicted proteins | sample 654561 | NCBI WGS metagenome assembly LSQX01 (sample SAMN04489861, study PRJNA283612) | anaerobic digester metagenome | isolation source: 4 biogas reactors fed with cattle manure at either 37C or 55C with and... | place: Denmark: Kongens Lyngby | collected 2014
ACATTATCCCTTTGGCTTTCAACGGCACCTTTTAATATTATCTGGCAAACTCTGTCCCTTATATCTTTATATGCATTATCCTTGGCAGTTTGTATAGCATCTTCTTTCCCGGTATACATTTTTGTCAGCTCTTCAACGGCGTTAAGGTTTAGCTGAAGACTGGCTGCAAATTCATGTTTATTAAGCAAATCATCGGCAATAGACCTAACCATATCCTTTACATTATCAGGCATGAATTTAAGCATAACTCTACCGTGCCCTGGCATGATTTCAGAAAGCAATTTGATTTTCTCTGCAAGCTCAATTTCATCTTCAGGATACATTTTCGGAGGCACCCCCTCTTTATTCAAACTTGGTTCAAGAGATCTTAGCTCAACACTTGTATCATTTACCTCTTTGATTAATCTGGCTGCTTGGCTTACATCGTTATTGGCTAAGTCGCGTATTAGATCTCTCATTACATCCTTTTGAGTCAAAAGGTTTATTCTTTCATCCGCAAAAATCTCATCAGTAAGTATCTTGCGCATATTTGTAATGCGTTTTTCGCTTATTACTCCTTGCCTTTTTTCAGGTTCATTTTCCCATATCATTACATGAGCATGCGGATGTCCTTTTTCCTTATGGATAGCGCCTACCCATCTAAGGTTTTCAAGCCGTATATTCATTTCCTTCGCCATATCGGGGATTTTATTTCTTATCGTATCTACCCATTTCTCTTTATCTATATATCCTAACTCTTTTGCATCATCTTCTTTTATAGATATAATGCAGCGCCAAACATATCCTTTTGCCTCTTTAATTTCATTTTTAACCTGATCCAAATCTGGTTGTCCTTCAGCATCAAATAAGCCATGAGATCGTGGTCTTTCATGTATGTATTTAATATAGTCATCGTTTTGCGTATCAAGATTAGTATTTTTATTAGTATTGGTTACAGCAGTTTTAACAGATTTATTAAGATCCTCGGTATTAATGCTCTTATCTACACCAGGGCGTGTTGCTATATAAGTTAAATGCGCAACGTTTTTGTTGGAAGTGCCTTTACGATTTGGATGTTTAAATGAAATTTTTAGTATAACTTTACTCATTGGCAGCCTCTTATATGTAACTTATAGCGTTTTGCTTTATAATTCTTCGACCATATTTTTATCAAGCTCAGCTTTATGTATCTCAGTACTTTGAGTAATCTTGTGGTTAAATTCGTTTTGGTATTTACGAGCTTCAGTAATTATCTCATCAAGCCTTAGAAAATCTTCGTTTGATGCAGAAAGCCCTAACTCAATTTGTTGTCCCATTTCCGAGTGAATATTTTTTAATCTCGTCAAAGATACAGTGTTATCTTTTAAATATTTAATAACAACCTTATTTAATCTGTCTATGAAATTCTCATCAGCAATACTTATCGCTGGCCATTCTTTTTCATATTTTCTTTTTAAATTTTCAATGATATTACTTTTGAATATGCTTTTTAGGTCTGTATAGTCAGTTACGGATTTTACAAATGCCTTATATAATTCAGCTTTATCAATAAGAGAATAGTTTATTTCATAACCAGCTTCTTCAGCCAATGATCTCAAATATTCTCTTGTAGATCTTCCGTTTCCTTCCCTAAAAGGGTGTAATACATTAATTTCAGCTCCATAATAAGCAAGTCTGTCTGAAAATTGATCCAGAGAGTATTTTGTAAGGTAGTTTTCATTTTTTAATTGGTTACTGAGTTTATTCATTTCGGGAATGATATAATTACAATTTGCAAATTGCATATGGCCTTTTGATATATTTACATTTCTTACTTCACCGGCCCACGGGTACACATCCTGAAATATATGCTTATGTATAGCCTGTAAATGTTTTAAATCAAAATTACCCAACTTCGGCATTGCTGAAAGCTGGGTGATTCTAAAATATGAATATTGCGCCTCTAATTTAAAAAGCTCTTCGTTGGTACGGACACCAAAATTGTTAATAAGCACATTTGTATTTTTATAACAATAACTTTTCATAAGGCAGCCTCCTTCATTTAGAGATATATTTACCTGCTATAACCTTTAATTTATTCAAGGCTTCTTCTTCCGTAATTTCCCCTGTCAAATACTTTTGAGTTAATGCAACAGTCTCTTCATCAGGAACCAAGCCCTCCATTAATAAAGTTGCTTTGGTATTGTCTAAAACCAATTGAACCTTCTCTTTACTCAGCAAACTTGCCATACTATAAACCTCCCTTATATTTCTCGTTGTTGTTCATGATACTTTAACTTATTTTCGCTTGCGGCTTGTAACATATCGTACTCCCGCTGCGCTCTTTTAAGATCCTTTAAAATGTTTCCCACATCATTAAATTTTTTATACAAATCGATGGTAAAGCCATTTTCGAGCTTATCACCGGCCTGTTTATGTATATCTTTTATGAGTGATATTGATACGAATTTTCCTTCTTCTAGACTGAGTTTTATTAGTCCTTGCATTGTTGAATCAGATAAATTATTTGAGTACTTAAAGGTTTTGAAATAATGGAACCTTACACTATCCTCAAATGTTTTAAATTTGACTATCGCACCTTTTTTATATGCCTCGTATAAAGCTTTAAACAATATCTTTTCGGGGATACATATATCACAGTAAAATTCACCATCAATATATATGCTGACCTTTACCCCGAACTTTGTATTGTATGACATAAGCTTATCTAAGCATATTCCATTAGCCTGTACAACAATGCCGTTAGCCATGTATTAGCCTCCTTCCATATCAAACTCACTGGCCGGAGTTTTCATGTACTCCGCAGCCTTCTTTCTTGCTTTATCATATAATTCCACTGGTATTTTCCGCTTTTCTTTTGGCACCAGATCCTGAAACGCCTGAACATTTAAAAATGTTGACGTTGCAGACATGATACCGGATTTTACTGATAGCTTAGCCAGTCTTTCAACATGTGGCTTCATTACCGCCTCTAGCTGCTGCCTTACAATATGGGTTATCATGTCTACGTTTTCATCTACCCAGCCAGAAGACAGTCCTTTCTTTATAAGGCTTCTTGTTACTTCTGCAATGCTCTCTCCGCTCTTTTTCGAAATCATTTCTATTTCCCTGGCAGTATTTTCATCGATGCTTATGCTGTATCGTTTGTTCCCCATTGTGTTTTTGTATCCCTCCTGTCTTATTTTAGTAATTGCACCTCTATAATAACACACATATCAGTACTTTGGAATACCCATTTTAATATTATACACCATATCGGCATCATCATATAGTCATTTGCACCACCTACCAAATATTGATTGTTACAGGCTCTGCCTGTAATCTGTGGCATGGAAAGGCACCGCCCTTATCCTGCCTTTGCGTACTATTCACTTACAAAGACAATCCTTACTCCTTAAAATCAGCGTTTTAAAATGCTTTTCATCCGCCAGAAGGTTATTCTTTTTAATAGGTTTTTTTGAATACTGTGAGGTGATCTACATTTTTATCTATAAATTCATATAGTTATTAAATTCGTTATTGACCTCGTTATTGAAGGTTGCCCTTAAAGCCTTTTTAATTGGGCATTACATAAATATTTCGTTATTGACGGCGTTATTGACCAGGCAATTATTCAGTTGCTACGCCACGCTGGCGCCGGAAATGCATTTTTCTTTGACTTGATGTTGTTTTTTTAACTGCTTTAGTAAAACTTTCTGTTTTTTTAAGACTGAAAGAATTACAGTGAAAGCAAAAAACAAAAGGGATATTATGGAAATCGCTTCAATTGTTTTTTCATTGTAAAAGGGTTTTCTTCGTAGGCTCTTCGTAGTTAATTCTTATACGCTTTCCGGAGGAAAGCTACATCCCAAAAACAACATGCTTATTAATTCTATAAGCTTATAAATCATATAAAAGCTTATAGGTGGCCTTGCATGGTGCATAAATAAAGCGTTACAAGGGAATAAATCACAAGAACTTAGAAGTATCTACCGCAGAAAGCACATAATCTTAGAGTTTTGGCGGCAGATAACACATAAAATTAGAAAAATGAGAGTGATTTAAAGATAGAGTTAATAAAAACAGCTACCAAGATGAAGAAAATCGGTTATGGCTTAAGGTGGCTGTGAAAAATATACCGTCAGAGCGCACAAAAAGGCCGTGAGTCCTTTTAAAAAGGCATAACAAAGAAAGGATATGTAATGCTATAGAAATCGATTTTAGAGCTTGCAAGGAAAGCTTAAGTGAAAGGATCTTCCGGAGGATCTACAGAAGCATCCTCTCCCCTATTTTTAGAATTGTTATATAATGTGCAAGCAAACGCAGGTATGCTATTTATTTTCGGCCAACCTTTTTCTTCGCCTAAACGGATCCGGTCAGCAAGCTGGCCGATAACCAGATTGATATTTTTTCTTCCAGCTCCCCGAAATACTTTGACCAAATCCAATATATCCTCCTGGCTGCAGTAAAGGTCATGCTTCTTGCAGGCTTCTTCAATGGCTTGTGCCCGTCTTTTGTTTTTGCCGGTAAGCTCAAAGGATCTTTTTAACAGATCCGCAGTTTTGGATATATAAAACTCTTTTTTAATGCTGAAATAGTAAGAAAGGTTATCACCTTCAGATACAGGCCTTATGTTGAAAAAATAAGCCAATGAATTAACCTCTGAATCATCAATATCGCCCCATACAAGCGTACACATCTCGCCAGGATACCGTTTTTTTAGCCAATCTTCTTGGACTTCGTATTGTTTTTGATGGGATCCGTTCGGCAAATATTTTGCGAACGAAAAGTGTACGGTCTTTTTATGATCGAATGATTTACCGCTGCCATCGTCACCGTTATTGAGCCTAAACAACACATGGAAAAATACTTTTATAGCAGCTGCAGAACATTTTTTGAAGGCTTTTTCAAGAACTACGTCAGGAATAATAACATAGCGTTCCTTTCTTTCGAATGCCTCCTTATAACCGGCAACTATTAACCGGCAACTGCAAGATGATGTTCCAGATGCATCGATGGGACTGTAATCAATAAATATAAGCCCCAGCTGCAGCAGTTTATTAATTACAAGATAGACCGTTGATTGGCATACAGCTCCATCTCCAAATTCGATGATAATGCTATTTACTAAAGATAGGATATTATAATCGTCGATTACACCATTTGTATCTGCAAATTTTATACATGCATAATACACGCGTTTTTCCTCTTTGGTTAAGTTTCTACGATCCATTTCACGCCTTAGATAATCGTTGTCATACAGTGCAATGATTTTACCGTCCTTGCCGGTTATAGGTTCGCTGGTGAAATACGGCCGGAGGCTATCAGGTATCTTAACTCCACTGGTTTTTGTAGTATATCTAATCAGTTGATCGCCTGGTAACGTTTCAAAATATTCTATCCTGGTACCATACTTATTTAAAAAATCACGGTATTCTTTTTTCACTGTATCGTGGTTTTTTATGTACTGACGTTTACGGCCTTGGATTGTTCCCATAATACTGTAGTAATGAGTGCCAATGAAAGGCCTTACAAGAACATAATTATCTTCGCTGCTGTGTTCTATAAATCCATTATTAACAAGTTCGCTAAACGCAATATAATACTCAGTTAGTCCACCTTTAAAAAGGTTTATAAACTGTGGTTCAAGGGTTTTATAGTTAACAATATCTCCACGGCTTTGAAGTGAGTTGTCACACTTATCTATCAAGCATTTTAGCAGCAGCATAGCAGTTGGTGAAAGTCCGTACCTGTCCCCCAGCTTGATTATTTTATCTTTTATCTTTAGGTTTGGCATACAAAAAGCCCCCTGCTTTTAGTAGTTAAACCTCATCTACTCATCAGGAAGGCCATTGGAAATATTTCATATTAACTATTGCACACATAAAAATAATGTGATATACTACTGCTAATAGAATATGAGTATAAACAAATAGCCTCTTGATTACGGGTTTCCTGTCAAAGAACTAGCCGGATCTGAAGAGGTTTATTTTTTCTATTTTTATTTTTAATCTCAAAAAGCTCTAAAGCTACGCATTATATCCTTTCTGCACTGGTTAATTTTGCATTGAGACCATTATAACCATTATTCGACAATATGTAAATACCAAATAATGAGCAGATTAATGCCTTTTAGTCTTACGTAAGCCTTTCGTTTGCAGGCTTTTATAATAATTCGTTATTGACCTCGTTATTGACGCCGTTATTGAACACGTTATTGACGATTGCCCTCAAATCGTTAGTATAAGCGCAATACAAAAATATTTCGTTATTGACGCCGTTATTGAACACGTTATTGAACACGTTATTGACGCCTGGCTTTAAAAAAACAATCCAGCTCTCCAAAAAATATTTTAATTTTATTGAAAATGGCACCTAAATTATTCTTTTTTGAATATTTTTTTGTACCAGGGTTGCCGGTTGCGCCATGCAGATAACTGCACATCGATTTTGCTGTAATGTTCTTCAGACTGGCGTGACATCTTACGTAACTCTTCACGTAACTCTTCATTATCACGTAAGACCGCATCTAGCTTGCTATTTGCGGCTTGTATTTCCTCGCTAATAACCTCTCGGATCTCGTTGAGAAGAAACTCTTTGAATTCAAGCGCCTTATCGTCAACTACAATCATTTCCAAATTATTGGTTAATGGCAGTAGCTCATTGTCTTGTAAAAGTTTTTTTATCCCTTTTAGTGTCATGTCTTTGAGCTTTAGGTCAACGATCTTCTCCAGGACACTAATGTTTTCCTCGGTATAAACGCGGTTACCTCCGACATCCCGGTTAACTGGGATACCAAAATACTGCTCGTAATAGTGCAAGGTACGATAAGAAAGCTTAAGGCGCTCAGAAACCTCAGCAATGGTGTAGTTTAGCTCTTCACTCATAAAACTCACTCCTTAGTTTTTATCTTACGTGTATTATAAAGTAACATCTACAGTAATCCTTACGTAACGGGACGTTATATCTTACTGAAGACTAACGTGTTACGTAAGAAGAAGGGCTTACATCTTACGTCAAGCTACAGTAATGTATTGTAAGGTCTAACGTAAGAATAACATATTACGTTAGAGTAGGGAAGTCTCTAATTATCAGTACTATTTAAAATTTCCTTTCTGATTTTATCATTATTTTCAATTATTTCAGCTGCATGATCTAAACCATCTTTTATACCAGCCTCTGTAGCTTTGTTAACTTCGTCAAGAGCATCATCGATAGAGTAGGGGTATTCATAATCCGGCATCTTTGTAGTATCGATTTCAACCATAGGTACAAAAACAGATTTTATAGCGTCAACAAATGCTTTACCGGCCTCTTTACCAAGCTTATTGCTTTCTTCAATAGCGTAGTCCCGGATATCCATAGTTTGTTTGTCGCTAAGTCCACCAGATTTAACAACATCAATAATATTAATGTCGGCCTTTTGCACTGCCGGAATAGTAGACTTACTAAACAGCCATAAGGTTGCAAAAAAGAATATCAAACCTGGTGAAAACAGAATAAATAAGGCAATTTTAGTTCTCAATTTCATACACTCAACTCCTTTTCAGCCCATTGGCTTTAATATATAAAGTAAAACAAGATGCAGGGGGTAAAATCCATACCGGATAGAACGATGTATTTTAAAATCATGATTCCGTAAGATAAATATTAAAATAGGGGAGAGGGCAGCCACTATTTGTACAGGATCCACCGAAAAAATAACTATGTAAGCTAACGTAAGGACACCCAGAAGAATGGTGACGATATAACGCTCATCAAAATAAGAAAATACTATAATAGTCATAACTCCATAAATGCCATACTCAAACCCGGCGAATTGGGCAATTAAAGATAATAAAATAACCATAGGCCATTTAACAAAAACGGATATATCTGAATCCAAGAGCTTAAGAGCAAAAAGCCCTGTAAGTAAAGTAAAACAGATATTAAAATTACCATTATTGAAATAGTAAACAAAAGGCACCTGAGAGATTCCGGCTAAAAACAGAAGCCTAGCAGCATATTGTTCAAAGGATTTAGTCACTTTAAAGCCTCGCTGAATGCCCCACGCAAAAAGAGGGAATGCAAGCCGCCCAGCTGCCAACATAAATATATTATCAGGGCAGAAAGCAATCCTAAAATGATCCAAAAACATAAAGATAAATGCTGATAATGTAATCATTATTCTCCTTTCGTCAAATCTTTTGCATCGGCAGTTTTATTTCGATGTTGATTTCAGCATACCTGCAGGACAGCCGTAAAAACTTACTTAAACTTAATCCAATATCTTTAGCCCTCTTATTAATCGCAATATATTCTTCATCTGTAACTCTCATTTGTCTAAGTTTATCACGCTTATTAATTCTCGGTAGCTTTATTGATTTAGCTTGTCTTTTTGTGTTGTCATCCATCACACCATTGAGGCAAACAGTCCGCATATATTGGCTTGTTGTTAAGCCTAATACATCAGCTTTGTTTTTTATGATATCGAATTNNCATCACTTGTTAACCTCGCTTGTATGGTACTCCTTGTAGTAACAGTTATATTTGTCATTTTAAATTCCTCCAGAAATGATGTCATTATTTGAATTTTATCAAACTGTACTGCAATTATCAAACTCAATCATTTCACTGTCGTTTGAAGACGATATGCCAGCTGCCGAAAGCTTATTTTCAGTTTCCTTAATTCTGTCTTTTAAATATTGAACTTCATCTTTGTGCATATCATTTTTGCTCTTATGAGCATCCTGGGATTGTTTTAGGGATATTTCTAACTTATTGATTTTTTCATCGGCCGCAGCAATCCTATTAATTAAGCTGACGTCAGTGTCATTAACGTACACATCAAAACATGTTTGTTTTAGATCTGTATTACTTAAAATACGCAGATTAGTCAATATGGAACATATAGCTTCAATGCACTGCTGATTGTTTATATTAGCATCGTTTTCATTGTAAAAGTCATTTTCTATGCTCTTTAAGACATCCACCGAATACTGCAAACAAGAGCTGGCTATAGCGAGCTTATGGTCGATTTCATTATCTGCTGTCTGACTAAGCACCGGCCGTCGAACACCAGATGTCTTAGAAAGGGTGCCATCGGTAGCATTATTTGAATACACATCAGCAGTAGGATCTCCTTGGTCTACATCATGATCCGAAAAAGAAGGGTGGGGGGGAGGCGCTGCTGAAGCTTCCGCACCGATAACTTTAAAATCAGTAATGTCAATAATTTTACCCTTTAAAGCTCCTTCGTCCGGAAAGGCTGCTTCAGGTCCCGCATCAATTTTAGGCTCAGATTCCAACCGGTTGGAATCTTTTAATTTTTTCATTTCACGCTTTGACATATCCGGGGTTATCATTGAAAGCTCTTTCTCCGTCATTGTAGACATTTCAAGACACTGGACATAGTTATATTCCCCATATTCCGTCAATAGGCGTCTAGTTGAGGCATCACCAAATTTTTCGGCTACCTTCATGAGATTATATGCCGTGCTTTTTTTCATGTTTAACTCAGCCTCGACACACTCAATAAGATTGCTATAACCATGCGCCTTATATAGTTTTTTGTCCCGAATATCTATAAGCGCATATCCGATTTCAACGTAGTTACCCAGTATGTCATTTGCCTTTTGACGTATAAACGACAGCTGCGATGCCAAAGGTGAATCCAGATTCTCTCCGGGAACCGGTTTGATAAAAGCAATACAGGTATCTCCTCTGCCTGGATGGATACAACCACCTTCATAACCATTATTACAATCTTTGCACATTTCAGGCTTTTGCTGCTCAATTGGTGCTACTTTACTGGCCACATCACGGAACACAGCACAGTCTATTTTCAGGTCACTGAAGCTATTTACCATTGTCTTAAGAGCATTACCTTTGGCAATTAGTAATGAGCAACCGTCATTATGATCACAAAAGCATGGACAATCATCTTTCATTATACGACAACCTTGTGTTCCTGTTCTAGGGAGTGGCCAATCAGGATGTCGATTGAACCATTCGCACGGAGAGGCATCATGTTTCACAGGCACTTGTTTTACCTGGCAGAAACAATATTCCTGACCGCTATAGCCTTCAGGTAGGTCGGTATGCCATGAATTGTTGCAACAGTGGATACACACCTTAAAATTTGTCCGGTGCTCAGGTACAGCCCAATCATCCCACGTAGTTGAATCTGCGTAATACTTACGGTAGTCCTCACAATCCATGAAGCAATCATAGCAGTGGCCATGAACCTTATTATTACATTCACTTTTTGAATCAAAATTAATCGTATTCAACCGTCTTGCATTTGGCGCATTACAATCAATAAATTTTTCGCCGTGGGAACTTAAATATGGGCAGCGTGGTTTATGCGCTTTAGCCGCATTCAAATCTTCCATCTCTTCAATATGATTTTCAGTAATCATCTTATAAGAAAGCAGCAC
>LSQX01024578.1_pt1 | contig 10375 bp, 7 predicted proteins | sample 654561 | NCBI WGS metagenome assembly LSQX01 (sample SAMN04489861, study PRJNA283612) | anaerobic digester metagenome | isolation source: 4 biogas reactors fed with cattle manure at either 37C or 55C with and... | place: Denmark: Kongens Lyngby | collected 2014
TTCTGGAAGCCAGCTCAATGATTTTTTCGCCGTTGGACTTGGGAAGTTTTCCAAAGGCATTGAACTGCCCCCAGAATTTATCCACCAGCTCTTCCTGCGTAGGATAGCGTTCCATGACCATGAAGTTTTCTTCCGCCGTAAAGACGCGACCATCATGCATTTCGGCCACAACCTTGATCTTACGACCATGATCTTCCGGCTCATAGATATCCATGGTGGCGCTTTCGGCCAGCCGGACCAGATCTTCATCGGCCCGGATGGCGGCGGTCTGAATCACATCCACACCCACGCTTCCGTTCAAGGTGGCGCAGCAGGCAGTGAAACGATAGGAAAACAGCGCGTTGATCTGGTCGCGCAAAACAAAGGGATTGGAATAGTAGCCGTGATAGATATTTTTTGAACCAAACACGCGAATCCGGCGAATATCGGCTCCGTTTACCTCGCCATAGGCTTCCTTCAGCATCCGGTGCAGTTTCCTGCCGCAGAAAACCGCCGCAGTGGTGGGAATACCGCCGGGGCTGTATTTGAACCCACCTTCGGTGAAATACACCTTGCCCAGGTCCTCAAAGCACTTTTCATACAATGGGGGCAGCACACCGCCTTCCACGTGCTTGCTGATCAGGCCCCAGTGGCCGAAATAGGGATCTTCCAGACCTCGCCAGCCTCCCTTGGCATATTCCGCGGACAGAATGCCGGTCTCGGCGCTCACGCCATTGTGAAGCTTGAACTCTTGGGAGTAGTCGTAGTAGGCGTTGGCCGGGTCGGTGGCGTTGGTGGCGGCATAGCTGAGAGCACTTTTCATCTGCTCCGCGTCCAAGCCGTAATAACGTCCGGCCAATGCCGCCGCCGCGCTGGACACCAACAGCATGTCGGTGGGCCAGCGGTTGGGCAAAGAATAAAGCAGTCGCGCCGTAAAATCCTCCGCCGCCACATCGTAAGTGATCAGCTGTTTGCCGCTCACACCGAAAGTGTCGCCCAGCGTCAGGCTCAGCGGAATCGCGGTTTCGCTCACGTGAGACGGGATCGCCTCTCCGAAAACCCGGAACAGCATGCTGCCGAAGTCATTTGCACGGGCTTTCAAACAGTTGAGCTTTGCCGCCACCGGAAGAGGCAGACGACCGTAAGAGGCAAACAAAGGAGCCTCACCGATACCCCCCCACTTCCGGTAACGCTGTTCGAGGAATGCATCCTCCGCCACAATGGCACCGCCGAACATGCAGCCGGTCACATCCAAAAGGCGGTCTTTAAAGATTCGGATATTATCTTCACTCAACGACTCGTAGGTGGTTTCCACAACATTCTTACAGAGCAGATTCGTTCCGCCCGGACTTTTCAAATCTTCTCTCATAGGTCACCTCTCACAAACTGAGATTGTCCATCAGATCGTCCAGCGTGTTCAATTTTTCCAAATTCATGATGGCGTCCACCGCTCTGTCGATCTTCTCATCGACCAGAATCTCGTAGGCGCAATTACGAAAACGCTGCACCATCTCCTCATCGCTGAAGCGTGTGCTCTCGATGCGGTTGTTTCCTCTGGGATAAAGAGTCTCTTCAATAAACACCTTGCCTCTGGCCTTGACCTCAATGCGGCCGTACCATGCGGCAAAATCCGTCTTCCTCTTCTCCGCCCACTCAGGCGCCACATTCATGGTCACCTTGTGCATAAAAGCGCGCACCTTGGGATCGGTAAGGGCATCCTTGGATTGCCAGGAGGGACCCGGCTTATAGCCATAGGCCGCCAACGCCATGCAATAAGGAGCGCTGAACTGAACATCCACCTGGTTGGCTACGGAATATTGATCCGGGTGGGCGTTGAAGGGGCCGGTATAGCAGTCGATGGCTTCGATTTCTTTAGGAGAAAGCTCTTCCTTATCCTGCAGGCGATAGAAGCAGTCCAGCACGGAGTGAATAAAAGAACAACAGGGGTATGGCTTATATTTGTAGTCCATAATGCCCCAGTTTTCTCCCAGACCACTCAACAGCCTTTCAGGATTCCATATGCCGTCGATCCGGCAATTGAACAAGGGAAAGCCATATTCGCTGTCCAGCGTGTTCCGGTTGCTGGTGTAGCCGCACTTGGCCAGCATGGCGGCCTGAACCGAACCTTGTGACAGCCAGGAAACCGGACAATACTTGATCATGGACTTGGGGTTGGTGCTTTCCCAATCCCTGCAGACCGGCAAGGTGCAGTAATAGGCGGCAATACCCAGAGCCTGGGCGATTTTTTCGCGGTCCAGTCCCATGGCCACGGCACAACCTATGGCAGCTCCTATGATGTTTTCATTGCCGTTGCTGAAGACATCAGGAGTCTTGCCATACTTGGCGTAAGACGTAATCATAACCATGCCAAACTGACTGTTCAGACGTTGCGCGATTTCAAGACCCACCGCCAATGCGGAAAGGAATTCCCTTCCGGAAATTCCTTCCGCCTCGGCCACAGCTAAAATCGCAGGCAAAACCACCGGTGGAACATGAGGAATCGGATCCATGTCGAGACCGTTCAGCAGCTCCGCGTTGGCGAAGGCCGCTGCCGCAGCAGAGACCTTGCCGCCAACGCCGATCACTGTGGCATCCTGAGGACCGCCCAGCATTCGCGCCATTTCGGCTCCGATTTTTCCTTTGTCCGACGCCAAGCCACCAAGGGCATTGCCAAGTCCGTCCAACAGAGCACGTTTGATTTCATGAATGATCTTTTCGGGAATGTTTTCATAATTCCTGTACTTTTCAACAAAATCAAGGATGGGCTCTGTAACTTTCATGTTATACTCCTTTTCTGTCAGCTTAACAGCATGGAATCAGTACGGCCCGTCGTAATTTTCAATGGCGTTGTTCCAGACTTCGAGAATGTTGTAAACCTCGGTGTAACCCTTGTCATACAGTTCCTTCATAGCAGCGTCGCCGTAGGGAGCCAGCGCATCGGCCCAAGCCTGCATCTCTTCCCCTTTGATGTAACGCAGCGGGATGTTGTTGTCGGTAACCTGATCCAGCCACCTTTGGTCGGAGGCCGCCCAGTAGGCCACGCCGTCGTTCCAAAGCTCCTCGCCCTGCATTTCCTCCATGATGATTGTCTTCAGCGTATCATCAAAGGAATCCCAGGTGTCCTTGTTGGCCGAGATCGCCCGGACACCGGTGGTGAAGCTGCGCTCGAACATATACACGGACTTGGCGGGAGCAATGGCGCCGAAGATACCCACGACGTACAGACCATGAATAATACCATCCGCGACATTGTTGCTCAGGCAGGAGAAATACTCGGTGGGAGGCTGAGCCACAGGGGTTGCGCCGATATCGTTCAGAAAACGGCTGAGAATCGGATCAAAAGTGACCATCTTCATGCCGGCAATGGATTCAGGAGTGTTGATCACCACATCATCGGCCATGACCATGGAGGTGCCCCAAGTACCCAGCAAAAACAGCGGCTGGATATTGGCAGCGGCAAACTCGCCCATCATGATATCGTTTTTCAGGACAACATCATTGATGATTTGAGCCGCCATGTTAAAGCTTCGGAAACCCAGGAAAGGATAGCTGATGACCCGCTGAGTATAGGGAAAATTGTCGGGGAAGTTGGTCAGGGTCACGTCCGAGAAATCGCAAAATCCGGCGCCCAGGCCGTCCAAGGCATCGTTAGCCGAGAGCAGCGAGCCACTGTAATGGTATATGAACTTGACCTTGCCTCCGGTACGCTCGGAAATTCGGTTGAACAGAGCAATGTATATCGGGGACTGTTCTTCGGAAGAGTTGAAGTTGACGGTCAACTCCAGTTCGGGACCGTTGTAAGCCAGCTCTTGGGGAGCTGTAGTCGCATCAGTTCCGGGAGCGGGGCCGGTGGTCTGGGACGGTGGAGCGGAAGTGCCGGGTGTGCCGCCGGTGGTCTGGTTGCCCGCGCAGGCCGCCAGAGCAAGAACCATGGCCAGAGCCAAAATCAGTGCCAATGTTTTTTTCATCATGTTACTTGCCTCCTTAAATTTTTTCTCAAATTTTTTGTTTCACAGATATTTTCCAATCTGCATGTCGAACAGGTTAATGTTCGCGTACGCTTGCTTTGAACAGATTCTTCAGGTCATCATATTGGGGATAAAGGTTGCGATCTCGGGGAAGACAACCATCAACACCAAAATGATAACGTCAACAAACAGATACGGGATGACGCCCTTGAATATTTTTTGTACCGGTATCTTTGTGACTCCTGCCATGGTAAAGCAGGTCAAGCCTACAGGTGGGGAAATAGAACCCGCAGCCATCAGCTTCACGACAAAAGCGCCCAGCCAGATGGGGTCGAAGCCAACCCGCATAAGCGCGGAGTACAGCACGGGAATGGTAAGCACCACCATGGGAATTTCAGGCATGAACATACCCAGGATGAAGTACAGGACGATCAGTGCGCATGCAATGACCCAGCTTGGGACGGTCAGACCGACTATAAAGTTTGAGAGAAACATCGGAACGCGGCTCAGGCTCATAAATGTCACGAACAAGTATGTGGAGGCAATCAGGAAAAATACCATGCCGCACATAACAGCAGTGTCCTTCAGGGCCTTCCTGATTTTCTTGACGGTGGTCTGCCGGAAAATAAAGGCAATCAAGATGGAGCCGAACGCACCTATTGCTCCGGCCTCCGTCGTGGTAAAAAAGCCCTTGTAGATACCCCCCATAACCAAGGTCACCAACGCCAAAATAGGAACCACCTTCAGCAGAGCCTTCAGCATGGTCTTGAAGGGTAATTTAGGGCCTCGGGGGCCAAGCTCCGGTTTTCTGCGGCAAAGAATGTAAATCATGGCGATATACAGGATGATCTGGAGGACACCGATACCGATACCGCTCATGAACAGCTGGCCGATGGAGTTCTCGGTTATAATGCCGTACATGATGAAACCAATGCTCGGCGGTATCAGAATGCTCAGCGGAGCACCGGCCGCGACCGCACCAGCCGCAAAGGATTCATCGTAGTTGTTGCGCGTCATCTCCGGCATAGCCACGCGGGACATAACCAGTACGCCCACATTGGTGGAGCCGGAAATGGCACCCAGAATACCACAGGCCACCACCGTGGCGGAAGCCAGACCGCCGCGGAAGCGGCCGACCCAAGCATAGGCCGCATCATACAGGTTCTTGCCCATGGTGGATTCGGCAATGACCATTCCCATCAGTGTGAACATGGGGATAACGGTAAAAGTGTAGTTGTTCAGATTTTTAAAGGCGGACGTACTGGCCGCAGCCATGGCGACATCAAAATTTTTCAGCAGAATAATACCGACCATGCTGACCAAAGCCATGGCCGCGCCCACCCACATTTTCAGCGCAAGCAGAACCAGCAGCGCTACAATACCGAGAGCGCCGATAAGTTCAGGACTCATCCCCATTGCTGCTGCCCCCTTCCTCTTCAGATTCGGATCTTCGCGGCGGACCGGCTTTGCCGTAGACGAAAATCTCGTCCATTTCTTCCAGTCTCCATTCTTTTTCCCACTCACCCTTAATCATGGAAGCAATCTTGCGAATGATAAGGGACAGTATCGTCAGCGCCGCAACGCCATAGCTAAGTGCAAACAGAGCCACAAACGGCCACTGGGGAAGATTGATATTGTTATAGAAAATACCCGTATTATAACTCTTGATAGCAAAATTAAACTGCTGCCAGGAAAGTACGGAGATGGTCACCAGGCACAGGGCCAGCATTACCACATCCAGTACAACCTGTGCTTTTTTAGGAAGACGCGCGGTCAATATGTCGACTTTAATCTGACGGTTGCTCAGAACAGCTGCGCCAAAGGCGGTCATGTTGCAGACCAGTAGAACCTGCGCCCATTCGGTAGAGCCCAGGATCGCCCGGTTAAACAGAGCGCGCCTCAAAACCTCAGCCACCATAAGCAACATCAGCGCTGCGATCAACACCATGCACAACCAGGTGAAAAAGCGGTTAATGCCACGTATTATCTTCATGGTCTCCTCCTATTTCTTTTGTCAAGGCTGGCGATACGCATCCAGAGAAGAAATATCCTCCGCGGCCTTCTTTGCCAGTTCGGTGTAAAGACCATATTCGTATTTCTCACACACCTCGGTCAAACCGGGATCCACATCCTCCCTGCGCGGCAGAGGAACATCTTGCGCCACCAGGATATCCTGAACCTTTTTGATATCCACATTGCGTACGGAAGTTCCATCGGAAAGAGCCACCGCAGCCGCAATGCCGGCTGCCTGACCGGTACCGACGCACTGGGGAATCAGGTTCAGCCAGTCAATGGCCACGTTATCACTGGAAAGATGGCGGCCGGGACAGAGCAGGCTCTCCACCTTTTGAGGCAGGATCGCACGGTAAGGAATCTCAATGGGCGCGGAGTCGTTGATGCGGCAGATGGTGCTGTGCCAGGCAATGACATCATCAAACTCACGGTGGAACGCAAAATCCTCCACGGTCATGATGTATTCGCCTTTTAATCTGCGGCTGCAGCGAACACCGGTCTGCGGCGCGATGTCATAAAGATATGCATCTTTGAATCCGATCGGGCATATTCTGCGCATGAATTCAATGACCTCGCGGATGGTCCGACGCACATCCTGCTCGGTGGCGGTCAGATCCTTCACGGAAATACAGCTTTTACCTCCAAGCCAGTTGTTGAACCAGACCATGTCGTTGGAGTTGGTCGGCAGAGGCATGATACGGAAACCGGTAATTTTGCTCAGATTGCTCATCATGGCGCCGAACAGCTTGGGATTTCCGCGCATCCAACGCTCAAAGCTGTTATAATCCACACCTGCTACACGATAAACCAGCGCCGTGGTGGAGGCGCGAGTGCCGGCATCGCTCACACTGGAGCAAGGAGCGCCGGCCTGATAGTAAATATCGCCGTCACCGGTGGCATCAATGACAACTTTGGCCTTGATCGCCTTACGACCTTCCTTGCTCTCGAACACAACGCCCTTCACTTCGTCTCCATCCATGATCGGACTGGTAGCCCAACAGTGATAATAGACACGGATGCTGTCGCCTTCTTCCTCCAGCATCTTGTCCATCTCGATCTTAAGCTGATTGGGCTCGTAATACACGGCGCGCACCACGCGTACAGGAGAATCCGGACAGCGGCTGACGCAATCAAAGATGGTGGTCCAGCGATCGATCAGCAGCGGATCCTCGCTGCCGTACTCACCTTCCTCAGGGCCAAGGACGGCTCCGGGAATTTTGGACAGACGGGTAAACCACTCTTCCTGCAAGCCGCGCACAAAGGATTTGTCTCGCCAGGTCAGGTTGGGCACCATGATCACATAACCACCGGTCACGTCACCGCCCATATACCCATAACGTTCCAGCAGTACGATATCCTTCGCACCCGCACGTGCGGCTGCGATTGCCGCCGAGTGACCGGCAGCGCCGCCGCCAACCACAAGAATGTCGCACGTATCGAAGTATTCCAGTACCCGGCCTTCCTCATAATAGCCATTGCTCATCGAAATACCACCCCCACAAAATTTGACTTTTTTGTCGCTGAACACCATAATATTTTTATAGTTTCACCGATTGCAGACCGCTTACAAGTAAAACTTTACACCTTAATGTAGGGTAAAGGTCAAGGCTTTTTGGAAAAGAGTTGATGTTCTTGCATACAAGTCAAAATGAAACATACTTTTCCATTGGTGAATTTGTCAAGTTGTGCCGCACGACACGCGCAACGCTCTATCACTATGAGCGCCAAGGTCTGCTCTCACCTTTCGTCAACCAGCAAAACGGTTACCGTTTCTACAAACTCTACGACTATTACATCTTTATGTACGTCGCACACCTGACCCGCATCGGTTTTTCCCTCCATGAGATCCGCCAGTATATTTCCGACAAACGGCTGGAAACCTATTTGCGGTCTCTGGAAATCAGTCGCGTCCGTCTGGCCGAGCAGCAGGAACAGCTTCGGCTGCGCAACGAGCGTACCCAGCGCGGGTTTCGCGTGCTAAACCGCTCTCTTGCCCAGCCGATCAATCTGCCCCAGATCACCTACCGTGAGGAGGAGCATTTCCTTCGTATGCCCTTCAACGGAAATTTAAACGGAAAAGACTGCATTTGCTGTCAAGCCAAGCTACGACAATATGCCGCCAAACAGAACATTGATATTCAAGGCCATTTCCTGGGTTGTTATTCCGACGAACTTCCATCCCGGCAGCCGCCAACATTCAGTTATATATTGATGAAGATGAATGAACGATGCGACTGCGAATATCACTTTTCCCGCCCGGCCGGCGTTTGTATCTCCATGTATTACAAAGGACCTTTCACCCCGGAGGGCGACGCCGCCTACGGTGTCATGGAAGACTACATCAAAAAACATCGCTTTGCCGCTCTGTCCGGTTTGTTTGTGGAAGATGTTGTCGGCCCCTTTATTTCCGCCGATCCGTCCGAATATATCGCGGAGATGTCGGTCTTGATTCAGTAGTAGGGGTATCGGTTGGGGTTAGGGTTTACTTGTACTTTCTCCAGACCATTCGATTGACAATGCTTGTTTAGCTTTGAATGATCTTGACGACCAGCTTTCACAAATGCATTAGCCAATGGAAATTGTAAGGTTTCTGTTGGCATAGGCTCCGGTGAAAATATACAGATAATATTAATACCTTCTTGTCAGAAATTATATTATCGCTATTTTGCATCGCGCTTTATCGCCGTCACATTTTCCGCATCAACACCTTCCGTAGATCCCTTCGCCAGCACTAAGCTTAATGTCATTAGGATCAGTTTTGCATCTTCCCACAGAGAGCGATTCAAGATGTACATCAGATCCATCTGGAGTTTATCGTATGGTTCGGTGTTGTACTTGCCGTAGATTTGGGCATAACCGGTAATACCGGCCTTCGTAATTAAGCGCAAAGCAAACTCCGGCAAAACCTCTTCATATTGAGCGGCAATTTCCGGGCGCTCAGGTCGGGGACCCACGATGCTCATTTCTCCCTTCAATACATTAATAAACTGCGGCAACTCATCAATACGAGTTTTACGCAACCACTTACCAACGCGGGTCACTCTGGGGTCATCTTTAGAGGCTAGCCGGGGCACGCCATCTATTTCAGCATCGATACTCATTGAGCGGAATTTAATGAGTTTAAATTCCTTACGATCTTTGGTGAGGCGCACTTGGGTATAAAAAACAGGCCCACGATCATCTATTTTGATTAGCATAGCTACAACTATTAAAATTGGGAGCGTAACAATCAGCATCAGCAATGAACCAACTATATCGAAAATACGTTTTCCAATATAGTAGACATTCATAAAATCTCTGGAGTTGTGCCAAAGGACAGGCGGGTTAAAAGCACTAATCCGTTTGGTGCTATTCAGAATCAAGTCACCGAGTCTTGGCTGAATATAGACAAACACTCCTTTAGCTGTAGCGAACTTCAGTAAATCATTACGCATGTCTGAGGGAATTTTACATAGGTAAAACGCTTCTGCATTTTCTGCAGACTCGATAATTCTATCAAACCCCTGGGTAAAATCATATCTTCCTATTACTTTCAGATGCTTTGGGAAAGAGCGTTTAACGTACTGCACATCCCAGATATGGTTTTCATCATAGACAACAACGGTTTTAAGAGGTCGTATCAATGAACGCGCCAATTTGTTGCCCAAGCAGGCCCAACCAAGGGTGAATAATGCCGATAGGCAAAAACAGATTAGATGAGAGTGAATCATTAAGTTCCCATATGAAACAAGTTCTATTACAAAAGAAACAATTCCAGCAATTCCAAGGGAAATCCATTTTGAAAAAATGACAGCGGAAATCCTAAGTCTGTCGACACTATAACCACCTGTTTCCTTTTCCAATTTGTACAGCAGGATCATATATAGGATAATCGCAACGAAAATTCTGTTGACAGGTAGTTGATTTCGCTCCCTAAACTGCCAACAGAAGATCAACATACAAGCCAACAAGCTGAACACTTTGTAAATATGAAGAATAACATGTGCCCTTTTTGTTCTGCTTTTAGAGCAGGTCTTTTTTTTCGGAAACGAAGGTGATGATGTCATACTAAAAACTCCAATTCACATTATTTTAATGCTCGCTGTACCAACGTGTATTAAAAAACAGACTTTGGGTAAATTGGTGATTATAGTTTGCGGAAATCACCGCATGTGCGTCTCGTAGACGCGTCCGTCTGCCTCGAGTGTTGTGTGCATCCGATGCCACCAAATCAATGATTCCCTGCTGCATGGCTTTTTTAAAAAATCGCTTCACATGAAATTGTTGTCGTGAAACAAAAGTATCAGCATTGACTTGAATTAATACGCCATATTTTTCCTGCAGGTATTTTGTAAATTGCAGATCACCGGTAATGACAGGATAACGCTCCGAATGAGCCAGTACCGTCGCATAACCACCGTTTGCAAGATGGCGAA
>LSQX01151490.1_pt1 | contig 10375 bp, 9 predicted proteins | sample 654561 | NCBI WGS metagenome assembly LSQX01 (sample SAMN04489861, study PRJNA283612) | anaerobic digester metagenome | isolation source: 4 biogas reactors fed with cattle manure at either 37C or 55C with and... | place: Denmark: Kongens Lyngby | collected 2014
ATGCTAAAGGATTGCAAGTCACGTGATATAGAAATTATCTTAACCAAGAGCATCAGCAGATTTGGACGAGATACGGTAGAGATTCTTGATGCATTGAACCAGCTAAGAGTTCTCGGCGTCCGGGTCATATTTCAACAGGAAGTACTTGATACAGCCGATACAGATAATGACCTTATGATCTCAATAATAGAGTCAATTGCTCAGGCAGAAAATGAATCCCGCAGCGACAATATAAAATGGGGCATCAAACAACGTGCCGCACAAGGGACTTCAAAGCTATATAATCGAAAATGCTATGGTTTTGCAAATGCAGATGATGGCAGCCTCATTATTGAAAAATCTGAGGCGAAGAATGTAAAGCTGATTTTTAATATGTATCTTCAAGGCAAGAGTGTTATAGGCATTGTTTCCGAATTGGAGCGGTTGGGAATCAAGTCCCCTACCGGAAAAGACAAATGGGCTAAGCGAACAGTTGATGTCATGCTCAGCAATGAAAAATATACTGGAAATGTCCGTTTGTTGGATAACGGCAAGCATGATTCGTATTATTTAGCTGAGAGAAACCATCCGGCCATCATAACCAAAGAAATGTATCAAGCTGTGCAGATCGAAAAACAACACCGAAGCAATGTCACTCAGGTCGAAGATGGCAGCAAGAGAAAAAGCAAAAAATATAGTTCCAAGAAGTGAAAATACAAAATAGCCTAATCGAAAATCAATTGTTGAGAAGTCAGGATGGATGTTGAACCTGCATAAACACAGCATTATTACAGTGTTTTTCATAAATGTGAAATAGCCTAAAAACTTCACGTTGAGACGGTAGTATTGATAACAAGGGTGAAAGAGTAGGGTGTGAAAAGGGCTTGATATAAAGGGATTTCCGTGATTTTGAACCATATTCAACCTGGGTTCCAGGTCGCGGAAATTTTTATTGTAAGAACTTATCCAAAACCAAAAAATCATAAGGTTGTGTGGACGGAATTACTTTCTGCCGTGTGAGTTGACGGAATTACTGTCAAAAAGGTGGCGAGTTGATAGAATTATTGTAAAAATGAGCTTGAGTTGACGATATTAATGCAATATAAAAAGAGGTGTTATCATCACACTAGAAAATCTAACAATAATTAATTGATATTAAGCGAAACCCGGTTTAAAACCGGTAATTTAATAATAAATTATGCGATAACTTAATTTTTGCATTGACTTTTGTGCTTAAAATTAGTATAATAAAGAACGAGGATTTGCGAGAAAGGAGTAGAACCATGCAACTTTCATATAAAAAACTTTGGAAATTACTTATAGATAGAGATTTAAAAAAGAAAGATTTGAGTAAGATGGCAGGGATTAGTTCAACCTGTATAGCCAAGCTTGGACGAAATGAAAATGTTAATACGAACATCCTTGTGAAAATATGTAACGCACTTGAATGCGACATCAGCGATATTTTAGAGTTGACAGAGACTGCTTCAGATGATGGAGGTAATCATGAATAATAGCTTAAAACAAAGGATGCAAGAAGAAGGGTTTCAGTTAGTGAGTATAGACTTATTCGCAGGTCCGGGGGGGCTTTGCACAGGCTTTAAGTGGGCTGGTATATTGCCACTGTTGGCTGTTGAATGGACAGATACAACCGCAGAAACATATTCTATAAGCCATAATGCTGAAGTATTTGAACTTGCAAAATACACTACGGAGAACGGAAATGATGAGGCATATCTTCAATCATTTATGCATGAAAGCACACAAACTTTACTCATACATGGCGATATCAACCTAGTAAGTAGCCAAATGATAAAAAGTTTCTTATTGGCTCGATATGGGATTGATTCTGAAAATGAAACGGTGGACATTGTATCTGGAGGGGCGCCTTGTGAGAGTTTCAGTATAGCAGGGACAAGAACTGTTGGAGATGAACGAGATGATTTGTTCAGCAACATCATAAGAATTGCAAGAACAGTAAATACTAAAGCAATTCTCTTTGAGAATGTGAAAGGAATGTTCTCCAAGTCAAAGAATGGTGTTAAGGGAGCAATATTTCAATATAGTTGTGACTCATTTGAAGATGAAAAAGTTACTCCGAGTTACAGACTTGTATCAAGAAATCAAGATGAGATTTTGCTCAGAGCAAGTGACTATGGTGTCCCTCAAACGAGAGAAAGGTTATTCTTAGTTGCGATTAGAAGGGATCTAAAGAATATCGAATTTCATTACCCAGAAAAAACTCATGGCCCTGGATGCGATAAGCCGTTTGTTACATCAGGCGATGCAATTTCAGATTTGCCGATTGTAGGTATGGGTGAAGAATCTACGAATTACATATATCCGAAAACATTCCAGAATGAAAACCAAGAATGGTATGTATCAATCATGCGAGGTAATTATGATGGAAATGGAATACATTCTCGTTCGCCACAACATTTGATTGATGGTGGTCTATATGATGAATATAGTATAAGTTGCCATAAAGGGCCAGGGCACATAAAAAGAAAACAAGATTTGCTGGCGCTTATTGGTGAACGAGAAAGTATGCGCTCCACATTTGACAAGTTAACGGAAAACGGAGAAATTGACAAGTACAGACATCTTTTTCCGAAGACAATATACGGAAGCAGAAATAGAAGACTGTCAATAGATGAACCGAGTTTCACAGTTACATCACATTGTCTCGATGAGATAATCCATCCGACAATCAATCGAGCCATAACTCCAAGGGAGGCGGCTCGCCTACAGAGTTTTCCAGATTGGTATCAATTTGCTGGACCATATGTACTATTTCATGGAGCTAAAGAACAGGATAAGTATGAACAGATCGGCGATGCAATACCACCTTTACTTGCGTATGCAATTGCTCGACAGTTTGTAGATTGTTTGCCTAAACAAATATAAAAAAGAGGGTTAGTAGTCAATGTTAGATTACTAACCCTCTTTGCTATTTAAGTATCTTGCATTTTAGCTGAATGCTTTCACCTCTTCTTTTTGAAGGGTATGTCCAACTAAAAAGAGTCCCGAAACTTCCTGAAACGCCTTTATCAACAAGCATTTCATAATAAGAGGATAAACGATGTATCGTTGCAGTATCATCATTATTATCGTATGTAAGTATAAAATCTGCACATTGCGTGATAGGATTGCCCCCACCGCCTACTCCACCTAATACCCAAAGAGATAGCTTCTTAAGATAAGGTTTAATCCTTTCGGTAAGAAGATTGCAGTTCTCTTCTCCAAAAGCAGAAAGACTGCCAGCGCTTTGAAATTCATTTAAAAGAACTCTAAGTTCTTGATTTTCGGGATCCAATACATTTGCAAAGGTGTCAGCCGTATATTGATGAACGCTTACACTTTTATCACTGCTCCTTTTGCAACTAATTGTGTAATAAGCTTTATAACCTTCTTTGTTTGTTATTTCTACTAAGACATCTGTTTTGGGATTTCCGCCGCTTGGCAATTTACCTATTATACGTTTATCTGAAGTTGCTTTAATCTCACATATGTCATCCGAGTCTAATTCAAAGCAATCTACAATATTTTTGAACATACCGAAGTGCACACCTTCTAGTGTTGCAGCGTTCGTTTTCCACTTGCGTAAATTTTCTGGATAGCTTAATATTGCAGCCACCCTGCTTTCAAAGCTGTTACCTTGAATATCTTTAATCTGACCATCTGTTTTGTCTTTGATAGCATATACTTCTATAAAATTAGCTACTTGATTCTGCGAAATTACTGCATCTATAGCTGAATATTCATCATTGTTAGCATATTTCATATTCTGACGCACAAATTCACTTTCGCCCGGAACCGCATCGGGATATACGAGATAAACCTTTTTTATTGAATCTTCAATTTCCTTTAAATTTTTAGCGTCCCATTGCTGCCCTTTTATACGGTCGGTTCTCATAGATGTGGTAGTAAATAAAGCCCATTTTGTTTCATCATTAAATTCAATTAAAAAAGGGGCGTAGAACTGCGTATCATTGTTATAACCTGGTTTTCCAATTCGATACGTTTTAATAAAGGATTTGATATAGCCTGCATCTTTACAATGTTCCAATATTGATTCTAAACTTTCCTGAGCACTTTGACCGTGTTGTTGTTTGTCCGCATTTGTAAAAGCCATTGTTTTAGCCTCCTTTAATTATCCATTGTTTCAATTATATCTTCTAGCTTACAATCAAGCGATTCGCAAATTTTCAAAAGAACATCGGTGGTAATGTTCGCACCTTTGCCAAGTTTAGCAATGGAAGCAGCACTGATTCCAGCCGCCTCTTTTAAGTCCTGTTTATTCATTTCTTTGTCAATTAACATTTTCCATAACTTGTTATAGCTGATACGCATTTTGCACCTCCTTGTTTCATAGTAAAAAATCAAGTGAATCATCTTGTTGTTTATCAGTGAGATAGTTTTTTAAGAGTTCAACATCTTTACTTATATCTCGTGGCTTAATTCTTTTGATTACCTTTTCTTCAACCTCGGGAGTCCAATAAATTCTTAATTTTTCTCTAGCTCGTGTAATGGCAGTGTAGAATATATTGTGTGTTACGAGTTCTTCTACCTCATCAGTAATAACTATCTTTACAGAGTTGTATTCCAATCCCTGAGCCTTATGAATGGATACTGCGTATGCAACTTGAAATGGGACTACTGTTCTGGAACCATGGTCGTCCCCATCTTCATCTGCACTTTTTAATTTGTGCACATAAAATCTAATAACTGATTTTTCTTCTCCCTCAAAACATTCAAGTAATTGAAAGTCACAAAACATAGAATCACTTTCATCAATTTCTTTTGGAACCTCAACATCAAACTGAATGCGTTCTTCGAGAGACCCTGCATCTATTATCTCTATTCCTTGGATTACGCCTTTCATGTTGTTGTGTATAATGGGGTAAAATCTATCTGACTCAAGAAAGAGAATAGGGTCTCCAACTTTATACTGCTGAATGTCCCATTGGACAGCAGGGTTGGGATTGCTCTCTTGTAAAAATCTGTTGATGTTGTTGATGCCGTATAAACCATCATAGTTCAAGCAAAGAATAGCCTCGTCCTTTTCAAGAGAAGATAACAAGGAAGCATCTACTTTCAATGAATAACTTTCTCTTTCGATGGTTTCTTTTGCAGTTTCCTCCATGTGTCTTACTTTATCCCAAAGTTCAAGTAAGTGCGGATCCTGTGTTCGATGAGGCTTGGTGAGTTCAAAGACAGCACATTCAGGCAAGAAGGATTTTAGCACAGAAAACCAGTTGCCAAATTGGATAGCATCAATCTGATAAGTATCTCCAACTAGCAGCAACATTTTGAAGCTGGCCTTTTCTAATACAGCAACCATGTCACGATTACTTACAGTGCTACATTCATCGATAACTAAAAGTTCGTACTCTGTGCTGCTTGATTCTTGATTCAAAAAGCTTGCAATAGTTGAAAAAGTTTTATTTTCAGCATCAATTTTTTGCATCAAGTTTTCTTTCGCTGGGTTCGTTTGTGTTAAGTACAGTTTTTTTTCATCATTTAGGTAATGAGATACATGGTTTATCAAAGTTGATTTTCCAACACCAGCCGAGCCGTAGATTACACCCACTTTTGATTCAGAAAAAATGTGGCTGATTATATACCTTTTTTCATCACAATCAATTTCGTAGTCATCAAGCATTAACCAAAACTCAACATCATCATGGTAATTCTCAATGCCCGATTCAGATAATTCTTGTAGTTTCTCAATTATCTTACAAGTATCAATCTTGTATTCATTTATAAAAACTTGATTGTGTTCAAGCATAAGATTGCTTCTTGGTTTGTGACCAAACCAAAGACTGTCATTGTATTTCTTTATGAGTTCGTTAATGTTAGCAAAGCCAGTAATTTCATCTATGTCTGTGAATAGTTGCCCCTTAGCTTCAGTGTTATTCCTAATAAATCTTGCGAATAATTCAGGCTGCTTATTGTCATGAGGAATGCAGTCAAATATTGCACCCAACTTAGGATTGTGACCCAGCGGAGATCTGTTAAATGGAAGCGAATCAAACTGTATGCATCCGTTCGATAAATATAAATTTGAAAGGTTACGGTTTTCAATGCCATAACGCTGATTCTTGATAATAACATTATTCATATTATAAAGAAGGTAGCGTAACACATTCCGACCGGGACTTTCACTACGGATTATTCTTCTACAGTAATCCAGGACAGGAATAAAAATAGAGGACTTAAGGTTGATTTTCCATTCAAGAGTTATTTTGTCATAGGCATAATCCGGGAAGTCCATTAATTCGCTTAATGTATATCTTGTTTTAGTAAGAAATTCGCAGATTGTTTTTTGTTCTGGATAAGAGACTCTTTTTTTCTCACCATTTAAAAGTGAAATAAAATTTTGAAATTCACAATCACGGATAGATACTTCCCAACCATCTATGATGATTATTGGCATAGTTTTCCCCAATATTTCAATTGTTTCCTGTACTAGATGGAATTTGGATGCGTAGTTGCTTGTAACAGGCAATTTAGTAAATGCAATTACTCTGTTATTTTTAGATTTGTTTTTTCTATCATCAACAGGTGTAAATGTAACTTCGTGATAGATTCGTTCGTTTACAAACAAAGGTTTTAGCTTTTGAATATAGTATTTGTTGTTTCCATCTCCATTTAATCTTGCAGGATACTGCTCAATCTTTTCGGCTGTTTTTACGTAGTACTCCTGGAGAGTATCATCTAAATGCAAAGGGAATTTATTTAAATTGTGCAGTATCTGTATTCCAAAATATTGGCTAAGTAAGATTTTGGCTTCCAGCAAGTATTTGTAATACTTGAGCATTAGTCTTTCAGAGCCATCTTCGTCCAGCGTAAACTGTGTAGTTACAACTTCCAAAAAATTATGAAATTTATATAGAGGGTTGAGTCTGCTATTTATTTGAGCAAACTCAACTGCCTTTGCTATATTTTCTTCGTTAATAGGGATATCCGAACCATTCGCATAAAACTTAAGCATTATATGATTCACGAACTTCATTAACTGTTCCAAGATATCCTGAGATATAGCACCGCGAGATGAGTCCTCAATACTGTCAAGGTGTCTACATATTACGTTATCTATTTTTCTAATAGAATCATCAATTGATGGCATCGGTATCCTCCTTCCTATACATTAGAATTCTCCATCATTCCAATCGTCTATATAAGCATCATACGGAAATGAACCAGCAAATCTGTCTGGATGAAGCTTTACATATAAATTTCGTATTTTGGCTCTTGCACTTTTGGAAAAAGGGGTGCTAGAGCTGCCAGTTAAAAAGCTGTTGCTTATACTGTTTAATTCTCCAAGTAAACCAAAAACATATGATTTTAAAGTTGGATTGAGAAAGTCGTCTGCTTTTGAACTCCATTTTGATTTATACAAATCTTGTATTTTGCTAGGCACTGTCATATTGATTAATGAAGCAGCATAGTTTTCTCCGACTATCGTTACCATTATTTCATCGTAATCGGATGTAAACTCTTGAAGCAACATCTTGTCTTCTGAAGAGTAGGGATATTCATCAGAAGGCTGTTCCTCGGGAATCTCAATTGAATCCGTTTCGGAATCCTTTTTAGCACTCTTCGGAGTGCTTTTTCTTTTTTGAGAAGCCACTGATGTAAGTATCCCTTCAAAATAGTAAGCTATTTTTTCGGTTGCATTATATAAATCAATGCCTTCGATGTCAGATTCAAAAGCATCACACAGTCTTTGCGTTGCTGCCTCCGGAAAACTATCCAGGTATGAGATGAACTGTTCTGGATCAATGTGAGGCAAAATACGCTGGGAAATCTTTGTGATTTTTGTTTGACCATTGTAATAAGCCTTAAAAGTGTTCTTACTTATATCTTCAATCTGTAATGCCCCGTCTTCGGTAATGATTGCTTCAAATAGGGTTCTTGTAAACACATGAGTGCTATATGAACCACCGATGATGGGCTTTATTTTTTGTGCAAATTCCGTGAATTCCATAAGCCACCTCTTTCTTTAGTTCTACCAAGCCTACCGAAGCCTACCCACGACTGTCCAATGCTACCAAGCCAATATTTTATAATTAAAAGCGTAGAAAACAAGCAAAAGAACACCAGCGAGAGTAGTGAGGTATTGGGAAATTGGTCTACTTTATATTATATCAGAAAAAAATATAAAAATCTACACTTTGCAGCTTGTTAATACACGATTGCAGAGAAAATTTACACAAAGGTTGAAATTAGATTTCTCTCTGACTTTTAGTTGAGTCCATACGGTGGAATTAACTAAGTGCCAGAAACACTTAAATGAAGTCCAAGCGATGACTTTAAACCAACTTATTAAATACAAGATTACTGGTCGGTTGGAAAGTGAGGTGAGATTTATGTCAAAAAACACAAAGCAAACATCTAAAAGGGTTGCATCAAAAGCAAGCAAAATTCTTAGTGATGGACATTATAGCAAGCAATCCAAATCAGTTGTTGGCAGTGCTTTAAATCAAGCAAGAAAAAGTAATTTTCAGAACAAGTGATAGGTAGAGACAGATTTGAATAATCAGCCTACCTATCCTCCCTTAGGGAGAAATCTATCCAGAGCGGTTATCGCTCAACAAAATAATCTCAATGTCCAAGTGCGCATTAGGACGGCGGGATGCATAAGAGTTCAGAACACAGTGATAAAGACTGTGTTTGGAATGAAGATGCACCCACCGTGATTTCGTGCGCCCTTTTTTAGGACAAGCGGAGTCTGTGGCCATCTTCACCACAGGCTCTTTTTGTATTCCGCCGCCCAATGCAGGGACGGAAAGGAATACTTAATGAAGATTCGAGTTTTGTATGAAGAAAACATCAAAAACGGCCACAAGTTCTACACCACAATTGATATTCCGGATGATGATTACAGCATCATGCTGGATATCGACTATGAGCAGCGTCTTGCAGAAGCAAAGCCAGAAAAGAAAGCTGAAGTAAAGCGTTGTGAGACTGTACAGGAAATGTTCGACCTTATGAACAGTAAAGAATACAACTGCTGGCGCAGGGAAACTCGGTATATTGACCCTGATCCCAAGATGAAGAAGTTAAGTGGCAAGAGGGGATATATCCAGGCTGAACCAGACGACGAGTCCTTTAACATTATGGATTATCTCTGTACCACTTCTGATGACGAGACACGCAGTAAAGATTACGAACACGAGGCTGTTTGCCAACTAGTACATAAGGCTCTCGGTAAAAAGCAAGATTGGATAGATATGTTTATTGCGGTACGCATCGATGGCATGCCAATCCGTGATTATGCTCGCTCTATCGGTGCTGATGAGAATAACATCAGCCAAAAGCTAAAACGTGCAGAGAAAAAACTTAAAGAATTTTTAGAAAACCATCAGATTTGACCTTCTCCCAAGGCTACCAGTTAGGAGGTCAAGACCTCCCCCAAAAATTATAAGGAGGTAATTCTGATGAGAGAATTAATACCTAAAGACAAATATGGTGTATTTGCCGACACCAAGGATACGGCAAGAGTAGATAGCTTGTTTGTTGCTGAGTTCTTTGAGAAGGAGCATAAGAATGTGCTGCGTGACATTGCAAAAATCACTGACCCCAATTCTGGGTTAAGTAAAGAATTTGCTCAGCTCAATTTTGAGCCGACCTCATACACGGATGGTTGGAACAGAAAGCAAAAGGCTTATGCTATGACCCGTGACGGTTTCACTATGTTAGTCATGGGATATACGGGACAAAAGGCGATGAAGTTCAAAGAGTTATACATTAAACGCTTTAATGAAATGGAGCAGTTTATTAAGACGCTTGTTTCAGCCCGTAAAGAGTTCCCTTTGCTGACAGATAACATTAAGCTACTTCACGAAAATCCCAAGCCATATCATTTTAGTAATGAATGTGACATGATTAACCGCATTGTTACCGGGATGTCTGCAAAGCAATTTAGAATAGCCAACGGTATCGAAAAAGGTAAAAGCATCCGTCCCTACCTATCCGATGAGCAGATTACGATGCTTGAAACTTTGCAGAAAGTGGATGTGGGTTTGTTAGTAGCTGTTCCGGATTATCAGCAGCGAAAGCGTCATCTGGAATGGTACAAGTTGAAGATGGAAGAAAACGCAAATTAAGGAGGACAATTATTATGTTTTATGTGAAAGAAAAATTGAACCATACCATGGAGGTATCCATTGAAATAACAGATGAGAATGTATTTTGTCATTGCCCTATGTGCGGTACTGAGGTGTCGGTAGACATTGCAGAAATTTTAAGTGATGGAGAGAGCGATCTATTTGGCACGGCAGTGTTTTGTGATGAATGCGGCAAGAAGGTTAGAGCTGGAGGCAGATATTATGAGCATAAATAAATTTAATTCAGAAGGATATTATGATCCGACTCCCCATGAAGCACT
>LSQX01291806.1_pt1 | contig 10375 bp, 6 predicted proteins | sample 654561 | NCBI WGS metagenome assembly LSQX01 (sample SAMN04489861, study PRJNA283612) | anaerobic digester metagenome | isolation source: 4 biogas reactors fed with cattle manure at either 37C or 55C with and... | place: Denmark: Kongens Lyngby | collected 2014
ATGATACGTCCGGGCATGGCGCCGATGTAGGTTTTGCGATGGCCGCGGATTTCGGCTTCGTCGCGCAGGCCACCCAGCGACATACGGATGTATTTGCGCTCCACCGCCCGTGCTATCGACTTTCCGAGCGAAGTCTTCCCCACACCCGGAGGACCGACCAGACAGATGATCGGCGACTTCATATCGCCTTTCAATTTCAACACCGCCAGATATTCGATGATGCGCTCTTTTACCTTTTCCAAACCATAATGATCCTCGTCGAGCACCTTTTGGGCATGTTTCAAATCGAAGTTATCCTTGGTAAATTCGTTCCAGGGCAGCTCTACCAGCGTCTCCAGATAGTTGAGCTGCATGGAATAATCCATGGCGTTGGGGTTGATGCGCTGAAGTTTTACCAGCTCTTTTTCAAAAGTCTCAGCCACCTCTTTCGACCACTTTTTGTTTTTGGCTTTTTCGCGCAGCTCTTCTACTTCCTGTTGCTGCGAGGTGCCACCCAGCTCCTCCTGTATGGTTTTAATCTGTTGGTTGAGGATGTAGTCGCGCTGTTGCTTGTCGAGGTCGACTTTTACTTTATCCTGAATCTTGTTTTTCAGTTCGAGCATCTGCAACTCTTTGCTCAGCGCCTCCAGCACTTTGTGCGCCCGCTCATGGAGTTCCGAAACCTCCAGCAGCTTCTGCTTTTCAGCAATATCTATGTTAAGATTACTCGAAACGAAATTTACCAAAAACCCGGTGCTTTCGATATTTTTGATGGCAAAGGCAGCGTCGCTGGGGATATTTGGCGAAAGCCTGATGATTTGTATCGAAAGGTCTTTGAGCGAGGCGATCAGTGCGAGGAAGTTCTCGTCATCGCTGGGTCGTATTGCTGTTTCGAAGGTGCTCACCTGCGCGATGAAATAGGGCTGTTCGGTCACCATCTGGTTGATCATGATGCGTTTTTTGCCCTGGATGATCACCGTGGTGTTGCCGTCGGGCATTTGCAAAATACGCATGATGGTAGCCATGGTGCCTATCTGGTAGAGGTCGTCTTTGGTGGGATCGTCTATTTCGGGGTCTTTTTGCGCCACCACACCGATGGGTTTTTTGGCCTGATAAGCCTCGCGGATAAGCTGGATGCTTTTGTCGCGGCCTACCGTGATAGGGATTACCACGCCCGGAAACAGTACCGTGTTGCGCAATGGCAGTATCGACAGCACATCAGGAACATCCTCGGCATTCATGATCTCTTCGTCTTCTTGCGAAAGCAAAGGGATAAACTCCGCGTCGTTTTCGAGAATATCGGTAAATAGCTGGCTTCTGATTTCTATTTTGTCAGTCATATATTTTTTGTCTTCTGCGTCAATGTGTCAGGAAATTGCATCTCTATCACCCGCTTTATCCGGCAACAAACGCCGCTGCTGGTTTGTAAATGGCTGATGAGATGTGTTTTTGTATTAATAATCAGGTCTTAATTTTTAGAATTTTTTTGGGTGGTTGACTTTACTTGTGTTTTAAAAGAGATCAACCACGCATTTACAAATGATAACACCCTTCCATTAGCAATCTGCGTTCCATAGGGGTTTGGACTGAAATAATGGCAAAGTCCGTCGGGAAAGCTGCCATGAAAACCAGTAATTGCTAAAAAGGTTTTCCGCTGTCGGTAAGTTCTTTGAGGTAGGCCATAATTTTTTTGTCGGCATCGGTATAGCTGATGTCGCGGCGTTTATACACGCGGCTTGCCACCAGTTGTGCCTTGTCGATGTTGTAGGGTTTGAATCCTGCTGTGCCGCCCCAGGCAAACGACGGGATAAACTGGCGCTGATATCCCGACCCGAAGATGTTGGCGCTTACGCCCACCACCGTTCCGGTATTAAACATCGTGTTGATGCCACACTTGGAATGGTCGCCCATGATGAGGCCGCAAAACTGCTTGCCGGTGGCTACAAATGTTTGGTTGGGATAGCTCCACACGCGCACCTGGTCGTAGGTATTTTTGAGGTTGGATGAGTTGGTGTCGGCGCCAATGTTGCACCATTCGCCAATTACCGAGTTGCCAATAAATCCGTCGTGTGCTTTGTTGGTATATCCAAAAATCACCACGTTGTTAAGCTCTCCGCCTACCTTGCAGTGCGGTCCGATGGTGGTAGGGCCATAAATTTTAGCACCCATCTTCACGGTGGAATTTTCGCAAAGCGCAAAGGGGCCACGAATCATAGCGCCTTCCATCACTTCGGCGCCCTTGCCGATATACACCGGGCCGGTGCTGGTGTTGATGGTGGCGCCAAACACTTTGGCGTCGTGATGGATAAAGAGCTTGCCCTTGCCGATGATCAGATTGGAAGCATCCGGTTTCTGCGATTTCTGCCTTTTGACAGCTTGCGCAAAATCAGCTTCGATGGCTTCGCCATTCATGGCAAAGATATCCCAGGGATATTCAATCTTTTGGCAGGGTTCTTCAAGAAATATTTTGGTACAGGTTTCGTCGTCGCTCTCCGCCGAAAATTCAAGTTTCTGTAAATCCATGCGGCGCGCTACCGTTTTCAGATCACTCACCAGGGCCTGGTCAGGCTCCAGCTTAAGGATGCGCGCTACGAGTGCCGGCGTGGGCAATACCGAAGCGTTGATCAAAACTGTATCTTTTGCTTTTTTTAATGGATATTTCAGTTGCAGATAAGGCTCCGTAAGCGTAGTGGTTTTGGCTTTGAGCAGCTTCTCCCACTTTTCGCGCAGGGTAGTAATGCCCACGCGCAGCTCGGCAACGGGTCGTGTAAATGTGAGTGGCAACAGGTGGTTGCGCGAATAATCATCAAAAAGAATATAGTTCATCTTGCAGGTGGTTTCTTAGTTTTAAAATCTTATCACGTTTCATTACCAATGTGATGTGCAAAGGTATTAAAATTTGTGCATCCCGCAGGTCAGCGCGTGAGGGCGGAGAGCAGGCTTGGTATGCGCTTCAACAGGATTGCCTGAAAAAGTTTTTATACCTGCCAGCATGCAATTTCCAATTTCTAACCTCCAATCTCTAACTTCCAACCTCCAATTTCCAACCTCTATCCTCTATTATTTAAAATCCAAATAAATTTCATGTTTAAGATTCATGTTGTCAGTGCCATACAAAAATAAATTAAAATCACCACTCTTAATAAATGTTAAAATGGGGGGGGTAAGAAAATATTATCTAAATTTGCTCAAATGTAAAATTGGTACTAACAACAAAAAACAATTGGCGTATGAAAGAAAATCCGGGATACAAGGGCGGTGAGACCATGCGTATTGATTCGGCTAAATTGTATCTCGATGCGGTTTTTAACTATCCGTATGCTTACACCGAAGAGTCGTTTGAAACATTCAACAGTGGAACCTTTCTGATTACGCTGGAAAAAAAACGGTCAGCGAATCGATCTTGAAGATGACTGGCAGACATTTGACAAGTAAAACAGCAAGCGAAAAACCTCGTGTATAGAAAATAACTAAAATTGACCGTAATACTTACTACTTAACAAGAAAGGAGATATGCTTGCAAAAAGTAATAAAATTTAGACAATGACCCAGACTGGCATCCTGGCTGGAATAATCTCTTTGTATTCCTGCAAAATCATTGATTGTATTTTCACGGTTTGACCTTGACACTATAAAATAGTCAATTTGAAACCAAAGAACAAATGGAATTATTAAACCTTTAAATTTTTAAGAAATGAAAAAGACAATTTTACTATTTTCGATCTTATTGGTTTCAGGTATTTTATTTTCACAAAAACCAGTATTTGACCAATCTATTAGTATCGGTCAAACTTTTACTACCGATACTGAATTATTCCCTTTTAATGGACAGACTCTTTACGGAGCTGGAGTAAACGGGAATATTACATTCAATAGCGACTCCAGTTTGGCACGAATTATTGTAGGTAATGGCACCGGACTTGAATATATGATTTATGAAACCTATCCTATGCTGGATACGGTTTGGACTTTTACTTTTAATGAGGAGTGCGAAGAAACATGTTTTTTAGAAGGCTTTGCAGCAAGCTCTATTATTATCCAGATAACTGATGCAAGCCTGTACTTTAGTCAACTCAAGTGGAGTGGAAGCCCTGCGGATAACCCACAAGATAAGCAACTTCAGGCTAAGACGGCCAAAGGGCTTGAAAAGATAGAAGCCTTGAATGCCTACATACAAAGCAATAATTTAGTTTGGGAAGCAGGTGAAACTCCATATTCTGACTTGTTTTATCAGAAGAAAAAGGAATTAATGAATTGCGCTGGCAATGGCAGTAATAAATTCAACACCTACGGTTATGAATATTATAGCAAGGGTATTTTTGGTATTGGCCCGGCAATGGAAGCCTACGCAAAATCTACAAGTAATTATGTAGAAACTTTTGATTGGAGAAAACAGCATGATGCAAGCTCAGAAAACTCGTCATATTACGATGGAGATATGTATGGCAGTGGCTGGATTACGCCACCCAAATGCCAATCAGGTTGCTGGTACAACAACGAGTGGATATGTGATCTTACAAGTAATGAATGTACCGCCATGGGAGGTACACCTATTAGTACTGGCGCTTGTGTGGCTTTTGGTACATTAGGTCAATTAGAAGCAATTGCAAACCTGTACTTTAATGACCACATTGATCTTGATCTATCCGAACAGCATTTGATTTCCTGCAATGGAGGGTTAAATGGGACATCAGCCACAGCACATTTGTATTACATTAAAAACAATTATGTTGTCGACGAGGATTGTTTCCCGTGGCAAGGGGTTCAATTACCATGTACATATGTTTGTCCGAACCCTGGCGAGATGTTCACTTTTACTGATTATCAATCAGTACCAAAAACGGAAGAAGATTTAAGAGGTGCATTGATTGAATCTGGCCCCATAAATATTGCAGGATTCTATAGTCAATGGGGATTATGGTCACATGATGTGGTGTTGGTTGGTTATGACATCCTGGAAATAGGAGATGAAATTCCGGGTATGGAACCAATAACTTTTGACCACCCATATATAGGGTTTCCATACTGGATATACAAAGATTCAGGAGGATTGTCGGCCTGGGATAATGGATTTGCCTACATGTTCTGGCCTCAATTGCCTATATCCCGCAATAAGTTAGTATTGCCTGTTACCAGCTTACAATATGATGAAAATGATATTGTATGCGCTGATAAGGATAATGATGGGTACTACAACTGGGGTATTGGTAACAAACCTTCTACTTGCCCTGAATGCCCTGACCTTAAAGATGGAAACGACAATGATCCTTCCAGGGGGCCAATGGACGAACATGCTTCCTGCTGGGTCATCAACGACTATTCTACAAGTTTTGAAGTAGATTTTGATGGATGGATGCAGTCAGATGCTGATGACCTTGATTGGTTGAAGAGTTTCGGATCAACACCAACGGAGATAACAGGGCCGGATTTAGCACAGGATGGAGAATTTTATATTTACGTAGATGCATCCTATACCGGCATTGGCTACCCTAAAAAAACCGCCATCATTGAAAGTCCGATTATTAAAATTGAAAACGCCTGTGCTTTTACGTTAAATTTCTGGTTTCATAAGTTAGGCCCCAATGGATGGGGACACGAAGACAGCAAATTTGAACTGCAGGTAAGCTATGATGAAGGGATAAACTGGCAAAGTAATGTATGGAATGTTGGAGAGGATTTTTCATCACCTGATTGGACTGAAGTTTCCATTGTATTACCATCAACAGTAAATAAATTAAGGTTTATTGTTACAACAGGTAATACACAATTCAATGATATGGCTCTGGATAATGTTTCCATAAGTCCGGTAAATGGTCTGGGAGACCCTGTCGTAATAGAAGGTAACGAAATTTGGGATGAAACACACCAGATTACAGATGGGATTGTCATTAATAACGGAGCATCATTGACTTTAGAAGCTAACTGTACCTTGTACATGTACCCCGGCAGCAAAATTATTGTTAAACCAACTGCTACTTTGATGGTTGACGGCGCAATGATAACAAGTGGATGTAATGAATTTTGGAAAGGCATAGAAGTATGGGGCAACCCCGCTTCTCCCTATCCATTAGATCAGGGGTGGCTGACCATTAAAAACGGGGCTGTGATTGAAAATGCAAAAGTGGGCATCCGTAACCATCACTACAATGACGAACTGGCTCCACCCGACGGCCATCAGGGTGGAATCGTAAAAGCGTTTTATTCCACTTTCCGAAATAATAAGAAAACCATGGATCTTAGGAATTATGCGTACAACTCCTACAATTACGTCAAAGACTGTGAATTCATTTATGATGATAATTATCTGGACAGCAATGCTCCCGGCTATTTTATTGAAGCCAGATACATGAAAGGAATCAGTATCATCAGCAGCGACTTTTCTAATATTACCACCGAGGCTTACAATGGTAGGGGAATCTACAGCTATAAAACCAATATCGCCGTAAAGGGAAAGTGCATTAGCCTGACTGAGCCTTGCAGCGAATGGGAAAACAGCACTTTTAATAATCTAATGTATGGCATTTATGCCATGGACAATGCTGCCGGAAAATACGTGGATATTCGAAACAGCACCTTTAACCAATGCCAGAAAGGAGTTTACATCAGTGGTATGGATGGAGCCAGGGTAACTTCAAACGAATTTAATGTGCCCCAATTCTATGCTTTTGATATCGAAAATTATGGCTTGTATCTAAACAATTCCACAGCCTATCACGTAGAGGACAACGACTTTTTCGGCCCGTCACCTTCACAGAAGGGCGGCATAGGCGTTTATGTAAACAATTCGGGCACAAGCTGGAACCAGATTTATAACAACCGATTCGAAAACCTGCGGCAGGCTACCCTAGCCTACGGCATCAACCGCGGTGGCAACGAAACCGGCCTGTGCATCAAATGCAACGACTACCAACACAACAGCTACGACATCATTGTAAACGGAGTTCCCCATTCAATCAATCAGGGTATAGCACGCTACCAGGGTAGCCCGGTAATTTGCGATACCTGTCCGGCCGGGAATACTTTTTCAGCGGATGCCGATTATAATTATTACAATGCTGATGGTATGGGGTTTCTTACTTACATCTATCACGGACAATACTTAGGATTAGAACTTTTACGACCTTTAACTTACTATTCAATTCGAACCATGAATTTATTGAAAAATCTTTGGTCCATTTACAATAAAGAAATTTCGTGTCCATCAAAGTTGGCAAATAGCGGTGGCATTGGCATTGATATAATGGTAGAAAGAAATGCACTGGCCGAGGCCAATAACATCGCCAGCCAAAAGGATGCGCAGCTTGAGGCTTGGGTGGACGCTGGTGATACGGAAAGTTTAAATTTTGAGGTATTGATGAGTTCACCGCCGAAAGCCGGCGAAGTTTATCAGGGTCTGATGAACCAGACCCCCTTTCTCAGCGATACGGTACTGAAAACGGCCATCTATAAAGAAGATGTATTGGTAAATGCAATGATCCGCGATGTGCTGGTGGCAAGCCCCCAAGCGGCCAAGAACAACGAGCTGCTCGANNGGTTCTGGAAGGGGTAAATCTACTCGGGGCTAAAGAAAGCCTTGAAGCCGAACGTGCCACCTGGAAACATAAGCGTGGCGAGCATTTCAATAATCTTTACCAGTATTTCCGCAGGGATACGCTTGATCCTGCTGCTTTGGATAGCCTTAAGCTTTTGTTGACAAACGATCCATATCCCAATTCAAAGTTCCGTTTGGCCTTCCTTTATTATCAAGCGCACGACTACAACAGTATGAATTCGATGCTGGTAAGTATTCCGTTTGATTTTGAGCTAACCCTTCAGCAGCAATTGATTCACCAGGATTACCTTACATTATTTGGTGTTCTTGAGCAGCTTTCGGGCAATGAGCTTCTGTTGGATAGCATTCAGGCTATACAATTAGAGTCCCTTATCCAACGCGATTATTATTTTCCGGGAGCCTATGCCCGCGACCTGCTTTTTGCCACAGGCTTTATCGATTACCAAGAGCCTGTCGTAATACCGGAAATATTAAAGTCGTCGGAGATATACGGCAATGAAAAATTCAGTTCGCATGATGCCCCGGAAATATTAAACGTATTTCCCAACCCTGCCAGCGATTACGTTGTAGTTGAATACAATACAGCGGAATATAATGGTGACGTATTGCTAAGTATTGTTGACCTTGCTGGCAAGCATGTTTTTTCAGAAGTGCAAAATTCCGTACGCAACCAAAAGGTGATCAGCACCAACGGCTGGAAAAGCGGAGTCTATCTGGTTACCATTTCGGTAAACGGTGCCACTATTAATAGCAGGAAACTAACGATACAATAATTATTTAATCAAGTAAGGGTCTGGCCAAAAGGCCAGACCCTTACTTTAAATGCAAAGAATATGAAAAAGATAATACTATCAATCCTGCTGTCGCTATTTATTTCTGTTTCTTTCTCCCAAAAAGAAGACTGGGTAAGGATTTTTAAAGCAACACCGTTTGTGGCCTGTCCTGACTTAATTGAAACGTATGATAAGGGCTACATTTTAGTTGTGGAAATATATCCTGGGGGGGCTCCTTTATTTAGCTGGATAATAAAAACTGACATTAATGGGGAAGTGCTGTGGGAAAAAAAAATAGGTGATGGGTCAACAATATGTGGTTTTGCTGACATTCACCAAACTTCTGATGGAGGTTATATCTTAACAGGTAATAATGGGATGATTGATAATTTGCATGGCGATACTTTTTTTATGAAATTGAATGCCTGTGGCGAAAAAGAATGGTGTCGTATTTTTCATAATGCAACGCAATGGGATTTTGGGTCAAATATTTATCCTGTTCCTGGCGAGGATAATTATATAGCCTTGGTTTATGATTTTGGCATACCTGGCCCGGGTGGAGTAATGCAAGGCATATGGCTATTTAAGCTCAAAGGCAATGGTGAACTCATCTGGATGAAAAATATATTTGACCGTGTTCATCCCGAAGCATGGAATGAAATTCCTAATCATATGTTTATTTCAGCAGAAGGGAAGTTGATTATTTCCGGATTAACACTATACGGCGTGCCTTACGGTTATGAAAAGCCCTTAGTTGTATCTGCAAATTTGGATGGTACCGAAAACTGGTGGGCAATTATCGGTCAAAATGAAGAATTGAGAGGGGATATAAGGCATGCAACTGAAGATGCTTCAGGCAATATTTATGCTACCGGTTGGTTCGATGATTACGATCCGGAAAACAACCACGCTGGTATTCATAAACTGGACAAATTTGGCAATATTATTTATGCAAAATACATCAGCGACACCACCGAAAAGGCAGCCTCACATTGTGTTAATATGATTAATGATTCCACTTTGGATGTGGCAGGTGTATGGTATTATCCGGGGCAGCCTGCTTATAATACTATCGCCCGGCTCGATTCGGGGGGCAATGTCTTATTTGAAAAACAAGTACTTCAATCCGGGTATAGTTTTGGGAAAAGCATACAAACCTTTGATGGCAAATTTTTATACAGTGGCTATACTGAAGGTAGTGGTGCTAACTATGTAATCCACCTCCATAAATTCAATTCCGATCTTGAGTACGACACCATTTACACACAGCCTTTCGATTACGATTACATGTGCGATCACCTGCCCATTGTGTCGGATACTATAGACATTGATGATTGCGATGTGTGGGTTAACCTGCCAGATGAGATCGAATACCGTATGGCGCAAAAACTGTTGGTTTATCCAAACCCGGCCAGCGAAAAGATAAGGGTAAAGCTGCCCCGAGCCACAGTAGATGAACAGGCCCTTGGCTCGTTAACAAGCCGTCACTACAACCTGCAATATCATCACAGCTCGGTGCTGCGCATTTTCGATGTCTTTGGCAGACAGATGAAAGAATTCCCTCTCGGCGACCTACAGGGAAACGAACCGGAAATAGATGTGTCAACATTCCCTAACGGGGTCTATTTAATAAATTTGTATGAAAACAATAAGAAAATGGCAAGCGGTAAGTTTATTATTAATTAAAAACTCATTTAATATGAAAAAGATAAAATTGTTAACAATCCCCTTACTTTTATCTGTATTTGCATTTAGCCAGGATTACTATCCCCTGGTGCAGGAAAGCAACGAATGGAATGTGCTACGGGTAATTCTTGAGGGTGGCAATGTATGGGATACTACCTATTATACGCAGACCTATAAAATATCAGGAGACACCCTTATCAGCGAACAGGCCTATAAAAAGGTCTTTAAATCAGAAGAAGAAATACCGGTAAATTGGGAGTACGAAGGAGCTATCAGGGAAGCTGAACAAAAAGTGTGGTATTTTCCATATTATGGTAATGGAGAAACGAAAATTTATGATTTTACAGCGTCCAATAAAAAAATTAAAGTTTCCCACTTAAAAGTC
>LSQX01332782.1_pt1 | contig 10375 bp, 25 predicted proteins | sample 654561 | NCBI WGS metagenome assembly LSQX01 (sample SAMN04489861, study PRJNA283612) | anaerobic digester metagenome | isolation source: 4 biogas reactors fed with cattle manure at either 37C or 55C with and... | place: Denmark: Kongens Lyngby | collected 2014
GTCTTAGGATCTGCAACCGCGAGGAACTTCCGGCCGTCCTTAAGGTACACCGCAAAGGCTATCTCCTTCCTATTGCCGCCGGCCAGCGCACCCGCCAAAAGGCCTACTGGACCAAACAGAGCTGCACCGACCAACCCCCAACCAGCGCTTGAGAGGAACTTTTTCTTGTTTTCTTCGGTCACTAGTTCAACTCTTTCGATGTTCCCTTTCAGCGGGAGGCTTTGTCCCCATCCCCAGTATAGGGTTGGGTTTCCGAAGAGCGCCGAAAAACTGGTTGTCATTTTGGGAAAGTCGCCGCCGATAACTTTGAACATATCTATTTCCTCCTTTAATCCGCCCTGCCGGGCGGCTTTTTTACTTCATCCTATTTTGATACCTTCATCGCCTGATTCGTCTATGTATGCAATAAACCTGTTTCTCAATTTGTTCCCTCCCTATTGCCATTCCTTATAACAACATCGTGGCCACCCATCATTGGCGGCCGCGATTTCTGTTTTGTACATATCTGCTTCTTTTTCAAAAATGTAATACTGCATGTCCAACCCGATTGTATAGCCTGCCGCAGGCATGTCCTCAATGATGTGCTTAAGTTCGTGAAGGAATACTACCTCAAGATGTTCCGGTTCAAGATATGAATTTAAGACAACGTGATAATGACCATGCCGGCAAAGGTAGACCATTCCCAGCAGGTCTTCACCCAGATTGTATAGGGCGGTATGTATATCGAAGGCCCGCATTACGTCGTGGAAGGGGATAGTGCCGTCTAGCAATGCACGAATAATCTGATACTTGGGAAGAGAGCGGAGCTCATCAGGGGTCATTGCTCTGCCTCTTCGTCCTCGATGAGCTTTATCACTTCCACGACCTTTTTTATAGTTTGGGGCTTCAGTTCACGGGCCTGTTTGAAGAGCAGCTGGAGGTCTTCCCGCCGGCTGATTTCTTTCCAAAAGTCTAGGAGGTCGGGGCTGTCTTTGAGGGCCTCATTAAACTTCTCATGTATAGTATTTGTACCAGTACGATTAGATTCATTTGTTAAGCCGAGCAGGTAGTCAGTAGAGACATTGAAAACCTCTGCAAATTTAACAAGTAGGTAATCCTCAACATCCCTTTTACCAGATTCAATCCTTGATAGAACGCTGTTGTTTATACCGACTTTTTGGGAGAGTTCAATTTGCGTCCAATCCCTTTCTTCACGCAGCCTTTTAATGTTTTTCCCAACATCCACGGTAACCACCTACTTTCCATTCTAGCAATATGTTACCATTTTCTCTATTACAGAAAAAGATTATTTGCTAAAAAAGCAAATTACCTATTGACTTTGCCAAACTAGCAAAGTATAATGTAATCAAAGGGTTTGCTAAATCAGCAAATATAGAGGCTAAAGGTGGTGACAGCATGAAGATGCTAAATCTAGAATTCATTGCAAAGCGGCGTTCTGAATTAAAACTTACTCTGCAAGAAATGGCCACAGCGCTGGGGTTTAAGAATGCTTCTACTTACATGAAGTATGAAAAAGGCGAATATGCATTCAGAGCAAACCATTTACCAGTAATAGCAAAAGTTCTTGGTTGTGATATAAAGGAGCTTTTTTTTGAAAATCAGTTTGCTAAACCAGCAAACAAATCTGCAAAAAACAGCGCATAGGGGGGGGCACCAATGACCGAAAAACTTTCGCTCCGCTACGAAGACCTTCCCGACAATCTCACGGTTGAGGACCTGCGGATCTATCTCAGGGTGGGCCGCAACAGGGCCTATGAGATAGCCAAGGAGATACCCTGCTACAGGTCAGGAAATAGGCGATTGTTCCCTAAGGAACGGGTCAGGGAGTGGGTACTAAAGCAGTCTGCATCTAGGGCTGCAAAAAGGTTAAGGGCTATTTAATGCACCATATCCCTATTACCAGTTTATTACAGGGAGGAGGTGAGGGCCATGTACAGGCGGGCACGTGAAAAGGCCAATCTCAGCAGGGAGGAGGCAGCTTTTCGGGCCAACATCGGCACCAGGACACTGGCCAAGTATGAGGCCGGGGAAACAACCCCGCCGGCAGATGTGGTGCTCAGGCTGGCAGAAGTGTACAACGACCTTGACCTTATATCTGAGTACTGCAGCCGGGAATGTGCTATCGGGCGGGTGTTTCGGCCAAAAGTGAAAACCGCAGATATCGCCGTCAGCACGTTGAGGCTCTTGGCTGAACTGAAAGACGTTAACGACACAATAGACCGGCTGGTTCAAATCGTCAGCGACGGGCATGTAAGTACAGCAGAAATGGATGACTTTAGAACAATACTTATTGAACTCTGTGACCTGCACAGGGAAATCGAACGGATGAAGATGGTTGCCTCCCAGTATATGCCGTTAGCATCACTGAAAAGGGAGGGGCAAGTGGCATGATCAGGCGACAGTGCCCCGAATGCGGCAGGGGATGGTATTCGGCAGTTACTCAGCCCTGGCCGTGTGGCTACTGCGGAACGATGCTCGATGACCGGCACAGAAGGCCGCTGGAAAGGGGGGATGGAGATGAAGATACTGGCTACCTTCGTCGGCACAAATAGGGAGTTCCAAGCATGGCTACGGGCGGGGATGCCCCGGAATGTGGTGTTCATGGAGGAGTACCGCATGAAAAAAGCCGCCAGGGAGGCGGCAATGAGAAAGTCCTTTGGCCCTAGTATAGCGTAGAAGGTGAGGGATGACCATGAATAGGCGCAACCAGATCGAGGATCGTATCAATTACCTCACCGCTGAAATTGCCGAGCGGGAGCGAATTATCCGGGCGGCCCAAGAGGCAGAAAAGGAGCTCATTCGGCTCCGGTCGGAACTTAAGCTCCTGATGGCGGAATACCTGGAGATTTCAGAGGTCAGTTCGCCGCTGGTAATAAGGTTGAAAGGAGGGGCGATGTGATGAGGCCACCCGAACCCGGCGGCTGGGTAGTTGTTTGCGGGGAGCCGATTTATAACGGCACTGGAGCCTACACTGCCGCTGAGGCAGAAGCCCTGGCGGAGTATTGGGAACTGAGTATTAGGTGGGAAGATGAAAGGAGGGAGAAGAGTGGCTGAAAAAGATACAAATGCCCTAACAATTGTCAATGAACTGGACAGCCAGCAGGTGCTGGAAACCATGCAGAGTATCAGTCGTTTCCAAACGATAGTGCAGAAAACCCTGAAACAGAACCACGATTACGGGATTATCCCGGGCACTCCTAAACCGACCCTACTCAAGCCCGGGGCTGAAAAGATACTGATGTTAATGGGCCTTACGTCGGAATATGAGATTTTGGAAAAGGTTGAGGATTATGAGCAGGGGGTATTTGCCTACACAGTCAAATGCACACTGTCCAAGGGCCCCTTCAAGATAACAGAGGGCCTGGGCAGCTGTAATAGCAAGGAGGATAAATTTCGCTGGCGCTGGGTGGATGAGGGGGACTTGCCCCCCGGCACTGATAAGTCAACATTGAAGCAGAAGATATATGGCGACATCGTTAAGTACCGCATAGAAAATGAGGACATCTACACCCAGGCGAACACCATCCTCAAGATGGCCAAGAAGCGGGCACAAATAGACGCTACACTTACGGTAGCGGCATTATCTGAGATATTCACCCAGGACATTGAAGACATGGATATCCAGGGGAACCTTACCGAAAACACCTACAATCCAAAAGTGGACAACCCCGGCGATGTTGTCGTCACCTTCGGCAAACACAAGGGAAAGAGGCTTGCCGACATCCCGGTTGACTATGTCGAGTGGCTGGCAAAAAATGCCCGGGACGACTGGATGCGGAAGGCGGCAATAAGCGTGGTAAATGGTAATGTCGGCAAGAACAAACCGGAGCCGGTTCCTGAACCGGCAGAAGATAATTTTCCTAGTGATGATGAACTGGCAGAAATGGAGATGTTTGAAGAATAAAAACGGGCCGGTTGGCAACCGGCCCTCCAAGAAAACCTTTGTTAATCCCATTATAACCCATAATCAGGGAGGGGTAAAGATGGCGTTATACGTTTCCTTCCACTTAACGGATAGGGATTTGGATATAGACTTTGCAAAAGGCGAAAACCATGAAAGTCCTTATTACAAAGCATCTCCTTACTGTGTATTGAAATTAACGCATGACTATAGTGAGGAAGTCTCTCTATTCATTAGCCCTGACCAGGAGACCATCCTGGCCGGGTTGGAGGATACGGAGGTCCAGGCCGAACAGGCCGAGGCGGTATAAAGACCAAGCTGCCCCGTGCGTATTTAATAAAAACCGGAGTTGGGGGCACATCGACGGGGCGGCTTACATAATAAGGGAAATTTTACCTCAGTTGGGCAAAAGGGCCATTATCATCATTCTCACTGGGAGGGAGCCGGGGTGGCGAAAGGAGACAGGAAGATCCTAAAAGCAGACATCGACGACGGTTATACAACAGTAGCCAATTTATTGATTGAAGCCCTGGCTATTGCTAAGATGACCGGAATACAAAAGGGGATCTGTTTATTTCTGATACGCCGGACCTATGGCTGGGGTCAGAAAGAAGACGCTATAACTCTGAATGAGTTTGCCCAGGCCTGCGACACATCCCCCTCATATGTTTCAAAACAGCTTAAGGAGCTAATCAAGTGGGGTGTCATTAAGCGGGTCAGATATGAACCAGGCAAAACACCGGTCTATACCATTAATACAAGGGTTGCACAATGGTGCAAGGGTTGTATAGATGTGCAAGGGTTGCACGAAAGGATAATACAAGGGTTGTACAACTGTGCAAGGGTACCCTTGCACAACCGTGCAAGGGTTGAACAGGCTCAAACCCTTGATACTACTGGCGCCGAGGCACCCCCTAAAGAAAGTATTAAAGAAAGTATAAATAAAGATCTCTCCTCCTTAACAGGAGGAGAGGGGCATTCGCCCCCGGCGGCCTCCCAGGGTCAAGAAAATACTCCGCCCAATAACCAGCAGCTGATAGCCGAGCTGGTTCGTAAGTATAGGGAAACCGGGGCCAAGTCTCAGAAGGGGGACTATCCCTTCATCGGCCGGCTCTACAATGAGTTCGGCTATGACCGGGTACTGATGGGCATCAATGCCCTGGGCTACAAGCTGGCTGCCGGCTTTCATCCAGATGACCCTTTGATCTACCTGGGTGGAATTGTGCGGAAGGAGGACAAGCCTGATGCAAAAATTAGGGGAGACCCTTACCAAAATCAAAAAGCTGACCAGGCCGACCAATATGCAAAGTACAACGCTCTTTTTAAAACTCAAAGAAACAGCTGTCGCGCATGAACTTGTGCTGAATGAAGACGGCCTGCAGATGAATGCTTTGGAGTTGCTGACCCTGGCCAAGGCTGCTGAGATTTGCAATAACTGCCCGGGGCGGGATGATTGCCCTGCCCCGGTCCCGGGAATGCAGCCGGAACCAGCATTGCTGGAAGATGGGCGAATCAAACTCAGCTACAAGCCCTGTCCCAAGGACAGACCCTGGCGGCACCAAAAGCGGATTGAACAGCTGTTAACCTCCAGCCGGCTGCCGGAACTGTTGCGGAAGAAAACATTTGAAAATTTCAGGCCCATGAATCAGAGCCAACAGAATGCATTTGATATTGCCAGGGCCGTAGCGGCCGACCCGACGGCCAAGGGACTGGTACTGGCCGGTCCTCCGGGTACCGGCAAGACCCACTTGGCGGCGGCAATTTTGAACCAGCGGATTGCAGACGGCTTGCCGGCAACCTTTGTTACGGTGCCGGAGCTCTTGGCCGATATTCGCCGGGTTATCAGAAGTGAAGAGGAAACGAGTGCGCTTATGGAGCTAGTTAAGGAAACAGATCTACTAATTCTAGATGACCTGGGAGCAGAAAAGACTACTGACTGGACAGTTGAGCAATTGTTTGTATTGATTAATGCCAGACTTCTCCGCCAACGGCAAACGGTTGTCACAACAAATATTGCCGATGTGGGGGAATTGATTAAACAGCTGAGAGGGTTAGCCGGGCATCGGATAGTTAGCCGCCTGGCCGAAATGTGCACTTGGGTGGAAGTGACCGGGGATGATTTCAGACTGACGAGGGGGCGGTAAGATGGCAATAACAAGAAGGTTTAGGAGACTGAAAATGGCTGAACTGTTTGGCCATAAACTAAAAAAAGGCGACCTTGTTACAGTTATTGAGAATATCCCCAAATACGGAGGAAACGGCCTCCGGATCTTAGAGGGCAAGGTTGTCTATATGCACAAACGGTACATAGTTATACAACTTCCGAAGTACCGGGAAAGCTTCCTGACAGCCGATATTATAGCGGGACTAGTGAAAATTAAAAGGGGGAATGCAGCATGAGCGATGCCGCAAAACGGTTTTGGCAGGCAAGGGAAGAGTATTTCAACGCCAGATTGATATATAACATGCTGTCAGCCACTGATGTTGAATCCGTAGCTTGGCATAATATGCAGGCCGCCTGGGAGAAACTTCGGGCGGCAATCCGGGAGATGAAGGGTGTAGGGGTAGCGTGACGGGAGGCGGCAGGATGATTGAGTTCACGGTACCGGGAAGGCCCCGGCCGAAGCAGCGACCTAGAAAAGGCAAGCACGGTAATATGTATACACCCCGGGAAACTCAGGAGTATGAGCGCAAGGTTGCATGGTATGCGTTAAAGGCCATGCAGGGGAAAGTTAAGATAACCGGGCCGGTCGGCGTTGAGATAAGGCTTTACTTTAAGGGCAAGCGGGTAGCCGATATTGACAATTGCGCGAAGGCAATCATGGACGGCATGGTGGGGGTTATATACAACGACGACCGGCAGGTGAGAGAATTGCGGATAAGCCGGCTCGGGGACAAAGAAGAAAGAGCAGAAGCCAGGGTGTGGCCTATAGAGGAGGAGAGTTGTGAAGCACTATAGCGTATCCGGGATATTCTACCTGTACGTCGAGGCTGAAAACGAGAGGGAGGCCCAGGCAGTTGCAATACGGGAGTTGTCCCAGAAGGGCGTGATGGGGGTTGCGATCCAGGTCGAGGAGATAAGGAGGGAGGGCAGTGCAAGGTCTTAGGGATTTTATTAGCCGGGCGGAAGCTGAGGAGCTGGCGATGGTGGCCGCCCTGGTCTACAGGCTGGGGGAAGTGGCGGAAAAATGGGCGGCGTTGGGCAAGCCGAAGAAGCAGGTGCAGTATCTGCGTACGGCCCGGACGTTCGCACATAAAGCCGTGGACATAGCGATGGACAGCCTGACCAAGAAACAGCGGGAGAAGGTACTGAAGGTTACAAAAAATGCTTACTACTGCCCGGTCTGCCTGACGCCGACCAGAAAGACGGGGGTGGGGACATGATAAGCCCTTATACCCGAGTGGAGGCCTTAGACATCCTGGCCCTAGTGGCGGACAGGCTGCAGGTCAGGGATCGTTGGGAGTATGAAGCATGGTACTGTCGGGCCCACAAAAAGACCCGGGAAATAAGGGAGAATATAGCAAGGCGGAACATGCAGCAGGGCCGGGCCCGGGGCAGGCTGATGGTGACCCTGGGGGAGGTAATTGAGCAGAAAAGGGAGGCGAGCGCATGAAAAAAGTTGTCGAGACAGACATATTGGAAAAATACGATTACTTTCCTGTTTTGGGTGACCCCAAAAACGGCTTTTATCCTGTACAGAAAGGAAAGGGGACGCATTATTGGAACGGGAAGAGGATTGTGCCCAAGGAGGAGGGGACAACAGGGCGGGAAGAGGGTACCGCGATTCAAAACCTTTAATTGGAATCAGTTACAGCAGGCATAAAAAAAGCCCCGCCAAACCGGCGGGGCCCCTCGGGAAACCTATCCAAGTCAAGTTTATCATAGTTGGAGCATTATTGCGTAAATGTGCAGTAAAGAGGGTGAGAAGTATGGCAATTAGCCAGAGAATTCTTGATGCCACTTGTGGCAGCAGAATGATTTGGTTTGATAAAGAAAACCCGGATGTAGTTTACATGGATAATAGGGAATTAACAGACATTCTTTGCGATGGGCGAGTATTGAATATTAATCCTGATGTTGTTGCAGACTTTAGGGATATGCCTTTCCCTGATAATACTTTTTATCTTGTTGTTTTTGACCCGCCACATTTGGTCAAGGCCGGTGACAATTCCTGGCTGGCTAAAAAATACGGAATTTTAGAAAGCACTTGGCAAGACGATATTAGACAAGGTTTCCGGGAGTGTATGAGGGTTTTAAAACCGAATGGGGTACTCATTTTTAAGTGGAACGAAGACCAGATAAAGCTGTCCGAAGTCCTAAAGGCTATTGACCATAAGCCGCTATTCGGGAACCGTAGAAGCAAAACACACTGGCTGGTTTTTATGAAAGACTGATGAGCATTCCAACGATTTTGCGCCACATGGGAGGAGAACAATGACGCTGTAGACCAATAATGCGAAGGTGGTGTTAAGGATGGGATTTAGTGTAGGTGATAGGGTCGAAGTTAATTACTCTGTAGACGATTTTCCTGGGCATGTTGGGATAATCAGGGATATTAAAGAGAGTACCTTGTTACCCGGGAAAACAATCGTAATTTGCTATTGGCCGTTTTTGGATAAAGAAATAGCTTTTTTCGAGGAAAGCCTTGATCTTGTTTAGTACGCATTAGCGCAAATAAAAAAACCCCTTCCGGGGTCGTGGTATAATGCCGTCCAACTGTATTCTACCACATCCTGGGAGGGGTAGCAACATGCAAGAGAAAGAACTCCACGAAAAAGAACGCCGGCTGCTGGAATTCATCCGGCAACTCGGCTACGGGGAAATCACAATCAAGGTGCAGGATGGGTTGCCCGTCATGGTGGAGCGGGCGACGGAGAAGGTGAAGCTGTGAGTGAATGGAAAAAAAGAAAGACAAGAAGCATGGTGGAATGCGACAATTGCAAAGCGCTGATATGTTGGGGGAAAATAAACGGGGCAAAATATGACGAGTATTGGCAAAAAGGAAGAAAAAGATTATGTCCAGATTGCCATAAAAAAATATATTGCTGACCGGAAAACCGGAGGCACTCGAATAAGATTCGGGTGCCTTTTTCTTTTGCAGGAGGGGAGAAATATGGCTCTCGATATACAAGACATAGGCAAAGCCATATACGAAACAAGCCAGCAGATACAGAAATGCGCAAGAGAGCTATACAGCTATGCAAAAGCATACGCAGAAGCAGAGAAAGAATACAGGACGGCACTGGCACGAGAGATTATGAGACTACGGGACGAGAAAGTGCCAGTTTCGCTGATTAGCGACCTGGCAAGAGGGAACATTGCAGAGACGAAATACAAGCGAGACCTTGCGGAGGTGACATACAAAACAGCGAAGGATGCTTTAGAGGCGTTGCAGTCGCAATTGAGCGGATTACAGACTTTATACAAATGGCAGGAGGAAATATAAGGAGGGGGCATGGGGATGATACAGCACCTGAAAACCCTGCATAAAAAAGCAGAATACTACCTCTACAACTACAAAAGCCTGAAGGAAGAACTAGAACAGGCTAAGGAAGATATTTACCTCGGACAGAAGAGCTCTATACCTGAATATTCCCCTAAAGATGGATACGTCTCAAATCCGACGGAAAAAGCGGTGCTTTTGTATGAGAAGAAATACGAGAAAATCGAGAAATGGCTGAAGTGCATAGAAAGGGCTTTCCAGATAGTAGAGGACGAAAACTTTATGAAAAAGCGGATGGCGGAAATGCGGTTTTTCGAGGGGAAGCGGATTGAGCAGATAGCGGAAGCGCTGGACATAGATACTACGACTTGCTGGCGGTGGAAGGAGGAATTCGTGAACTTAGTCATCATGCTGGCGATAGAGAAGAATCTGTTACGTATTGCGTGAGAAATGATATTTCTCACAAATTCTTAACATTTTTTTGCAATGGATTTTTGGAGTATATACATGCTATGATTATAATGAACCACTGAAAGCGCGAATGCGCCGTAGGTGGTGAGCGGAGTTTTTGGCGCAGGGCCTTTCTCCACATAGATAAGACTAAAAAAGTGTCCTGCTTTTATAAATCAGGCATGCGCCAGACAAACTCAAGGGGGCGGAAAACGTCCCAGCACGCTTTGACGTGTGGGAACCTTGAGCTGGGGGCCTGATTTATTTTAAAAAGTGCTACCGTAAGAGGTAGAGTGATCAATCCGAAACGTCGACCGGTGGTCGATTAAGTTGCCAGACGGCATCTGAGGATTCATTGCTCTACCTCTTGTTTTTTGGTTTCCATCTCCATATATTGCATTTCTTCCAAAACCCAAACATGCTACGTACTTTTTGACTAAGTAAGATTTTATATTTTCCTGGTGCTGGTATGAAAATTTGCCTTACAGTCCCAAGGAACAAGTCGTTTAATTGTAATCCGATTTCTTTTTCTGAAGAGCGAGGCTCAACTACCCTGACACAATAATTTAAACCATTACAA
>LSQX01127661.1_pt1 | contig 10374 bp, 13 predicted proteins | sample 654561 | NCBI WGS metagenome assembly LSQX01 (sample SAMN04489861, study PRJNA283612) | anaerobic digester metagenome | isolation source: 4 biogas reactors fed with cattle manure at either 37C or 55C with and... | place: Denmark: Kongens Lyngby | collected 2014
GCTTGGTCGTGCCGTACGCGTTTTTGGCGAGTACGATAACGCCGTATACGTCGCGCCCCGCTGCCCCGGCTTCGCCCGGATAGATAACGGCTCCCTTTGCGCCGTCTGTGGTGCTGATTTCGTCGTCAGTGTCAGCTACGGTCAGCGTGGCGTCTGCCGCATTAGCACCGGTAACTGTTGCGGACGCAGCCTTGATGGTATACTGCTTATTCGCGAGGATGATTTTCCGACCTTTTAACGCTGTTGCCTGCGCCTCTGTAAGAGTCTCGGTGAGCGTCACGGTTTTGCCCGCCGACAGGAGCGCATCGTCTATGGTGAGATTGCGAACTGCCGCAGTTTCGCCCTCTGCCGCTACGAGAGGCGGAGCGACAAATTTCTTGGCCTCGGTCGTCTCGACGAACCTCACGCCATGGATTTTCCCGATCTCGCCGCGATACAGATTCTCGGTATCGACGTATTTATGCGGGTCCATCCAAGCAGGGTCATTGGTGAGGTCATAGCTAAGGTCGGGATGGATTATAGCCACATAATCGCCGTCGATTTTAGCCGCATTCATAACTTTCAGGAACCTTGCAGCCCGCTTTACTGCATCGACGTTTAAATAGTGGTTACTGGTTGCCGTGGAGCTTCCGCCAACAAGCAAGTGCCTGGCAAGCACCCCACCCGCGAATATGCGGTTATTGCCGCCCGACAAGACTTCTCGCGTGATAGTGTCAAGCGTTCTACCAGCCTGTGATCCAAGCAGTTCGGTCGCCATCATCAGTTGATTGTCTATGGCAGACAGCTGGAGGATGTCAGATACTTTGATGTAATCGCCGTACTCTTCTATCTCCGCGGTGATGACCGACACGGAGAGCGAATTACCGTCAGGGGTTACACCCTCCTGAAGCGGAGTAAGCGCTTTCGCCAACGGTGAGTATCTGCGAAATTCGATGGTCTTGCCGCCATTTTTCGGGATGTCGTGCGTCTGCGCCCACTGGTCATGAACCAGCTCCGGTTCAGCGTTATCTATAAGATAATCGCTGTAAAAGGTTTTCATAGCATCGGATAAGCCCGGTGTGGTTGTGAGGTTAATCACTTGATCGAACATCCGAAGATCTATGTCTAAAATTTCTATTGTCTTCATTTTTACTCCTTCCCGCAGGGCTAAAATGAAATCTTTTCTCCCTGCGCAACTCTCCGGGCAATCTCAGCCCGGTCCTTTTTACTGAGTTTTGACGGGTCGGACTTGAAAACAATGCCGCTTTGCGAAGAAACGCCGTTTTCCGCTGGGCGCGTCCCTTTGGCCCGGATGTTGTCTACCACGCTTTTGGAAGCTGCGGCGATTTCTTTTTTCATCAGGTCCTCATAGTGGACTGCCCTATATGCTTTTTCGATATCCATGCCCGCTTTCAGGGCCGCCAGAAACTCCGGATTTTGGCTTTCGGTAACAAGGTCGAAGTCTGCGTATTTCGCCTTCATGCCCTCGGCTTGCTCGTTCCAGATGCGCATCTGGTTGCTTGCCGCCTGCTGCTGCTGAACGCGTCGAAGCAATTCAGCGTTTCGCCTGTTTTCCCGGAGAGTCGCCTGATACTCCCGGTATTTATCTACCGGCATACCGGCATCCTCTGCCGCCGACTCCCACAAAGCGTTGTCTTTCTCGATTGCCGCCATAAGCTTGTCCGGGTCGCCATCTTCTATCCCGTACTTAGCCGCAAGCGTATCGGATATCGTCTTGTGCTTGTCAAGCGCTTCTTGAATCGTCTTATAGTCCCTGAATCTGCGGTCTATCATCTTTTGGGTTTCTGCGGTATATAGATCCTTGTACTCCCCAGATATAAGCTCACGGAATTTTGCGGCGCGTTCTTCCGCTTTGATTTCTTCTTTCCCGTCGTCTTTGCCGCCATTGTCTTCGGCGGCCTTGGGTTCGTCCCCTGCCGGGGGCTTGCCATATACAACATCGGCAAGTGCATTCTTGCCTTTTTTTGCCCGCTGGCCGAGTTCGGGCGTTGCCTGCGTTCCAGCCGTGTCACCTGTCGGGGCTGCCGCCCCTGCTCCCGGGCCTGCGCCATCAAACAGCATCAGGTCTACATCGAGAAGCGTTAGGTTTTGCATAGAGATATCCTCCTTTTTTCCGCGGTTACTTATACCGTGTAAGCAGGGCCTTGCGCCCAATATATAAATTTAATAATAATCGTTTTATTCCCTCGGCCCGTGCGCTCCGGACGCTACGCCCGGAGCGTGGCGCGAGGGGGAGGTCAAACAAGTAAGAAAGGAAAGGACAATATTATACTAGCATGCCTATATTGAGATTGCGTCAGGATTACGCATTATTTTTACTGAAACATGCTCCGGGTACTTTTTTGCGATCTGTAAAAGTCCCAAAGTCACGACTTCAAACGCCGGTAAAAGGGAAGTGTCGCCTTTGATGCTGATGTGCATCTGTCCTTTGTCTTTATCCATCCGGTCAACGGTGATATCGTCTCTGCGATTGTCCAGATACCCATACAATGCCTGAGCTAATCCCGAAGCCGCAGAGCAGATTATGTCGTTACCAGGGTTATATAATGCGTGTCCAGTCATGCTGAACTTATAATCGCTATCTGTAAACCCTACCTCAACGTTTATCATGTAAACGCCACCCCGCCGGGCTTGTCCATGTCAGGCTTTGACCGTTCCGCTATCTGCTGTGCATACGGTTTTGCGCCACTTGCAAGCCCCTGTGAGCTTGTTTTCGCGCCCTGCCCATCCGTAGACACGCCTTGTGGTGCTGCGCCTTGCTGCGCCGCCATAGCGCCCAGGTCTATACCGGTATAGGCATGAAAAGCAATAGCCATTTTTTCCAGTTCGGCTTGAAGCTGCGCGACGACGTTCATCAGCGTCTGGCCTTGTCTTACGCCCTCGACAACCTTATCTTTGCCCTCAAATGTCATCATTTCCAGCGCCAGCATAGCTTCCTGTGCCCTCTGCGGATTGAAGAATCCGGCAGCATAAAATTCTTTCGCCATTTCGTTTTGGAGCATCTGACTATATGGATTGCGCTTCTGCGCCTTGATCTTTATATCAAAGACCGGCCTACGGAACATGGGCGTCTCGCCGGGTATTTCTTGATCTCTTAATCCTGCATTGCTGAAATCGACAAAATCATACTGACCAGGGACCTTGCCCGTGATGCGGAACGTCCGAACCTCGTCATAGAACTGCCTTATCAGCTCGATGCACAAGTAAGATAATTGAGTGTAATTGCGATACGACGCTGATATGCTGTCGCGTGAAGTTTTGTTCCCCGCCTCTTGAAGTGCTGCGATTGCAGCCGCAGCGGTAACACCGGACGCTGTTCCACCAGCGGTAAAGTCACGGTTAGAACTGCCTTCTTTAAGCTCATCGATCTTCATCCGGTAGACTTCGACTGCCGCCGCCGGAAGTTGCGGTACTGTGATGGGTTTCAAGCGGTTATCGTCAACCATGCCTTCTACTTCGACAATTCTATTGTTGTAATCGCGGAATTGATCGAGATTAACGCCGCTGCCCTTGGATGCCCAGTACCGGGTAACGCTGCCTTCCATCACGCTTTGTAAGATTCCTTGGCCCAGCTTGTCTATGTATAGCTGCGGGTCCTTAGTGATTGCTACATATCCGAATCCCACCGGCGTACCTTTTTCCGGGAATAGCGTGTCAAAGACAACAGGGAACTGCCCATGATCGTACCAGCCTACTTCTGTATACTGCGGATCGTTTTCGGACGCAAACAGGATGTTGTCACCGACGAATTTGACATAGTGCAGCAGGGTCCGGCCGTTGGCAGCGCGGATTTTATAGTACCAATCCACCACAACGCTTTTATCGGTCGTGTCAATTTCGTCGTCATAGACATACTTTGTGATATCAACGACATTGCTTGAGAGCTTCCCTTCAAGCTCCGGGTACTGCGCAGACAGAGAATCGTTGTCTTCCAGGGTCGCTATAAAAAGATTCCGGGACTTTTGGATGTCCGTGATGCCGGGTTCCCAAAAAATATTCAGCAGGTCTATGGCCGTGATGTCTATGTCACCCAGCCCGTTTTCTTTGTCCCCGTTCCAGAACACACCGTATGCCGCCGTACCGTGCTTCAACTTCTCCCACCAGTTATCGCTGTAGGTTTCTTCAAACTCGCAGTGCTCGAAGACTACAGGCAGAATGGATGACAGCTCACTCGCTGATTGCTCGTCGTTCCGCTCCCTTGGCAATACGTTAGCCTCCGGGAAGTTATCCATTGCGTCTGCGTGTTTGTTCGCAAGCGTGCTGAATAGCCACGCGGACGTTGGTTCGGGCCTGTCCTGGGACTTTTCCTTCTTCCGGATGACCTCCCAATGCTGCATCTTGTACCACAGCTCGTCCTCTACAATCCGGCGTTCCAACTCGCTCTTGCCGGCCTTGTACTTCGAGAGGATTTCTATAGCCCGCTCCAACTCTGGCTTGCCGATCATCCTTTGCTCCGTCGGCATGGTAAGCAAAGCCGCGCCCAGGTCATCCTTCTTTTGATTAAAAAGTGCCATCTTAGTGCCTCCTGTACCAATCGTAGCGATCATAAGTCGTATCTTGTTGCTGGTTAAGCGGATCGTCATATATCATCAGCGGCGTTGCCTTTTTAACCGGTGACGCTATGGGATTACGCATGCAGATGTATCTTAGCTCGTCATAGATGTGGTCCTCGGTGTCCGTGTCCACGTCCTCTGTGCGTGTCTCATCGTATACTAGCGCTGGGAACGTCCGTATGAAGTGCTTGCAGGTCGAGAAGATGTAAAGCATCGGTATACCGTCGTCGTCAAAGGCAATCCGATTATGTACCTGCATCTTGCCGTTTATCCGGTCGTTCTCTCCACGCTCCCAGTACACGCCCTCACGCTCCATCAGATGTCCTATCGACTCCGTGCCGGACTCATTGAAAATTGACGGGTCCGCTACGCCGTATATGCTCTGCCCTTTGAGATTCGGGTCCGTTGCCTCTATCTCTTTGATCTCACGCGCCACCCGTGCCGGTTCCCACCGGACACCGGTGTTTGGCGTACCTGTGCAGCCATAAAGTTCGCGGACACGATACATGCGCTTGTCATGGTCGATTGCATACCATCCCACGCTAAAAGGCTTGGCATAGCCCCAGTCAAAGCTTCGGTAGACCTTCCAATCTTTCGGGATCACAAACGGGTTTATGACGTGCGTGTTGATGCGGTCAACGTACCTATCAGGATCGTTGCGCCACTCCATGAAGACCTGGCCCGAGAAGGTGTCCCAATCGCCATATAGCAAGGCGTTACGCTCCGCCTCCGGCAACGATGCCAGGCGTGTGATATAGTCAGGGTCGTTACTTAAAAGCGCTTGATTGTCAAACACAGAAGATGGGACGTATATCCTGCTCCGGGTCCGGCGCTCCTCTGTCCCGTCCGGGAAGCGTATCTTGACGGACTCCCAGATCGTGCTCATGGGTTTTTGGACGGTTACAAATCTGTCCTTGACCCAGCCATGCCCGATGCCGCCGGGGTTTCCGGTCGCACGGATATAGCAGATTGTGCCGGGTCCGTTGGGCCGGTTTCGGCTGAAAAGATAGCTGTATTCGTCCCAAGTGAAATGTGTCAGTTCGTCAAATCCGATAAAATCGTACCGCTTTCCTTGGTAATTATGACGATCTTTTGTGTGCTGGAGGTTCCCGAAGTAAAGCTTTGCCCCGGTCGGAAACGTCCAAAGGTGTTTGTTGTCGTTGTACCTGGCTCTTGGATATGCTTTTTTATATATCTCCAGCGACCGGTCTATCAGCTCGGACAGCTGTGGGATTGTCTTGCGAAAGATGATCCCCCGATAGTGCGGTATATGGACCTGTCTAAGCGCCTCGGCCAGCAAAGCGTCAGACTTGCCACCACCGGCCGCCCCACCATAAAAGGCTTCGTCCTCCGATCGCTGCATGAAAAGAACCTGCTTCGGCTGTGGCCGCCATACTACACTAGCCATCGTCTACCTCCGGCGGCTCCGGCTTTGGCATCGGTGCCGGCAGCATGACTACTCCTGTACTGTTTTCCTCGCCCTGGGATGCGTCTTTGTCGTACATACCCAGATGCTTACCCAGCAGCTCCAGCGCCCTGATCTTGTCGTGCAGCCTGATCTCGCGCTCGACGGTCTCTTTTGTCTCTTTGTCCGTGCTATATGTCGTGGTCTTACACTTAACGGACTGGATCGCTGATGTATCGTCCACCGCGGCCCCGTCGCGAACTCCGGCGTCATCTATGTCTATCACATCCGGCGGATTGACGAAGGCCAGCCGTGCCAGTTCCCGCATCACTCGATCAGCGGTAACACCGGTTCTTTTCGACCTTTCGGCGAGGGCCCTATCTATATACGCGCGAACTTTAGCGTTCTTTAGCAGTCTGCAAGCATGTACTCCCGCTGATCTAGGGGCATACCCGGCGCGAATGGCGGCCTGCGTTGCACATAAGTCGATCAGATACTCTTCACAAAATGCTTTTTGCTTTTCATTCATCGCAGCTCCCCCCTTTATATGGATGATATCAAGTCCTACAAGAAATTGCGTCAGGACTTGATATTTGTACGATATGCACAAAATATCTTTTTTTCTTTGGTTATTTTTCCCTCTGCTTTATGCTTGACACCCTATCGGATGTATGATAAGATAGAGGCGAGATAAAAGATCACCGCATAAGCCCCGACCTTCGGGCGGGCCGCGTAGGAGGACAACTAAATGTACAAAAACACGGCTGCGCTTAAATCCTGGCTTGACCAGCACATGAAGCGACCCTATGATCTTGATGCCGTTTTAGATGACGTCGAAACCCAGTATGGAAACTGCGGCAACCCGTCGTACGAGTTGCGCGGTTACGAAACCAAAAGCGGCAACCCTGAGGTATACAGCTATAGCGTCGATATCGACGCCGAGGATGATGACAACATCACCGTAACTTACATCTTTTAAGCCAATAGCCCCGCCGGAGGCATCATATCCGGCAGAAAGGACAATGACATGACTATTGATATCAAAGTTATCTGCGCAGGCTGGTTAGACGGATCAGGGTGGTCCTACACCGACGAACTTGACGGTTTTACCGTCGACAGCTTGGACCAGCTGCACGAAGCAGCCGAGGACTACGTTCGTGAAGCTGCCGAAAGCCCGACCTACAACGCATCTGATGTCCAGTATCGCTTTTACGCCGGCGACGACGAAACCCCGCGTGTCAAGCTGTGGGAGTCAGACTACATCGTGACCGACGACAACGAAACGGACGATGACACCGGCACCACCAAAAAGCATATTTCCACTTTCCGCGTTTGGAAAGGGTCCGGCACCCTGAGAAGCGGCGAAAGCTACGATGTTCGAGGCCTGAACGCCGAAACCGTCATGCGCAAGGAGTTTGGCAGAAGCAAGAAGTTGTCACTGATGTATGACAACAGCGACACAGCGCAGGTCGCATATGCCCTGGATGATGGGAACTACAGCGTCATGGGTTATATCCGCGAGGTTTGAAAAGGAGGATGTCGTATGACCGGACCCGAATTTGCGGCCCTGCGCCGATCCAAAGGCCTTACACAGCGCGATCTTGCGCAGGCCGCCGGTATGAAGTATCAGCACATCCAGCGCCTTGAGTACGGCGATAGAAGTCTCAAAACTTTGCATCTGCGCACGGCATCCAAGATCGCCGAGGCCCTAAAGATACCGGTAACGGACTTGTTGAAATAGAAAAATGCCCGCCTCCGACATGGGGACGGGCATATTTTTGTGTTTTTCCCTTACGATTTCACTTCTCCCCGTTTTTTGACGGTCACGGTGTACTTTCCGGCCTTTGTTCTCTTTGCGGTCACAGTATAGTTTTCATGCAGCGTCAGGAAGTCCACCTGGTCAATCGTCAGTGTCTTGCGGAGGTCCGTGCCTTTCCCGAACTGCAGTGCCAGACTAATCAAAATGGCGTCCAGCGTCATGGATATTTCTTTAACTCCCTGATCTGCCATTCGCCAGTGTTGCCGGAGCTTGGACAGTTCCTTGTTTTGATCGTCCACCTTTTTTCGATACCGGCCGAGTTCGGTTTCCAGTTCCTTTATTCGGTCCGCGTTTCTTGTCGCCATTGTTGGTTCTCCTTTCATACTCAGCCCATGTGTGCTGTGCTATCGTGCAGTTTTCCCACCCCGGAACGTTCGCGCAATATACGTCTATGTACCTGTCGCGCTCGTCGGCGCTGCGGAATCTAAGGCGGGCGCATGAGCAGTATACCTTCAGCTTTTCTTCCCAGCTGAAAAACGGACAGCACCATGTTTTTGGCATCACGCCCACCATCCAACGAATATGCCGAACTTTAAAACTGCCATTACCACGGCCATTAAAGCTATAACTGTGAATGTTATTCGCCCCGCTTTTTTGCTCGTGGCTGCGGTCGCGATAAGGATAACCGCGACTACTGCGTAGATGATAATATCTGCTATTGCGGTTATTGTTTGCATGATCGTTCCTCCTTCGGCTAATTTTCGCTGTCTATACCGAAAAGTTTTTGTATCGCCCGCCAGCGTTTTGTGAACCACTCGCGCCACGCTAGGCACTCTCGTTTTCTTCCACAATGCAGTGGGTTAGTCCCGCAGGTTTCGCAGGGCGAAGGCGTGTTCATGGCTGTACCTCCCTCGGTATCCAATGTTTTTCAAAGTCTGACTTTACACACTCGTCCCAATAATAGGCAACAACGCTATTAGCGCAGCGCGTGTTTCCGCAGTTTTCGCAACTTCTTTCACCCTCGCGCATTTCTGCCGGTTTATCTTCCGGTTTCGTTTCGCGGTATATCGGAAGCAGCAATTTGACAATCTCGTTTGCATCTGCCCGCACCCTCATTAGCGGCTCTAGTGCCATCCTCAACTCGTTGTTGGTGATAATGTCTGGCAGTCCTCCGCTCTTTTCGGAGGCAAACAACAATCGGTTCAATCGGCTTAAACGGTTTAATGCCTTGCCAACATTGCTCAAATTGTGCGTCAGGACATATTCGGAATAGCCTACCTTGTCGGATACGGTTTCGGGATAGTTGTCCTCGTCGGTATCTTCCTCGGCAAATATGGCTTGCAGTAGTTTTTTTGCTTGTTCGGTTGTGATTTGTTCATTCATGGCTTTCTCCTTTCGTTACTCCAATCGCAATAGCTTTGACAATCCTCAAATGTGAGAAACACCATTCGGTAGTCGTTTATTTCCTCAAAAGGCTGACCCGCATATGCATCTCTACATGCCTCAAAGTTATCCCAGTCTTTTTCTTCTTTTCTTGTGTAATATCTTTCAATTCGTGGATATTCACCGCCCCACCCGCTCTTTCTTTGCGTAAGCTTATACACCTCAATTTCTTCTGGCACCAATGTTTTTTCTGCGCTCCCGCAAACATAGCAAGGCTCGGCCGCTTTTGCGCCACTCGGCCTTGTGTATGTAATCTGTCTTTTCTCGTCGCAAAGGTCACATTTTGGCTTTTCGGTGTATTTGGTTTTTGCAAACCAACCATCCAGCATATTCTCGCTAAGTAACTCAACAAGGCGCATATGCTTTGCGCTTCTCTCTATCTCCGCTTTTTTCTTTTCAAACTCACGCAAGGCTTCTCGATGCGCTCTCTCAAGTTCTTCTTTTTTGCTTTTGAAGTCTGCAAGCTCGGCGTTTTCTTTCCGCAAGGTTTCTAATTCTTCCTGATATTCCTCTTTCACGGCCTTAACAAGCGCTTGCTTAAATTCATATATTTGCTGTTCAAATTCAGAAGGTTCGTTATAGAAATCATCGTAATACATTATTTTCTCCTTTCGCCGTATGAGCAGTAATCTTCACTTCTCATAGGGTATGCTCCTGTTTTATTGCAAGGTCTTTCTTCTCTAGGGCCGTTCGCCCAATATTTACAATCTCCGCACCGCACCACAGGTTTCATGCGTCGCCCTCCTTCTTCTGCCATTTGCATGACTTGCAAGCGCCTGTGTGCTCGTATTTATATCTACCGCATAAATTACACGCATAATTCCGCAAGTCGTTGTAGTCGCGTTGTAGGCGCTCTAGGGCTGTGGCTTCAAAGCTTACCTCCGTCGCAAGCTCTCCGGCGCAAGCAGCATAACCAGCCAGATCAATATAGTTGTCGGCATTGGCTTGTCCACTTGCAATGCGCCCGATTTTAAGCAATCCCAGCATGATGCCAACATCGTGCGCCGTGAGGTCGCACGGCTTATATGCGTTCCACAAGTCAGAAATTTTACTAAAATTGTTTTCTGGGTTTCCGTATGTTTGTTCGCGGTCAGTGCAAACGCATTTTTCGGCTTTGGTCAAGATTTCAGATCGTGTCATATCTCGCTCCTTTCCGGCTTTTCGTCACCGCTATGGGGTACGGCTCAATCTCCGCGCCGTTAATGTTGCAAATG
>LSQX01167863.1_pt1 | contig 10374 bp, 7 predicted proteins | sample 654561 | NCBI WGS metagenome assembly LSQX01 (sample SAMN04489861, study PRJNA283612) | anaerobic digester metagenome | isolation source: 4 biogas reactors fed with cattle manure at either 37C or 55C with and... | place: Denmark: Kongens Lyngby | collected 2014
ACAGTCTGGTACAAGACATCCCCAAACAATCCAGATATGCACTGATAGCTCAGTTTGCAAGTGAAGTAGGCTGTATTTTAAGCAGACAATCTGACCAAGAAGCCAGTATGTATTTTTCGCGATTCCATGCTTGGGAACATTTTGCCAGGCATGAGCTTTTGCAGGAGATATATGACTGGGGGATCTTGAAAAAAGCATTTCTAGAGAAGGATTACCAATTATATCTGACCAATTGTATTTCCTTTTTGAAATCAGGGAGAAGGGATACTTTGCTCTGGGATGTTACAGTCCTGGATCTGTGCTCTTGCTGCAAAAAACTCAAGCCAGATCAAACAGCAGACTTTTTGGATAGGGTTTCTGAAAACATCATTCAAATGCGGGATATCCCTCTCGGCGGATATTCACTTCCTACTGATCTATACTATAAACGAATATTTGTTGTAAAAAACGATTCATATCCAGCTTTTGTGCTACCCTCTGAATTGCGTAGTTTACTGAAAAACATGGCAGCTCGTCCGGCAGTGGATACAAATAAATCCGAACTAACTACACGCCGGTTTCATGCATATAATGTGGGAATGCCACGGTCAGGCTGTTCATCAATTATGGCGCTTTTTGAAAATTACAGGTCGGTTGCAGAATATAAAGAAAGGGAATCCGTAGAACTGATTACCGCATGGAAGGATGGCTGGATTAGTGAGGAAACACTGCGCAGATATATCCATTACCGGCATGAAATCGGTCATTTGGAGATGGATACAGCCAGCTTTAACCATTTTTATCTGCAAATACTTATCAAAGACTTCCCTGAGGCGAAATTTATCTTTACCATCCGGGACTGTTATTCCTGGGTGAATTCATTTCTGAAAATGATATCAAGGTGGAAGAAACACTTTCTGGACATAGGGCAAAACATGCCATACTGGATGCTTGGCTATGGCAGAATCCTCTTTGGAACATATGATTGGGAATGGTTTAACTCTTATGAAGCTCTGCAGGAAAACTTAGACTCGCTGGTAGATTTATTTATAAAAAGCTGGGCTCATTTCAACCTCAGGATACTGGAACTGTTGCCAGAAGATAGATCCATACTTGTCAAAACATCAGAAATTTCATACAGCCAAGCTAAGCTAGCAGACTTTGTGGGTGTTCCTGTTGATGCAATAACGAAGCATCATCATATTAATAGTGCACCAGACAAAATAGATCTTTTAGAAGGCTTTGGTAGGGCAAGGTTTCATACACTCAGTCAGAAATATGAGCAACAAGTTCAGGATCGTATAGAAGTTTTTAACAGTCGGAAATCTCAAATATAAATTTGGATATGGATTGGAAGGGTGTTTTATGCAAAATAGTATATTCAGAAAATCTTCATTGGAGAGTATATCTTCTCCCGAGCAATTAAATGACTATATAAAAGTGACAAATCCCGGGGTAATAGCCATATTAGCGGGACTTGTAGCTATTATACTTTCTGTAGGCGCCTTTGCTGTATTCGGCACTATATCCGATACAGTACAAGTAAAAGGCATAGTGTTTCCTCAAAACGGTGTAGTGGATGTCATGTCATTAGCCGGAGGACGAATAAGCGATATGAGAGTAAAGGTGGGGGACTTTGTCAAGGCAGGACAAATTATTTCTATTGTACCCCAGGATAATATCATAAAGCAGATTAATGAAATGAAATCAATGGATCAGCCGGATTTAAAGGAAATAGACAAGCTCATATCCCAATATGAAAGTATGTCAATTATTTCATCTCCAGTATCAGGACTAGTAATAAATGTCATGAGAACAGGAGAGAATGCATCGATAGATAAGCCGATTGCAAAGATTATAAAGCAAGAGGAATATGCAAATGATAAGCAGGTTATTTGCTATATTCCCGTAACGGTTGCAAGAAAGCTCTCCGTGGGTATGGAGGTTCAGGTATCGCCCGATTTTGCACCTAGAGATGAATACGGATACATGCAGGGGCTTATCACTAGTATGGGTACATATCCAGTTACACCAGATGAGGTTAGTTATGCTCTTGGTGGGATGGAGACATATAGCGGTCTTCTACCCCAGGATAGTTCAATAGAGGTCAGAATAAATCTGACTGTGGATCCAGATTCAAAAAACCTTATAAAGTGGTCTAATAAAAAAGGTGAAAATATACAGGTAAGTATAGGTACAGGCTGTAATATAATGATTCTTGTAAAAAAACAGAGGCCTATAGAACTTGTTATTGGCGGAAACGAGGGGGCTTGAAGCTATGGGAAGGAATGTGAAGGTACCCGTGATAATGCAGATGGAAGCCCTTGAATGTGGTGCCGCTTGTCTTGCAATGGTCCTTGCATACTTTGGAAAATGGATACCCCTTGAAAGAGTGCGTTCAGACTGTGGCGTATCCCGGGACGGTAGCTCGGGTAAGAATATTTTGCTAGCTGCGAGAAATTATGGCCTTAAGGCAAAGGGTTACAGGATGGAGCCAAAGGCTTTGAAGGATATAGAGCTGCCAGCCATAATACATTGGAACTTCAATCACTTTGTGGTTTTCAATGGCTTTAAGAAGGATAAAGCGCTTCTAAATGATCCTGCCAGGGGAACTGTGGCGGTCTCCATTGAGGAATTTGATAAATCATATACCGGCATTGTACTCCGCTTTGAAAAGTCTGAGAGCTTTACCCCCGAAGGAAAGCCAAGGAGTGTGCTTGGTTTTGCTATGAAAAGGCTTAAGGGAACGCTGGTCCCCTTTGTATTTGTGGCTGTTACGGGGATTTTGACTGCAGTAGTAAATATGGCGGGTCCGGCCTTTTCACGGGTTTTCATGGACAATATTCTTTCGGGAAAAAGTCCCGACTGGTTTATGCCCTTTATTGCTGTACTGGGCTTTACCCTTTTGTTTCAGTTTGCCATAGCTCTTTTAGAATCCATTTATTTTTTGAAGATAAGAGGAAAGCTGGCCATTACTGCAAATTCTATGTTCATGTGGCATGTGCTTAGACTCCCAATAGAATTCTTTTCCCAACGTTTTGCCGGCGACATCGCCTCAAGGCAGCAAAGCAATGAAGGGATTGCTGAGACCCTTATAAAGAAGCTGGCACCCGTTTTACTGAATGTTTTACTGATTGTGTTTTATTTTGTGGTAATGTTAAGGTACAGTGTAGTACTGTCCTGTGTTGGAATAGCTGCAATTTTATTAAACATGCTAGCAGTGTATATTGTTTCTGAAAAGAGGATTAACTTAAGCAGAACCCTTGAGCGAGATGGTGGTAAACTGTCAGGCTTTACGATGGGTGGCATTGAAATGATTGAATCAATTAAGGCAAGCGGTGCTGAGAATGGCTTTTTTGAGCGCTGGGCTGGCTACCATGCAAAATATAATAACTCATATGTAACCTTCTCCAAAGCTGAGCAGTATTTAGGGGCTATCCCGGAGCTTTTAAAGCAGATAGCCAATACAGCGGTTTTAATGATAGGTGCCTATCTGATTCTTGATGGAAAGTTCACAATTGGTATGCTCATTGCCTTCCAAGGTTTTTTAGGTGCTTTTTTAAGTCCTGTAAGGCAGCTTACAGATGTGATGCAATCCTTCCAACAGATGCAGAGCCAGATGGAGCGTGTGGATGATGTTATGAACTACAAGTCAGATGTAGAGTTTAGTACAGAACAATATGAGGATCCTCAAATAGAAAGTTTTCAAAAGCTTACAGGAAATATTGAGATTAAGGGTCTGACCTTCGGATATAACAGACTGGGACCACCCCTTATAGAGGGTTTTAATATCAGCCTGAAAGCTGGTTCTAGAGTGGCACTAGTAGGCGGCTCGGGAAGCGGGAAATCAACACTTGCAAAGCTTATTTCAGGATTGTATAGGCAATGGTCGGGTGAAATATTATTTGACGGTATATCGAGAGAGCAGATATGTAGGGAAATATTCACCAGTTCGCTTACTGTTGTGGATCAGGATATTGTACTCTTTCAAGATACCATATCTGCAAACATCTCCATGTGGGATAGTGCAATTCCCGAAGTCACTGTAATTGAAGCGGCAAAAGATGCCCAGATCCATCAGGACATCATGCAGCGTGAAGGTGGTTATAGCCATATTATAAAAGAAGGCGGAAACAACTTTTCTGGTGGACAGCGCCAGAGGTTTGAAATAGCGAGAGCTCTCTCGCAAAATCCCTCTATTATCATTCTTGATGAAGCCACTTCAGCCCTGGACCCCAAGACTGAGTTTTCCATAATGGAGGCAATTAAATCAAGAGGGATTACCTGCATAATTATAGCTCACAGGCTATCTACCATAAGGGACTGTGATGAAATAGTAGTCCTTGAAAAAGGCAGGGTTGTAGAGAGAGGTACCCATGATGAAATGATGATAACAGGTGGAAAATACGCTCAGTTGATTTCAACGGAATAGGGGAGAAGTACATGAGTGCGAGTTTTAATAAGCAATTGAAAAAAAGAATTGAGAATGATAGAGAAGCATTTAGAGAGTCCTTTTACAATCTTTCTTCCATTGTCAGTAGAGGCATGAAGCCTTTGAAGGGTAGGGCGGATACAAAGGAAGCTCTTGAAGAGATATTGAATTATTACGGAGCTACCATAATTTCTCTTCCTGAGAATATTAAGGATGAAAATGAGCAGCTAGAGTATCTATTAAAGCCGACGGGAATTATGCGCCGTAGGATAGAACTTAAGGATAAATGGTGGACTCAAACCACAGGTCCTCTATTGGGGTGTACAGTAGATGGGAATGTTGTTGCCCTTATGCCGGGAAGTATGTCAGGCTATAAATATTTCGAATATGATAGCGGTAAGACCATTAAAATAAATAAAAAAACCACAAGGAATATAAAGATGGAAGGCTTTTGCTTTTACCGGCCCTTACCGGCGATAAAATTAAGTCTTCTTGACTTAATACAGTATATGATAAAGTGCATTTCAAAAGGAGATATTGCTTATGTCCTAGGAGCTAGCCTGCTGGTTACCCTACTTGGTATGCTACTTCCCTTTATTAACAAGCAGGTGTTCGATTCCATAATTCCATCGGGCACAAAGAGCGATATAATACCTATGGCAGGGTTGCTTTTAGGAGCAGCAGTGGCAGCTACATTTTTTAATATAACAAAAAACCTTGTAATTAAGCGCTTAGGAGATAAGATAAACATTTCAGCTCAGAGTGCTTCAATAAACAGGCTACTTTCCCTCAAAGCATCATTTTTTAAAGACTATACCTCCGGTGAGCTGACAAGCAGAATATCGGGAGTGGAACAGATTTGCAGTATATTGTCAAACACAGTTGTCACTTCAGGCCTTTCGGTTGTTTTTTCATTGGCATACATATTTCAAATGAGAAAATATGCACCTTCTCTTGTAATTCCAGGGATGATTGTTATTTTGACTACCCTTAGCTTTACAATACTCTGTGGTTTCCTACAAAATACTATAGAAAAGAAGAAGATGAAGGTGTCTGCCAAATTATCAGGGCTCGTATACCAGCTTTTTTCTGGTCTACAGAAAATTAAACTTGCAGGAGCGGAAAAAAGGGCTTTTTCCAAATGGACTTCTTCATATAAGGAACTTGGGATATTGACCTATTCGCCTCCTCTATTAATAAGAACTCAGAATGCTTTTATAACAGCTATTACCATGGGAGGAAGCCTTTTACTCTATTACTTTGCAGGGAAGGAGAGGGTTTCGCCTTCTGATTATATAGCCTTCAATACTGCATACAGTGGGATTAGCAGTGCTATTCTCGGCCTTGCGAGTGTGGCTATGGTATTTGCAACTATAAAACCTTTGATGGAAATGGTAGAGCCAGTTTTAAAGGCTGTGCCTGAGATAGATGAAAACAAAATAATTATTAAGGATATGACAGGAAAAATAGAGGTCAGCAATGTAACCTTCCGCTATACAGATGGTGGGCCTGTGATTTTGAATGATATAAGCCTGTCTGTTAAACCAGGAGAGTATGTGGCCATTGTGGGTAAAACCGGCTGTGGCAAATCCACCCTTATGAGGCTTCTTTTAGGGTTTGAAAAAGCAGAGGCGGGAGCAATTTATTACGATGGAAATGATCTTGAGAGTCTTGATGTGCGTTCGGTACGCCAAAATATCGGAGTAGTGATGCAAAATGGTAAGCTTTTTTCCGGGGATATTTATTCAAATATAATTATTTCTGCGCCCTGGCTCACCATAGAGGATGCATGGGAGGCGGCACGTCTTGCAGGTCTTGAAGAGGATATCAAGGCCATGCCCATGGGTATGCACACAGTAATTGGTGAAGGCAGCGGCGGCATTTCAGGGGGACAGAAGCAGAGGCTCATGATTGCCAGAGCAATAGCCCCCAGACCCAAAATCATATTTTTTGATGAAGCTACATCCGCTCTTGATAACATAACTCAAAAGATAGTATCAGATTCGGTTGCAAGCCTTAATTCAACGAGAATAGTCATAGCCCACAGGCTTTCGACCATTAGAAACTGCGATAAGATAATTTATTTAGATAAAAGTAAAATAGTAGAACAAGGAACCTTTGATGAGCTTATTCAAAAGGGAGGACTGTTTTATGAGCTGGCATCAAGACAAATGGCATAGGGAGGGATGATGGGTGATGAGAAAATTCGCTGCTATATTGCTTGTTTTTATCGTTATATTAGGAATGATTGGATGCAGAAGAGAAGGAGCAGATAGTAAGAAAACCATTTACATACCAGTACTAGGAGATGCTGCCTGGTTAAATGCTGATGGGGCATTTAATAATGGTGCCCTGATGGCGATTGAGGATTGCATCAATGAATACTCACCTCTTGGCTACGATATTAGGACAGAAATCATTGACGATAAGGCCTCCTATGATACTGGTGTAGCTATGGCGGTAAAGCTTGGCGATGACCCTGAGGTGACAGCGGTTTTGAATGTTCAGAACTTCGATGTTAGCAAAACTACCGCAGATATACTAAGCAGCAGGGGTAAGATAGTCCTCCTACCTTACGGAGCCTACGATGAGTTAAGTAAAAAGGGATATGAGAATGTCTTCTGCAGTGTGCCAAGCTTTGCAGATCTTGGAAAGGCCATGGCTCAGTATGCAGATAGAATGGGCTATAGGCGCATTGCAGTATATTATAATGGAACCACCTCTCAAGAAGAGCTTGTAACATCCTTTGAGCTTAATCTCAAGGATACAGAATCGAAGATAATTGACTATGTTCCAGAAATATCGTCAAGGAGCATGTTTGATAGTATATACGACAGGTGGGAGACCCTTTCATTTGATGCTATAATAATTGCACAGTACGGTCTTGAAAGGGCATACGAAGTCCTGGGACTTATCCGAGAAAAAAACAGTGAAATACCTGTCATTGGAGAGCCTATATTCAATAGAGCAAATTACCTGGGCACCCATAAAAGAGATGCGGAAAACATTGTGGTACCTTCCACATTGATTATCAATACTGGCAGTAAGCTGGAGGAATTTTCGGAGCGTTACAGAGATAAGTATGGTAAAGAGCCAGATATATGGTCTGTACAGGGTTATGACTCGATACGGCTGATTGTGGATACAGCAGTTAATAATGGACTAGTAGACCCTGATGATATTGCAGAGGCCATGCACGCTGAAATGGGCTACGATGGTATTCAGGGGAAGATTAGCTTCGATAGTGGTGGGGCTCTAATAACCGATGTAGATAAACTGGACATTCTAATCTGCAAGGATGGAAGCTTTGTAAAGATAAGTGATGAAAAGTAAAGGAGCGTGAGACTTTTTGATTAACAAGCCAATGATAAAAAGGAAGCTTAAAATTATGGCTATGCTTGTGGCTGCACTTATGTGTGTTATGCTGTCAGGCTGCAGTATAGAGACTATGAGGGATTCTACGGCTGAAGGTGTGACAAAGTCGGTTAAACATACTCTATATGTTGGGCTTAATGATAAGGACACCTACAAGCAGGAGGTAAACGATGAAAGGGCAATACAGATTGTAACGGAAACAAGCCTTAAATATGTTGATGGTTTCACTGTTTATAGGAGTCAGGGGTTGTACAAGGATTTGATAGGGCAGGTGGTCGAAGAGAATAGTCTTGTTATAGAGGTTTACGATGCTGATGAAAAAGCTATACAAAGTATTATGGATGAGCTCCTTGTAAGCCTCAATCAAGAGTCAATCCTCATAGAAAAAGAGGATGTGACTTTTGACTTTTACAATGGGAAGGGAGATTAAAGGTGACTAAAACAGAGTCTAATATAGTGCTTTTCTCCATTACCCTTTGTTGGGCATCTTCATATATTTTTATTAAGAATATCCCGGACACGGTATCGACCTTTGCCTATCTGACCATGACATCAGGAGTAGCCAGCGTCATATTGGCCATAGTATTTTTTAAGAAATTACGAGGATTTCAGAAGCAGACACTCTATCATGCCCTTATACTTGCTATAATACTTTGTGGTAACTCGGTTTTTGAAAAGCTTGGGCTTTCTACAATATCTGCATCCTCTGCAGCCTTTGTAGCCTCCCTTAATATTGTATTTGTTCCTTTGATACTGCTCATTTTCAAAAGAAAGGTTAGCCCTAACAATATGGCGGGCATTATTCTGATTCTATTTGGAGTCATTGTAACCAGTGGAATAAGGCTTGGGCAAAGCTTAAATTCTGGTTTTTTCATAATGATGCTATCAACCTTTTGTATGTCAATATACATAATAGCAGTGGATAACTATGCAAAAAAGGATGACCCCCTACTTCTTGGGATAGGGCAGATGTTTTTCACCTTTGTTATTGCCTTTGTACTTTGGTTTATAGAGGAGCCTGGCACATTTTTTAGAGTCACATATACTAATTCTCTTCTTGCCAATATATTCATGCTGGCCTTTTTTTCAAAAGCCTATGCCTACATAATGTTGGTGTATTCTCAAAAGTACACCTCACCCATTAATGTTACAGTCATAGCATCAACAGAGCCTGTAGTCACAATGGTTTTAGCGCTACTTATTCCAAATACCTTTGGTAGCACTGAAAGCTTGGCGACATCAAAGGTTGCAGGTGCTATCCTTATATTATGCGGTTCCATTTTTGCAGGAACAGATTTTTTAAGTAAGAGAAAAGTGAAGGCAAAAGTGGAAGTAGGAGGTGCAGGGTTATCGAAGGATTAAGAGAGATTTTTACAGTATTTCATGACAGAGATAAAGCATTAAAGGCAGGACTCTGCGCCCTTATTTTTATAGGAATGGCTATACCCTTCAAGGTTATGGTCTTAATACCCAACCTCACAGAGGTCCGTCCTGTCAACGCCATACCAGTTGTAGCTGGACTTTTATTGGGGCCTGCAGGAGCATGGGGATGTGCCCTAGGCAACCTAGTGGCAGATTTGTTCGGTACCTTTTCCATTGCTTCTGTTTTTGGATTCCTGGGGAATTTTACAGCAGCATATCTCTCATATAAAATCTGGCATATGAGAGGAAAAGGGGAGGCTCCCAATGTGAAAACCACTAAAAACATCGGTAAGTTCATTCTTATAGCTGCCCTAAGTTCTCTTTGCGTTGCGACAATACTATCACTGGGTCTTGATGCTCTTAACATAGTATGGGGAGAATCATTATTTATTATTGTGTTCTTAAATGACCTTGGGTTTTCACTATTTTTGGGCTTGCCGGTATTTATAGTTTTGACCTCGGACCAGATAAACCTTAAGGCTATAATGCCAAAAAGCTTTTCTCAGGGGAAGTATAGTCAAAGAATAAATGTAGTACTCCTTCTGATGCTTGCCATCAGTGGACTTATAGTTGCTATGTATATATTTGCAGGAGTAAGACTCATGCAGTCATGGGTGATGATTATCAGCGGCATTGTCTTCGTCGTGACCTTGGCTGCTTTTATGCTAAGAAAATAACCATAGCATGGGGTGACAAGGGGACGGGGTTCTTGACACATAGGAGAGAAATGAATTAAAGTATAAAGTAAGATAAAATTTTATTTAACATAAGGAGATAAACATGAGTGAAAATTGCAATCAAAGCTGCAACAGCTGTTCTGAAAACTGTGCAGATAGAAAAGAACAAAAAATAGACTTTTCTGAGAAACTCCATGAGCTTAGCAGTATTAAGAAGGTCATTGGCGTTGTTAGCGGTAAAGGAGGTGTCGGAAAATCGCTTGTTACCTCTATGCTGGCGGTTACTATGAATAGAATGGGTTACCATACCGCCATTCTTGATGCAGATATTACCGGACCCTCTATTCCTAAAGCATTTGGTATAAAAGAAAAAGCTAAGGCTAATGAATTTGGGTTAATGCCCATTAAAACCAAGACCGGTATTGACATTATGTCAGTTAATTTACTTTTAGAAAACGATACAGATCCTGTTGTATGGAGAGGCCCTAT
>LSQX01038539.1_pt1 | contig 10373 bp, 8 predicted proteins | sample 654561 | NCBI WGS metagenome assembly LSQX01 (sample SAMN04489861, study PRJNA283612) | anaerobic digester metagenome | isolation source: 4 biogas reactors fed with cattle manure at either 37C or 55C with and... | place: Denmark: Kongens Lyngby | collected 2014
CTATAAACCAAAAAATTATGAAAAAAGAAGATGTTTTATTTGTAAGAACGGCCAGATGGCCAAGGTCTATATCTGGAAATTTAAGATTCGGATTGTTTGGAGTCCTGTTTTTACTATTTACCGGAATAATCTCTGCACAGACGTTTGAGGGAAAATTATCGGTTACTGGTTTCCCGCGCGATGGAAAAATTAAAGAAAGCCAACCGGCTGACTTGTATAAAAGCTTCAGGGACGGCAAATACAAAATTAATTTTTCATACAAAGCATCCGGTATTAATAGAAAAGACATTGTACTATTCGATGTAAAAACAACTGTAAAACGCGATGGCCGAACCATTTCTTCCACCACACGCACAAAATGGCCCTTCCTCCCTGGTGATATTTTTATCCCTGTTGAAACATTTGATCTTGTTTCAGTATTACAGGGAAATGTATCGAAAATGCCAATTTCAAAACGGAAATCCCAGGATTATCACCTTCCAACAGGAAGATATGAAGTAATCCTCGAAATGATACCCGCGGCAACCTGGGTGAGTAGTCAAAATAGAGAAGTTGTGCCTCGCGGAAAGATCACTCCGGCAACTTTCACTTTTACAGTTAATGAACCTTAAGAATAAAATAATTTTCTAATAATGAATACTTTAAAAATTTTTATTGCAGCACTGGTTATTTTCTTTTCAGGAATGGAAGCGGCAAATGCACAATTTATGAGAGAAATTCGAAACCGTGCCATTGAGCGTAGTAAGGACGTAATAATTGACAAAGTCACCGATAAAGCAGCCGAAAAAACTGGCCATGTCATGGACAAACTGCTCAATCCCGATTTAAGCCAGCTGGCTAACCCGACAGGGAAAAAAGTTGATATGTCAAACCTGCCCGATGCTTATCATTTTACCTATCTGTACCGGCTGAAAATGAGCACTACTGAAGGTGACATCGATTTTGACTATTACCTTAACCCCAATGAATCATACATGGGGACAAAAATAGATGCAGGCATAGACATGACAATGGTATTCGATGAAGGGAACAATGTATTGCTGACATTTATAAACGATATGCCCATTGCTACAGAATTGGATACCGATGAAGCTTTTGACGATGATATGGATATTTACAATGATTATACTTTTACCGAATTGCCTAACCGGGAGTTTCTGGGATACGACTGTGTCGGCAGAAAAATGGAAAACGACGACTACAGATTCATTATTTACATTGCTCCCGAAATGGAAGCAGGTTTTGGGAAATTATTTAAAAGTGAACGGGCTAATATGCCGCCAGCCATGCAGGCTACTGCAAAAGAATATGAAAACGGACTGATGATGTACATGGAAATGCACGACAAAAAGAACAAAAAAAGCAAAAATACCAGTGGAACCATGGAATGTCTGGCCTTTGAGCCTGCCGAACTGATCATTCATACAAAATGAAAACAATGAAAAACAAAAAGATATTCTTGTCTGTTTTCTGGATGCTGCTTCTGGTATGGGGCTGCAGTGCAGGTTCACAAAATAATACCGGTTCCGAAAATAGCATGACTGAAAATTCTGAAAAACAGGATCATGACAAGAACTGGCAGCAGGTACTGGCCGAAAAAACCCCTTTGGATAAAGATGAATTGTACAAACTGTTTCCGGAAAAGCTGGGAGAATTTCCGCTGATTCTCATAAGCGACAACCCGGGTACCAACGGGGCCATTGGCAGTTACTGCCACGAAAGTGAAACCAGCAATCTGAACCGGCATATAACACTTACCATCATAGATGGGGCTGGTTACACCGGCTTTCAGCACATCAATGAAGTGTACCGGATGCTGGAAAGCGACTACTCGGAAAAAAATGAAAAAGAGTGGCTGCGAATTGAAAAACTGAACAATCAGAAAATGATTTTCCGGGACAAGACCTCAGATGACTGGGCCGTATCGGGTATCAGCTTTTTAAAGAATCTCCGATACCATGTTACACTCAGTGGCAACCGCATATCAACTAATGATTTGCGCAACCCGGTCAATGAAATACAGGCACTGAAATATCCGGAATAACTCCGGTGCATAAAATCCATTTTCAAATATTTTAGTTTTATCAATCTGCCATGGTCCCCGGGTTCTTGTTACGGCTGACCTGCTGAAAGGTCTTGTTCTTACAGGTACAGGTGCCATTAAAGACGAGATTGAACAGGCAGGTGCAACTTATGTTGATTCAGTGGCTGTGGGAAATCTGCCTTTTCAGCAGCCAGGAACAGGTGGAATCACGCATTTCTTCAGAAAACCTGCTGTAATCATCCGGTGAAAATATCTCAATATTTCCGGAAGCATCATAAAGGGAATATATTTTCCCGGCCTGTTTAACACATCTCTGCACATCTTCCCAATGAGCATCCTTATCCTGTAAAGGTGCAATAATCAGAACAGGTCTTGGGGCTATGGCAGCCAGTACTTCATGGTAATCATAAGGTATACGGGATTCATTGCCGGTGAAATATCCGAGTCCCGGCAACAAACCGTGCAGATGTGAATATGCCTTTATTCCTTCGGTTCCCCTGTCGGGCGTATTCAGTCGCATTGGTGTGAATCCGGCAACAGAAACCACACCTGCAATACGTTCATCCAGTGCGGCGGAATGCAAAGCCACTGTTGCTCCGAGAGAATAACCGGCAACATATATTCCTGAACTGTCTGTGAAATCCAGATTAGCCAAAGCATCAACTGCGCCTCTTGTATCAGCTACCATTTTGCCCATTATGGACCAGCGCGGATACCTGTGATAAAAGCGCGTTCCCTCTTCAATACGGTTTCCAAAACCAATCATGTCAAAGGCGAATACGGCATAGCCCTTTTCACAAAGTAATCTGAAGAATGAATCAATCTGATGATATGAATTAAATCCTTTTGAATAATCATATTCATGCAGATATATAACAACCGGAAGATTATTGTTTTTTGGATTCCCGTTTTTATCAAGGGGATAGTACAGGTATCCGAACAACTGATCACCAAAACCATTGTAAGGAGATATTGCCATTACCCCCATATCAGCTGTTGCTCCGGGCCGTTGCAGGAATGAGCCGAAATTGCTTTCACCCCGGCCTCCCCTGCTCAAACTCCCGGGACCGGGATTGGTGACTCCGGGAGGTTCTTCTCCTGACAGCCATTGTATGGATTTCCTTATTCCCTCTCTTTTGGATTCCCATTTACCAATACTGCTGATAGTTTTATTTCCGGTATCTGTCAGTAAATCCTCAATACCCCCGGGCGGAAAGTTCCGGGGATTGATTTTCACGCCGCTCAGCCTGCACCAGTCTTCGAATGAATAGTTGTAAAAAAGGCGGTTTTCAGGTTTATGACTGCTCCTTTTAAAGACGTAGTCAAAAAAATCCATGTAATCTTCCATATCCCTTGCACAGATGCTATGCAGACCATAACGTGACCTGACTGCCAGATTATCCGGCGCCCCCAGAAACTCATATACTTTTCCTGTGGCATGATAAGCCTGCTCAATACCCCAGGGATTGCTTGCCCCTTCACTTATTGCCGTGCTTAACATCAGTCCCCGGGGTGCGACAAGGGCCATAAAAAGATTCTGGTCAACGGGCAGTTTGTTTTCACGGCCGGTAAAGAACCTGAGCCTCGGATGAAGCCATGCAGGCTGGGCACATGCCAGAAGTGCAATATCCTCAACATCATAATTACAGGAACAAAAACGCCAGGGTACCTCAGCACCGGTTCCTCCGCTGCTTGGGATACAGGCTCCGATTCTTTCATCAAATGCTGCAGCTATAAGAGAAAGCTTGCCATTTCTGGAATGGCCTGAAATCCCGATTTTGTCCCTGTCAACAAAGGGGAGCGTGTACAGGTAGTCAATTGCCCTGGAAGCTCCGTAGGCTCTGCGCATCAGTCTTGTGAAATCATAGCGGCCCGCCCATATTTCGGAATACTCCTCCGTGTCATCTTTTGAATCTGCCCCGGCATAAACACATCCGATATAGCCGCGCCTTACAGCTATCTGAGCCCATTCCCGGTGGTTCCACTGTGTAAGGAATACGGGAAAAGGCCCTTCTCCCGGTGGTATCATAAGCTCAAGTGTCAGTTTCGCCCGGTTATCCGGTCCGAAAGTGAGTTCAATTATCTGTAAAACTGTTTCTTTATCCTTCTTTTCACTTACTATGACAGATTTCATGTTTTCAGGCTGAGGCGGATACGTTCCGGTAATATAATATTCCAGCTGCTTTTTCATCCATTCCCGCTTTTCCTTCCACTGACTCTTCGTTTTAACAGGAATGTTCCTGCCGCCTTCATCCAGTATCAGCGGATCGGGAAGGAAGGGTACTGAGGGCATTTTGTCAAATTCAGGGGGAAGTTCACCTGTTCTTTCCAGCCAGTCAGTGAATGTTTCATCCAGGAAAGAAACACGTCCGTTTGTTGTCCGGTCGGGAGGAAGCCAAGCCAGTATTTTTTCCAGTTCGGCCTTTTGTCCGGCTGTATCGGCAACATGCGGAAAAATATCTGTCAGGGAGGATTCTGTTGTCTGATGATTCCTGCAGGAAAAAAGGAGCAGGATAAATAAAAATGACAGACCATGGATTTTCAGGATTGACATATAATTATGCATAATATAAGAATTTAATACCGATTGAGCAAACCGTGATCCCTGCGGAAAACAATCTGATATGCCGGTCTGATGTCTGATTAGCTTATCAGATTGAGCTAATTAAAAATAAAGCTTTTTCGGCAGAAAACAATTAACCGTCCCGATTCAGAATATTCGGGAACCGGAAATACGGAAGCGGAAAGCAGCCTGAAAATGATTCAGTGTTTATTGTATAACACCGGACTTTGACTAATTTTGAGCTTTAAAAAAGCTCTTATCATTATATGAACATCAGGATCGACTATGAATTATGCACAAGATGCGACTTATGCAGCAGGGTCTGCGGTTCAAGGCGGATAATCATCGCTGAAGACAAAAAGCCCGTAAAACTGGTCGAAGCCGGATGTAATGACTGCGGACACTGCATTGCCATTTGCCCTGTAAATGCCATCGTCAATACCAGGGTTGACATGAATGCCTATACTGCCGTGACTGATCCGGACATTTCCTATGAACAGTTCTCAAACCTGGTAAAAAACAGGAGAAGCATCAGGAATTACAGAAAAACACCACTGAAGCAGGAACATATCGATAAACTAATGGAAGTGGCCAGATATATTCCGTCGGGATCAAACAAACAGCTGCTTAAATATAAATTCATCACGGATGAAAAGATCCTGCTGGAAATAAAGACTGAGATGGCCTCAAAAATGAGAATGGTCCTGAAACTTTCCACAAGCTTTCCTGTCAGATATTTTGTGAAGGACAGAAGTAAAAGCAGTGCTTCAAGACTGGTAAAACTATTTTTTGAAGACGGGGTCGATACATTCCTGAGAAGCGCTCCATGCCTGCTTATAATATATACTGAAGAGAAGTATTTTCGCATTCCGCAGTGGGATGCCGGCATTGCAGCAAACACCATTGATCTGGCTGCCGGGACCCTGGGAGTTGGCACTCTGATGAACGGTTATTTTGTAGAACTTGCAAACAGGTTTAAGTCGCTGAGGAAGCTGGCCCGGCTCAGCAGCAAAGACCAGATACTCACTGCTGTATGCCTTGGTTATCCGGCTGTGAAATATAAAAAGACTGTTTATCGCAGACCACTTAACATCAGCAATTTATAAAATTATCAAAATATTTTGCCTGTATTATTGTCATGAATTCATTAACAAAGGAAGAGATCAGTACAATCCTTGAAAATATTGAATCGGGGGAAAAATCCTCGGTTCTGGGTTATTTCTCAAAACCATTCCGGGTTTATCACGGCGACAGAGCCCTTTTCATAAAATTATATTTCCCCGTGAACAAGCAGAAGTATATCTCCCGCATCATCGGTAACCACAATGATTATATCAGGGAACTCAGACATGCGGGAATAAAAGTTCCGGAAACAATAATTCTGTCAAGAAAGACAAAGGGAAAACATCAGCTTGTAATAATCCAGGATTCATTCAGGGATGATGAATTATTGCGAAACCGGATTATCAGTGAGGATCTGGATGGGGTAAAACGCCTTTGTATCATGGTTTTTGACGAAATGCTCCGGTTCAGGGAAAAAAAGAACAAAGACATAGATATCGGGTTTCATCCTACACTGAGAAACTACTGTGTTCATAAAAATGAACTGTGGTTCTTTGACACCTTCCCTCCCATGCTGATGGACCAGAAGACTCTGAACAGGCTGATAATCAAAATGTCTCCCCATGGCGGTTTCCTTAAAAAGATCATTCCCCCCGGACTGGTCAATAAAGTGACGGATGAATACTACAATATAGATACCATGTTCACCGGAGTGGTTGGAAGCTGCTGCAGACTCAGACCCGATGACTCGGAAGCCATCCTGGAATTCAGCAGGGAATACGCAAACAACTCGGAGCTCATCACGGATGATGAAAAAAAAAGTATTCTCAGACTCCTGGTAAGACCCCCTCAGCTGTCAGGTATCTGGATCCTTGTCAGGAAATTATCCCGGAACACGGGAAAACCGAATATCAATATCCCCATTTCCGCATAACGGCAAGATTTTCCCTCATACAGTCCATGGGATCCCTGCCCTGATATGATTCCTGTTCAATGATATATACTTTCGTTCCGCCGATCCTGGTAGCCAGCCTGGTTACCTTCCGGGTATTGACTATGCCTTCACCCAGAACACAGCTTTCATATTTATCCCTGCCGCCGTCTGATTCTATTTCATCCTTTACATGTATGTTCTCAAACCTTCCCGGATATTGTCTTACAACATCGAGAGCAACCGCACCCCCGTTGTACAGATTGCCGATATCAAGCTGAATAACCACAAGATCAGGATCAATACTCCTCATCATTATATCAAAAAGCTTTTCATTGTTAAGCCTTTCACTGAACTCAAAATCGTGATTGTGATAGCCGAACTTCATTCCCTGCTTCCTGCACAGCTCACCGCACCTGTTGAATACGTCCATATATTTCCTGAAATCGTCGTAGTTGTTCCTCATACTGTTGTCCATTGAAGGACTCACCACATATTGCTGTCCCAGTACGGCGGCATCGTCCACGGTATATTTCCAGCTGTCGGAAAAATCCTGCTTCGACTCATCCCAGTGATGACGGCCCATTACGGTATGACCGCTGATCATTTTCAGGCCCAGGTCATCAAGTATCTTCCTGAATTCGGATGGAGTATATCCGTAAAATTTGCGTTTAATATAGTTGGCATGCTCAACATATACATAACCCATGTCTGCAAGCTGCCTGAGTGATCCCAGCGGATCCTTTGCCATTGCGGCACGGATGGAATAAAGCTGCAAACCTACCATGCCATTCCTTTTGGGAGCCGCAAAAGCCTCACTGCCCATTAGTGCAGTACCTGCAAATGCCATAGCTCCTGTTCTGATAAATGTTCTCCTGTCAGTTTTCATGATGAATATTAGATTTAAATTACTGGTATGTCAATATATTATTTTGAAATCCATGTGACTGATCCGGCTTCCCTTGCTGTATTTCACCCGGAACCGACTCCCGGACAAATCCGGATATCCCGATCCAGTACAGTATTTTATTTCCCGTCAGAGAAATTCAATTATCAAAGGCATGTTAAATGTACAACAAATTTATTTCCTTATGAATTTCTGACTCCATCTGAAATGCCTGTTGTATATGTTTATAATATAAATCCCGGAAGGATAATTATTCATATAAATGACAGTATTGTAACGGCAGTTACTTAACTCCCTGATCTTTTTACCGGTATAACTGTAAATGCCGATATTGTAAGATTCATCCGAATCAACGGCTGCATTTATCACACCTTCAGTAATGGTTGGCCATACGATTATTCCGTGACCGGCGGAAAAATCCTCCTGCCTTACATACAGATATGCCTTGCCGCTGATTTCCGTGCCGCACGAACCCCTTACGAGCACCTGATAAAGACCTATATCCGAAGCGTTTGTATTTATGAGCCGCAGATCTGGTTCACCGTTGCCCGGCAGATTTTTCTCGTCCTTCATCCACTGGTAGCTTAACTCATGTCCCGATGCATCAACCTCAAGTTCCACATCATCACCGGAATCTGCTGTTATATCCCGTGAAAAAGATTTTATGCGTGTCAGGGGATGAACGACAACACTTATATCGTCCGTGTAAACCGTACCGCAGGATCCTGTCACCATGCAGCGGTAAATGCCCGAGTCGTCGGTCACGGAGCCTGTAATGAAATAATCCCCATCGGGAAAGGTGTTTATCGGAATCCCGTCCTTATACCAGTTATATTCAAGGTTATGGCCCCCGGCAGTTATGGTAAGATCAATGTTTTGTCCGGCACAGAATGTCCTGTCTGCGGGCCGGGCAATAATACGGGTTTCAGGCACAATTTCCACATTCAGCCGCGACCATTCCGAAAGCCTGTTATTAACCAGGACCCTGAGCTTTATGCTTGCCGGACCAAAATAATCATGATTCCATTCAACTGCAGCTGTACCGGCAAAAGAACTTATTGACCCTGCATCCCCGGGAAACAGTTCCCACTGATATTCCTGAACTTCCGCAGAAGGATTCACGCTGTATTCACTCCGGACAGTACCGTGACATATTATTGCATCACCTTCGGGAACCGGAGGAATATATTCACTGATACCGGTGTTTGTCCTGATCCAGTCTTCATAGGCAGAAATCCGGGTATAGGCACTGTATGTATCACAGTCTTCGCTTCCCCAGCTTGTTATTCCTGCCAGCCGGTATTCCCCCGATACATTTACCACCATTGGTCCTCCGCTGTCGCCGTTGCAGGCATCCCTGTCGGCATTCCGGTATCCTGCCATAATAACATTACCGGCTATGTTTTTCCAGACAACAGATGCCTGTTCTTCTGAGACTATTGGCAGCTGTACTTTCTGGAGATCCCAGGGAAACTCTTCGGGAGACAGCTGTGTCAGTCCCCAGCCCGTTACCCATGTCATCACACCGGGATCGCTTGCCCCTTCCATAACATCAGCATCGGTGAGCAGCTTTACCGCTTTTGCGTTCACCACATCAACCGGCTGCTGAAGCTTCAGCAATGCAATATCATTTACCAGGGTCCGGTTGTTAAAATCTTCATGAACAATCACTTCACTGATCAGATATGTTTTACCCGAATGCGACTGATAGGGATTTGTTGCACCTGCCCTGACCATCATTTCGGACGGAGGAATCTCTGATCCGTCATTATTACGTGTACAATGAGCGGCTGTGATCACCCAGTCCTCCGAAATGATTGACCCTCCGCACATATACTGCCCTGCTTCATAATAAACCTGCCAGGGAAAGTCTGAAATATCAGCATCAGTCCCTCCTATTATCTTACTGATCTCTTTTTTAACCCCGGTAAAAAAGGGGAAAAGGTGATCACCCGGATCCATACCGGAATTTATTCGAAGTACGGGTTCTCCGTTGATCATCAGCAGATACAGGGTCGTATCCGGGCCAGTGACATCTGACAGGCTGATGTTCAAGAGATAGCGCTTCCCTGCTTCAAGGGAGAACAGCAATGAATCCCCCGGATTGAATTCATTGTCTGAGATCACTTTTCTGTACAGGCCATCCAGTATCTGCCATTCAGATACAGCTGCATTTTCTGTTTTCAGTATTGTTACAGCTGTTTTCTGGGAAAACAGTACAGTTGAAACAAAAACAAAAAGTACAACTGTCAGTGCATATTTTATCCGGTACGGGGTCATTTTCCTATCAATTTAATGGCAATACATCCAACAAAACTAACGGCAATACATCCAACAAAGCTAACGGCAATATATCCAATAAAGCTAACGACAATACATCCAATAAAGCTAACGGCAATACATCCAACAAAGCTAACGGCAATACATCCAACAAAGCTAACGGCAATACATCCAACAAAGCTAACGGCAATATATCCAAAAAGCATGTACCATTCAGATTATTGTCCCGGCAAATATCCTGCAAGTATAATGCAATCCGGTTTTATTCCAACCTGACGGCAGAAAAGGCACTGAACCGGCCAACAAGAAAGATCACAGTTCCAATCCATTATTAAGTTGATAATTTTCTTGCCGAATTTTGTCAGGTTTCATTTAGCCTTCGTTTTGATTTTCTATCTTTCGGCGCTATTAATACCCAGGTAAATTATGCCTAAACGGACAGATATTGAAAAGATACTGATCATTGGTTCTGGCCCTATCATTATAGGGCAGGCCTGTGAATTTGACTATTCGGGAACCCAGGCATGCAAAGCACTTCGTTCAATGGGTTACAAAATCATACTTGTCAACTCAAACCCGGCCACCA
>LSQX01089941.1_pt1 | contig 10373 bp, 6 predicted proteins | sample 654561 | NCBI WGS metagenome assembly LSQX01 (sample SAMN04489861, study PRJNA283612) | anaerobic digester metagenome | isolation source: 4 biogas reactors fed with cattle manure at either 37C or 55C with and... | place: Denmark: Kongens Lyngby | collected 2014
AAGTGCTGGGCCATCTTGCTTGTTTTTAACACCATCAAATATTGCCCACAAATCACTGTGTAGCCCCGGAAGCTTTTTGTATTCCGTATCCATGCGGTTATACAAACCTTTCAGATCATCAATATCAAAGCCGCCTTGGGTGCGTTCTGCAAGGTCTTGGTACTTCTCTATGGTGGTATCAAGCTCTTTTAATATGCCTCGGTAATCTATTAAGTAACCAAACTGCTTTTTGCTATGTAATCGGTTAACACGGGCAATCGCTTGTATTAGGTTGTGCTCTTTAAGTGGCTTATCTATATAAAGCACCGTATTCTTTGGCTCATCAAAGCCCGTTAGCAGCTTATCAACAACGATCATGATGTCAGGGCCATCATCTCTACCAAAGTCTTCAATAATGGCTTTGGTGTAGGCTTTTTCGTCCATTTTATTAACGTTAGCCTTCCACCAATTTTGTACGATGTCTTTACTTTCCTGATCAACCGCCTCGTGCCCCTCACGAGTATCTGGAGCCGACATCGCCACAACCGATGTAACCGTGCCTATTTTATCCAATGCCTTCTTATAACGAATAGCAGAGGCTTTGGAATCACAAGCTAGCTGACCTTTTAAACCTTGCTGTTTGAAGTTTTGGAAGTGGTCGGCAATATCATAAGCAATCAGATCAATTCGACCTTCAGTTTGGTAGATCTGACCTTTTTGAGAAAACTTCTTTTTTAAATCAGTTTTTTGTTTGTCAGTTAGTTTACTGGTGCTACGTTCAAACCACGCATCAATGGCTTTGTCGTTAACGTTCAGCTCTGGAATACGTTCTTCATACAGTAATGGTGTAACAGTTTTATCTTCAACCGCTTGCTGCATGGTGTAAGAGTGAATGATCTTACCGAATTTGTTTTCGGTCTTATCGTCTTTTAACAGTGGCGTACCTGTAAAAGCAATATAGGCCGCTTTAGGCAGCGTTTGCTGCATACGGATATTATTTTCACCGTTTTGGCTGCGGTGGCCTTCATCCACTAACACAATTATATTTGGGCTATCGTTGTAGCAGTCTTTTTGTTTAATAGCAGAACCAAACTTATTAATGATCGAGAAGATAACTCGCTCATTACCTTTACCAATCTGTTCAGCTAAACGCTTACCAGTGGTCGCCATTGCATCTTTTTTATCTCGGTCAGTTAATACACCACCAGATGCAAAGGTTCTACTGAGTTGATCTTCCAAATCCACACGGTCTGTAACTATAATCACTCGGCACTGAGCCAGCTCTTCTAGCCATATAAGCGCTTTGGATAAAAACACCATAGTAAATGACTTACCACTACCTGTGGTGTGCCAAATAACACCACCTTCACGAGCGCCAGTGTCATCGAAGGTGTTTATGCGTTCAATAAGTGCTTTTATGCCAAATACCTGCTGATATCGAGCAACTATCTTGCCTGCTTTTTTATCAAACAAAGTAAATAAGCGAGTCATATCAAGCAAGCGCTCAGGGCGAAGCAAGCTAACAATAAGCCTATCTTGATCGGTAACAGTTAAGTCACCCGCTGCAACCAATGATAGGTAGTCATCTTTCGCTTTAGCGGGACGATGATTAAATAGTCCACCTAATTGTTCATTGCTTAATTTGTGATTTTTCAACCTGACAAATTCCGCTTCAGGTATTTGTTCTTCCTTCCATTTAGCCCAGAACTTTTCAGGGGTTCCGCATGTGGCATATAAACCTTCATGCCCATTTACTGCTAATAGCAATTGGCTATAGGCATACAAGTGAGGAATTTCAGCCTGTCCTTGATTTCGAATATGTTGAGAAATCGCCTCAGCGTTGGTCGATTTACCTTCTTTATTTGAATCCGGACGTTTCGCCTCAATCACTACTAATGGTAAGCCATTCACAAAGCACACAATATCGGGAATGCGATTGCCAGTGCCTTCGGCATTTTGAACCACTAACTCTTCAGTAAAATGGAATTGGTTATTATCAATATTATGCCAATCAATGAGTTTAATGGTGGGCGAGGCTTTTTTACCATCTATGAATTCGGTAACACTCACGCCATACATTAAAGCATTGTAAATTTTTTCATTAGCCGCTTTTAACCCTAAGTTCATGGCAGGGTTTAGCTCATGCATCACTTTGTCGATAGCTGCTTCAGATAACTTATGTTGCTTACCAGCAAATGAGAACGTCTGTTTCGCTAAAAAAGCACGCATTACAGACAGCAAAACAACCTGATGAGTGCTTTTTTTCTCGCTTGCTAGCGTATTACCACGTAACGTTTCACATTCAGTTGGTGGAATAAAGGTGTAGCCTAAATTAGTAAGCAACGAAAGCGAGGGTATTTTTGCGCTGAATTCTTCTTGAAATTTAACCGTTGTCATTGTGCCTAATCATCCTTAATGAGTTATCTCACGCAACTCGTTATTTGCATATCGCTGTGCGTATTACCTTGCTCAGAGGCCGACTCTAGAGTACGACCTTGGTGATCGTGCAGCGTTATCCCTTGCTCTGTTTTCCAGTCTACCCAACCATTAGAGCTGGCTAGTAGTAAAAACATCGAGGCACCGCTTGGTGTAGGGAATAAATAATCACGTTGAAATACAAAACGCCCATCTTGCTCTGCGATAACACCTTTAGCCAGTAGCTGGTCACGCTTATCATAAAACCGTTGTTCTGTTTTACGCTTGGTGGTCATAGGAGCGGAAGAGCCTTTTAATACCACCATGCCTTCGTTGGTATAAATGCCCTTGGCATCGACACCTGTGCGGCTGCAAGAAAATACTTGTTCAGTTTTAGTCGGTGATGTTTCTGTCAGTGGTTCAAAAATAGGATAGCCAAGGGTGGCCAATAACAAGCCACCAATTTCATGAATTTCATCGCAATCGGCTTTAAGCGGAACAGGTGTATGTGGCTTTTGCCCGCCATTGCCATTAAGTAGTTCATAACGCTGGCAATGCTTTGCTTTTTCTATCGACAGTGATTCTAAATACAGTACATGGGTTTGGGTTAAGTTATTGGTGAGTGACACCAACACTAACGCACGCTCCCAATCTCTCTTTTCATCTTTATAGTGCTGCATCAATCGACTACCCACATCGCCCGACTGACCTATGTACAGCTCGTCGTTATCTGTATAAGTGTTGTCGCCAGACACTAAAAAATACAACCCAACTTGCTTAGCTTCTGGCATTTTTACAAATTCAGCAATATCACTACGCGGCACTTCAATTAACCGAATAATCGAGGTGGTTTGCTCAGCAATGCGAATACCCGCAGGGTCGCCCGTAGGTAAGAAAATTTGAATGGTGCGAGGTCGCTTTTGCGTGGTCATGCTACCTCCTTGTCGTCCACTTTGACCCTACGCTTACCTGTTAACAGCTGCTGCATCAACGCTTTCTTTTCTTGCTTTAAGTCAGCAAGCTGTTGTTGTAATAGCTCTATTTCTTGGTCAGCATTGGTTAAGACTGAGGCTATTTTTTGTTGCTCATTTATTTTAGGGACTGCCATTGATAGAGCCATAAAGTCAGCAGGTTTAACATTCAGTAGCCCATGAGCACGTCCTCCTTCTGCTGCAACCTTTGTAAGCCCTCGATTGAGCAAACCAGATTCGAAAAATTGCTCCATAAAGCAACTTGAAGCCAACTGTTCATCTTTAAGTTCAAAGCAAATATACAAGCTTGTTACTACAGCATCGTCATATCGATTTAATCGCTTAATTGCTCCCATCGGATATCCATTGGAGTAACTTTTGTTATATGCAAACTGACCTTTTCGCAAAATAAAGTAGTTATCTAAAGTTTCTGATGCTACTGACTTCTTAAAAAACTCTTCTTGGCGAATCAAACCGTGCTGTGCAGAAATGGTAACAACATTTTTGCTTTGACCATTATTTTTCTCCATAACTCGTTCAAAGAAATGGCTCAACTTAACTTCTTCCCACTCACCCTCAAACGGCTTTCCTGAATCATCAAACAGGCGCTTTTTGCCTGTGAGCAGTTGTTGCATGAGAGCCTTTTTCTGCTGTTTGCTGTTGTCGATTAGGCGCTCTGTGGTGCTAATTGCTTTATCCCAAGTGGATAGAATTTTGGCGATTTTGCGTTGTTCAGGGATTGGTGGAACTGGAATTTTAAATCCCTTGATTCTAGTCAAGGCCAGCTTCGGTTGAGCATTAGTTGTTTTCTCTGCTTCAATATGATTTTGCACTATCGGAGAACGAAGCATTTCTAACAAAAATCTCTGGTCTATTTTTAGGTTAGTTAACTTATCTGCATTTTCAGTTAGGTTCGCCCCTTCGAGTTGTTCAGGAATAATACCTACAATACCAAGTGTCCCCGCAACCGTTATGAAAATATCACTTGTCGATATTTTATAACGAGATATAGCATTAACAGCTTTTTCAGGTACATACTGAATAGCATTCAATCTCACACCACCGTCAAACATATCAGTGACTCTAATGTAAGGATTACCATTCGGTTCAGACTGAAGTGTATAACCTTTAGGTAATCTTTTGCCGCCTTTAACTTCGGCAATATCTGAAATTGATTGAATTTTCCATCCATTAGGCACCATAACCCAACTCCTTTAAGTAGCTTTCCATTTCTGTTTCAAGGATTTGCAGCTCATTCTTTAGTTGAACACGCTCTGTTCGTACTGCCACTAAATCAATTTCTGCTTCTTCTTCAAAGGTATCAACATAACGAGGGATGTTGAGGTTAAAGTCGTTTTCTTTTATTTCATCAAAACTGGCAAGGTATGCGTATTTATCTACACTTTCACGAGCTTTGTAGGTGTCGATGATTTTTTGAATGTTTTCGTCAGTTAACTGGTTTTGGTTTTTGCCTGATTTAAACTCACGGCTAGCATCAATAAAGAGCACAGAGTTGTCGGTTTTTTGTTTTTTAAATATCAAAATGGCGGCTGGAATACCTGTGCCAAAAAACAGCTTTTCTGGTAGGCCAATTACGGTATCTAACAAGTTTTCTTCTATCAGTTGTTGACGAATTTTGCCTTCGCTCGATGCTCTAAATAACACACCATGCGGCACTACCACTCCCATTCGGCCCGTTTCAGGTTTTAAGGTTTCAATCATGTGACTTATAAACGCATAGTCACCTTTAGTTTTTGGTGGAATGCCCCGTCTAAAGCGCCCATACGGGTCGTTACTGGCATCCTCATGTCCCCATTTATCTAATGAAAACGGTGGATTTGCCGTCACTACATCAAAGTGTAATAAACCACTACCATCTTTATCTAACAGCAATGGATTACGAATGGTGTCGCCCCATTCAATGCGGTGGTTATCTTCACCGTGTAGGAACATGTTCATTTTGGCTAGCGCCCAAGTTGAACCAATGGCTTCTTGCCCAAATAAGGCGTATTTTTTTGAACCAGAATTTTTACGCACCATAGCGCCACATTTTAGAAGCAATGAGCCACTGCCTGTACACGGATCGCAGATTTGATCGCCTTCAACTGGCTCTAAAATCGTTGCTAAAAGGGTTGATACCTCTGGTGGAGTATAGTATTCACCAGCGGTAGCACCACTGCCAGCCGCAAAGTGTTTGATAAGGTACTCATAAGCGTTACCGATGATATCTAAGCTACCCACACGTTCTGAGCTTAAATCTAAAATGTCTTTGCCAAAGTCTTCTAACAAGTGACGAAGTAAGTCGTTCTTTTGTTTTTCTTGGCCTAGGCGGTCAGTGTTAAAGCTGATGTCTTGGAATACGTTTTTAAGCTTGCTGCCGTTGGCTTCTTCAATTGCATGTAAGGCTTTATCGATTCGCTCACCATTGCCTGCTTCATAACGCTTTTCATATAGATCCCAAAAGCTTGCGCCTTCTGGCAGTACAAAGCGCTGTTTCGACATCATGGCGTGGATTAGCTCTGGGTTATCACCATACTGAGCAACCAGCTTGTTGTATTCATCTTTATACACATCAGAGATGTACTTTAAAAATAGCATGGTCAAGATGAAGTCTTTATAAGTATCGGCACTGATCACACCACGGAAGGTGTCACAAGCGGCCCATACCGCNNTGGTCATATTTTTTAGTCCTTGTTATTAATTTTTAAATCTGTTTTGTTTTAGGCTCTCTTTCAAACGCATGAGCTTTCAAGTGCGTGAATAGCAATGGCTTCTAGTTGTTGCTGTCTATTTTCAATAAGCTTTTGTAATACTTTTTGCTCTCTAACAGCGCAGCGGTGCATTGCAGCGAGTTGTTTTTGCTTCTCAAACTTAAGCACCTTAATGGGCACGTTCTCCAACACTTGCCTGCGAATACTTAGGTACATTGAACCCTCGGCAGTCGCTTTGAAATAACGCTGTGCAGGTTGTTGGTTGAGTTGCCAACACAAGAAATCGGGCACGATCACATCTTTAAACTCAGGCTTTAAACGCACTACAAAAAAGTGTGGAGAGCAAACTGTGCGCTCTAATACCTGCTTTACTAATACGCTGTAATGTTTTGCCCCTTTAGCGACAAATAACACATCGCCATTTTGTAACCAGTCGGGTTGTTTCTTCGTATTTAATACGGTTTCAACCATAGTGTATTGGTTGATCTCACCTGTTGGCTCGGTATCCCTCACCTGAACAACATTTACGTCACCATTGTCGTATTGCTTCACCGTGCCACGAAAAGGGTGGCCTAAGCGGATATCGGCAATGTCACTCAGGCGTAGCTCTTCAGTAGCTTGGCGCATTTTTGCATTCATGAACGTTAAACCTTGGTTGTGTTCAGCAAACCGATTTGCTCAAAAAGTAAATAAACACCAATGGGATATGACCAACTGGCGTTACAAAATCGGAATTAATTTAATGAAAATTATTATGGCTGACATTGTTGGCTAGGTCAATTTATTTTTGCAGTAATCAAATACTGCAATTTGTTGTTGACACCTTAAATGCTTATGCGTATATTTTGCAGTATTGTAATGGAGCATTTAATTTGAGTGACAATTATACCAAAGTTGTAAAACAAACTGTAAATTTAGGCAGCCTGCCTTACGTATCGAACGTTGATGAGGAAGGTCAACGCACTATCGCTTTTCATGAAGATCACATTATTGAACGTTTCCCTAGAGTGTTATCACTGGTTCGAATTCAGGACGCTCTCGAAATCAATTTATTCTTAGAGCACCGATATAAAGGACTTTTTATGCCGCCTAAACGTGGCGGCAAAAAGAACCCTCTTGGTGGCGTGTCGCTTATTACTGTGCAGTCATTAGCAAATTCGATGAGTTTGTTTTTGCAATGGGTTGAGAAGAATAACGTGGACTGGCATGAGGTTTATGCCGTAAGTGACAGTGATAAAGCGAAATATTGGCTTCCTGTGTACCGCTATCGTAAGCACCTTATAGAGCAAGTGATAGCAAAGGATATCGACCGAGATACGGCAAACCTATACATCAACCATGTTAGGCAGTTTTACGAGTGGGCAAGAAAGCAACGCAGAATTGATAAAGTGCCATTCAAATATAAAACCAAGGTCATTAAGAAAAAGCGCAAAGATGGCGGTTTAGATTTGCTGTTTACCGACTACGGGAGTGAGGAAAAAGGCTTTACCATTACCACGACTGATTTGCTGATCCCTAAAAAGTATAAGCAAAAGAAATCAGGCGATGCAGGCTTATCACCTTACAGCCAAGATGAATTGAAGCTGCTCTATTCCAGCAAGGAACTGACAAAGCAAGGTACAAAATTGCGAGCGGATTTAGCTGTGCAATGCGGCTTGCGTGCGGAAGAAATTGCCACTTTTACTGCCTGTCATGTTGTTGATCCTACCTTGGATAATAAGGCAATCTATTACATAACTATAATCGGCAAGTACGACAAAGAGCGCACGATAATGGTGTCAAAAGGGTTAATGACATCACTTTGGCAATATCGTAACGGCAAAGAACACCAAGACAGATTAGCTAAGTGGCAGCTTGAACATGGTAACTGTGATGATGCTCCACTGTTTCTTAATCGCTCTGGTAATTTCATGTCTCCTAAATCTATCGGTAATGTGATCTCAAAAGTGCGTAAGGAATTAGCGCCACTCGGGAAAACACTAAAACGTGATTTTCATGATTTACGTTCAACTTTTGCAACGAACCTTGCTGGTTTCCTGATCCATAAAAATCTGCCAATTGGTTTTGTGCAATACAAATTAATGCAGTTGATGGGCCATGCGGATTTTTCAACGACTCAAAAGTACATCAATTTCGCTCGATCACTGACATTCGATAAGCAAATGGCGAGTTGGGTAGATAAATTGTTTGGTGAGTTTGTTGCTCCACTACAAGAAGATGCATTTCATGCTGAGCAATCAGGAGGTGCAGATGCTTGATACCGTGCTTGATTTGTCACAGTTGGAAGAACAGCTAGGCAGTTGTTTAACGGACGAAAACTGCAAACGGATTAAACAACACATTGGCTTTCTAAAACGGCTTTTGCTGCGTTATACCGTGTTGCGAAGCCATTGCCAGAGTTTAATTCAAGATGTTAACTCGCTATTTCGAGACGACTACTGGCTTAAGTTAGAAATACAGGCACAACATATCGAACCAGAAGATGATGTGTTATTCTGGCGCTGCTTATTTCAATGTGCATCGGCATTAACCAAGGTCAATTCAAGACCAAGCACCGTTTTTGTTTTTGATACAAACATTGATTTATTGCATTGGTATCGGAAAAGCTTCCGCTTGGGTAAAGAGCTTAACGATGCCATAAGTGCATGGAATAAGCGGTCAACGCTTGCACGAACGACCACTCGCAGTGACGCACAAAAGGCTCAAAAATGTTTGCAAATGCTGTGTGAAGCAGCTCCATCAATCGCTGAGCAACTTTGTGAGCATGGCTTGCTATGGTTTAACTCAACCATGCACTTTAGACAGGTTTTTAACGAATACCCGATTAAAGATAAACACTGCGTACTTCAATCAGCGCTATTTTCGGTGCTTGAAGCATACCAACCAGATCATTTTCAAGTTGTAATAATCACCATTAACGATAAATCCATAGACGTTACTGATTTACACGATATTGAGCCTCTGTTGGTTGAACAGCTTCAAGCGCTTGCTAATTCCGATAAATTTAAAGGTGAGCTAGAGCATGATGTTGCCTCGATGACTAGGCGTTTTGTTGCTGTTGTGAGTAGCATTCGAATAGTCGCTGAAAAGAATAAATGCGCTTTTGTTGATGAAGGGCTTGATGGCTTCAAGAAAGATGAATTTGCTTTGCTTAAAGAAGCTAAGACATTACTAAGAAGAGATCAATTCACTGAGTTGCTTATACTACTAGAGCTGCACTTTGGACATGAGATTTATCGCCATGATTACGTTGATCATTTGCTGCCTTTTTATTTTGAAAAGGAGAAGAAGTATCGACTAATTGATTATGGCGATGTTGCTTCTAAGTACCCGGAGATCATGGCGGAAATTGAGCAGATACATAATTCAGAAACTGAACTACTACCCGAAAAAAATTACGACATGGAAACGCTACACACTCGGTTTAGTAAGCTTAAACGTGTGATCTTGAAATATATTGCTCCAACGTTCAAAGACGAGCTTTCAAAACATGGCCTTAGCTGCTTAGGCATGAAAAAGAACCGTATTCAAAAAGCGGTCTTTCAGCAGTTGCAAAGTGACGTAAAAGCTAAAGTGATTAGTGTGAGGAGCGGTACATCTTACACGGAGGCTATACGTTGGCTGATGTCAATCACAGGTCAGCAGGTAGTGGAAGCTTTTAAAATATCACTTAAGCGGCATCAGCGTCACGCTAGAAGAGCAAAGATGGAAGACTTGTACAGTGATGACGAGCTACGAGAATTGATTTTTTACATTGAAAAGGGAATCAAAGAAACAGATAACGTAAAGCAATTACTAGCACTGTACTTTGCCCGAATCCAAGTAAAAAGTTGCTGGAATACGTCACCCATGACGGATATTGAATTGAGTGACATTGCCGATGTCGCATTACCTACTGCCAAGAAAAGCATTACTCTATTAATTCAAAAGCCAAGAAAAGGCTATGACATTGATACCTATTCTTTAGATGGTCGCACGGTAAACAGTGTAATGCGGGATATCGTGTACGTTAAAGATACGCTGACACACGGCTACCGCCATCTGGGTGATCAGCATACTCAAAATTATTTATTTATTTTCAAAGAAAAAACCAATGTAAGTCGTCTATTGGCAGGCAATATCATTGCCCATATTAAATCTATCTTAAATCGACTTGGTTGCACGGTTAATTATGATTCAATGCGAATTCGCAAGAATGGTGCAAATCACCTTTACCGTGAAGTAGCAAAGCAAATGCGTGCATATGAATCAGCAAAACTTCACACCTTCGATACATTCATCAAGCATTACCAAAGAG
>LSQX01320748.1_pt1 | contig 10372 bp, 8 predicted proteins | sample 654561 | NCBI WGS metagenome assembly LSQX01 (sample SAMN04489861, study PRJNA283612) | anaerobic digester metagenome | isolation source: 4 biogas reactors fed with cattle manure at either 37C or 55C with and... | place: Denmark: Kongens Lyngby | collected 2014
TTTTGTTTTTAATTGTTGATAAAATCGGTTGTTTTTTAATTTGATTGTTGATATATTTGAGTAAATCAATCCTTAAGTATAAAAAGTATCGAATTAATTATAGGCGACCGTTATTTTCAAGTCGGTTGTGTTTTTATAAGTACCCAATGCCTGATAATTATACACATGAAGCGTTGCCCCGACCTTAATTGTCAGATTCCCACTTCCATCCAATGTAGAAGGCGATGTGATGTTATTGTATGTAAAGTTATCCACCAACATACTCGATCCGCTGCCATCCGTATTGGTAACGCTGAAAGAATAAGGAAAAGTAATCGTAAAGGTAGCATTGGGGCTGCCGGTAACTTTAAACTGTGCAGCAGTAATGGATTCTCCTGTTACGGTTGCCAATTGAACGCCCGTAGCGGTTCGCTGGTTGTTAACATCTACGGTTACTGTTCCCCCTCCATTTCTTGGGGAAAACATGCTTCCGAAATTCAAATCGGCTTCTTTGGTAATTTGAAGTCCGCTGACAATTTTAGCTGTTGTTTCGGCTGTTGCACTTATTTGAGCATTCACATGCTGCGTTGAAAAAAAGATTACGAAAAGTGCGGACAGTAAAAAAATGAACTTCCTCATAAAATGGTTTTAATGGGTTGTTTGCGTTGAATTTTGTCTGAAAAAAAGAACGAACTGTCTTTTTCTTAAAAAATCGCCGCAAAGATAGCTTATTGTTTTCGATCTATGAAATATTAATTCGAAAATCAAAGTTAAATAATCATAAACTTTACTTACGATGCATCGCAGTCTTTTCAGGTTTTCTCCGCACCAAGTCCGTACCAAGGCTGCACCATCCTCGCTCCAAGTCCGCTCCGGAATTTTGCTTTTTTTGCTGAAAAAATGCAGGTGAGTTTTATCCCAAATCAACAACATCCGACGTTGTTGTCCCTGCCTTGAAGCGAGCAGGAAGCGGGCATGAAATAGCCGTGAGGTAGCCTATTATTGATAGGCTACCGTTACTGTCATTCCGCTTTCGTTTGTATATACGCCTTCTTCCTGGTTGGCATCAACATGAAGCGTTGCCCCGACTTTGATGATTTGTTCTCCGTTTTCCGACAATGTACCCGACATCGCAGGTGTCGTGGTAATGTCATCGACGATCATTATTTCTGTTCCGCCTTCGCGGGTAATGATGATCGATGCCGGAACGGCGATGGAATAGGAAGCATTCGGTAAACCGGAAACGGTGAATTGGGCTGAGGTAATGGTACCGGCTGACAAGGCGGGGAGGGTTACATCGCCTGAATGGCTTCGGGCATTGTCGGTTTCGATTTTTACGGTACCGCTGCTCGATCCGGCAACAATATTCCCGAAAGAAAGATCGGAGGTTTTACTGATTTTTATGGGTGCAACAATGGTTGCCGTTGCTTTTGCTGTAGCTGAAGCACTCGGAGATTGGGCACATATTTGGTGTGCTGCAAAAGCAATTATAAAAAAGCAAGTTAACAAAAAAATCAACTTTTTCATAATTTTGTTTTTTACTGTTCGACAATCTCGCTTTTTGATGAAACGGTATCTCTTTACGCCTTTCTTTAATTATAACACCTCAAGATACAAAATTCCTACAAAAATTGCCGAAATTTATGTATAAAAAATGCTAAAAATGCGATAATAATTTGATTATATGAAAAAAATAAATATTGAGAGTGTATTTTACAGCCGGCTGATTTTCTTGCGGATTTTGACGGATACGGAATTTTAACGAGTCTCTGTGTAAATTGAAAATTATCATGTAAATTTGCAGGAAATACGCGGGCTTTTTCGGAACGAAACGAATAACCTATGGTAAAAGCGAAAAAGAACATAAAAAGGAAACGATCGGTTTCACGGAAGAAGAACAGCCAATGGCTCGATTTTTTAAAAAGCGAGCGGTTGCATTTTCTTTTGGGGGTAATTATTGCTTTTGCAGGGATTTTTATTTTTCTTTCCATGGTTTCGTTTCCGTTTACCGGAGCTGCCGATCAAAGTAAGGTGCTCAACCGCTCCTTTGTCGAATTGGTCAACGATAAAAATTTGCAGGTCGATAATTGGACGGGTGTCGGAGGCGCTTTCATTGCTGAAGGTCTCATTAACGGGGGGTTCGGAATTTTTTCGGTACTCATTCCTTTTTTTATTGTTTATGTCGGACTTCGGTTGATGAAGGTTTCCAATTTTTCCTTTTTCAAAGCTCTTTTTTTCATGGCTTTGGGATTAATCGGAGGATCGATTGCATCTGCTTTTGTTCTCGGAAAACTTTTTCCCGATAGTCACATCAATTGGGGCGGCAGTCATGGTGTCAGGATAGAACAGTTGTTGGAAAGCAGTATCGGTTGGCCGGGAGTGATTTTGGTAATTCTTTTGTTTATCATCGTTTTCTGTGTTCTTATTCGAAAAAATTCCGTTCAGGAAATTCGTCAAACGTTGGTCAACGATAAGTCGAAATCAGACGAGGCAGAAGAATATACTCCCGATGAGCCTGAGATAAATAAGGCAGCAGAGGAAACAGAACCGGAAATGGAGCAAAAACCTTCCTTTTTGAAACGTTTGTTCAGATGGAAAAAGAGAAGAAGCGATGAAGATGATGAGGAGGAAAGAGAGAATGAGCAGGAAAGCGGTGCAACAGACAATGTAACAATGCAAAATCGGGAATCTTCGCTAACAGATAAAAACGATTTTGAGGTGGTGGTTCCCAAAGATGAAGAGCAGGTTATCGTTACTCCTGCAGAAGTTTTCACTTCATTTCGCCCGGATACAGAAGTTGCAGATGAAGGACGTATCGAGATTCCGGAAGACTATGACCCGCGAAAAGATCTTTCGGCGTTTCGTTTTCCGACGACGGATTTGCTCAAAACGTACCATACGGGCAACAGGGAGGTCAATATGCAGGAGCAGAATGAGAACAAGGATAAAATTATTCATACGCTTCGCAATTATGGTATCGAAATTACCTCCATAAAAGCTACGGTGGGACCGACCGTTACCTTATACGAAATTGTACCGCAGGCGGGTGTGCGGATTTCGCGCATTCGGAATCTCGAAGACGATATCGCATTGAGTTTGTCGGCATTGGGAATCCGCATTATCGCTCCCATGCCGGGAAAAGGAACCATCGGGATTGAAGTGCCCAACAAAGATCCGCAAATTGTATCGATGCACTCGGTGATATCTTCAAAGAAATTTCAGGAATGCAGCTACGATTTGCCTGTGGCACTAGGGAAAACCATTACTAACGAGGTTTTTATTTTCGACCTGACCAAAATGCCGCACTTGCTGGTTGCGGGTGCAACCGGACAAGGGAAATCGGTTGGACTTAATGCCATCATTACCTCATTGCTTTACAAAAAACATCCGGCTGAGATGAAGCTGGTGTTGATCGACCCGAAAATGGTGGAATTCAATATTTATTCCATTATCGAAAGGCATTATCTTGCGAAGCTTCCCGATGAAGAAAAAGCCATTATTACCGATGTGACCAAAGTTACGCAGACGTTGAATTCGCTCACCAAAGAGATGGACGATCGTTACGAGTTGTTGATGAGGGCACACGTGCGTACCATTAAAGAATATAACGAGAAGTTCGTCAAACGTCGCTTGAATCCGAACAACGGGCATCGTTACATGCCCTATATTGTGGTGGTGATCGACGAGTTTGGCGATCTGATCATGACAGCGGGCAAAGAGATTGAAATGCCCATTGCGCGTATCGCGCAGAAAGCTCGTGCCGTGGGCATACACATGGTTATCGCTACCCAGCGGCCTACAACCAATATCATCACGGGAACCATCAAAGCCAATTTCCCTGCCCGCATGGCTTTTCGGGTGACGTCGCAGATCGATTCGCGCACGATTCTCGACATGAACGGCGCAAATCAGTTGACCGGGCGAGGCGATTTGCTTTTTTCTCAGGGGAACAATCTTATACGCATTCAGTGCGCTTTTGTGGATACGCCCGAGATCGACGAAATTGCCCGCTACATCGGCGGCCAGCGGGGATACGAAACGGCGTATGCATTGCCTGAGGTTTTGACTGACGAGGAGGATAAACCCGGGACAGTCGATTTAAACGAGCGGGACACGTTGTTTGAGGAAGCGGCGAGGCTTATCGTGATTCACCAGCAGGGTTCGACGTCGCTTATCCAGCGCAAGTTTTCCATTGGTTATAATCGTGCAGGACGGCTGATGGATCAGCTGGAAGCTGCCGGAATTGTGGGCCCTGCACAAGGGAGTAAGCCTCGTGACGTGTATATTTCGGATGAATATTCGCTGGAAAAACTGCTCGATTCGTTGCGCTAAGTTTTTAAACCTTCAACAGTGCATTCGATCAATTAAAAAAATGATTCTACAAAAATGAAAAAAAATATTCTCGCTTTGATTTTCTTTATGGCCGGCTTGCTCTCTTTTGCGCAGACTAATAACGATGCGAGAGCAATATTGGACAAGACTTATGAAGCTTACGAACAATCCAAAGGCGTAAAATTCTCCTTCGAGGTTACCACCATCGATGCCAATGGTATGTCTTACGGGTCTCAACAAGGCGAAGCCATGATGAAAGGGGATAAGTTTAAGTTGGACTTGAATACGGCGATTATATGGTTCGACGGCAAAACGCAATGGGTGTTGCTGAAAGATGCCGGAGAAGTGAATATCAGTACCCCGTCTGCCAAAGAGGTGGCTTACACCAGCCCCCTGGCATTGTTGCGTTTATATAAGAGCGGTTATACACTGAAAAAACCGATACCGGCAACGGTCAACGGACAACGTGCATATGTTATCGATATGATACCTGTTACTTCGCGTAGCGATTTTAAACAACTGTCGGTTGCCGTGGATAAAAAGACGAATACGGTTTTGCAGATAAAAACAACGCTCAAAAATAATCAGGAAAACATTATCGATATTAAAAATTATAACGATAACCATAATTTTCCCGATTCGGTTTTTGTATTCAACAAAGCCGATTATCCTGATGTCGAGGTGGTAGATCTTCGTTAATTTGTTTTATTTAAGCTAAATAGATAATGCTTATATCGCTTCCTTAAATTGAGGAAGTGTTGTACCTTTGTCGCCGAAAGATAATCCTATGGGCCTTCTCCTGCCGGAGAGGGTAATCTATATAGAAAAAAGAAGTATGAGAAATAGCGTAAAATGTCTGATTATAGGAGCAGGACCGGCAGGTTATACGGCTGCCATTTATGCTTCGCGTGCCAATTTGGAGCCGGTTTTGTATGAAGGAATGCAACCGGGTGGACAACTGACCACCACGATGGAAGTAGAAAATTTTCCGGGATATCCCGAAGGGGTGAGTGGTCCGCAAATGATGGAGGATTTCAAAAAGCAGGCGGAAAGATTCGGTACCGAAATTCGTTCGGGAAGAGCAACAGCAGTGGATTTTTCGGTTCGCCCGCTAAAAGTAACCATCGATAACGAATATACCGTTGAGGCCGACACGGTAATTATTGCCACGGGGGCTGCGGCCAAATACTTGGGGTTGCCGGACGAGAAAAAGTACGCGGGGAAGGGTGTTTCGGCTTGTGCCACATGCGACGGTTTCTTTTATCGCAAAAAGAAAGTTGCGGTAGTTGGCGGTGGAGATACGGCATGTGAAGAGGCACTTTATTTGGCAGGCTTGGCAGAGAAAGTATATATGATTGTGCGCAAACCGTATTTGCGTGCTTCACGAATCATGCAGGAACGGGTGATGAATCATCCTAAGATTGAAATTCTCTTCGAACACAATGTGGTGGGTTTGTTTGGTGAAAAAGGAGTTGAAGGTGCTCATTTGGTCAAACGGATGGGGCAACCCGACGAGGAGAAGTTGGATATTGCCATCGACGGGTTGTTTCTTGCCATCGGGCATACGCCAAACACCGATATTTTCAAAAATTTCCTTGAATTGGATGAAAAGGGGTACATCAAAACCCGCTGTCCGGGTACCCATACCAATGTGGAAGGTGTTTTTGCGGCAGGCGATGTGGCCGACCCCATTTACCGTCAGGCTGTAACGGCAGCCGGAACAGGTTGTCGTGCAGCTATCGATGCCGAACGGTATTTAAGCGAAAAAGGGCTTATTTCATCCTGATTTTGTCGGCGGGGTGTTGAGGTCCGTAATTTTTTAAGCGATAGGTTGGAGAACGACTTATCGCTTTCTTTTTTCAATGAAACCTCTCATTGATTCATTGTTCAAGAAGAGAGGAATTTATTTTCTTACGGTTTTCAATGCTTCTCCCCAGCTAACCAATTGATCGATCATTGTGTGAAGAGTGGTTTCGTGAAAAGAGGCAGGTTTGAATTCAGTGAAATTCTCGAAATCGGTAAAAAGCGAGAGTGTTACTTGAGCCCTTATGTCAGCGACCATAATCTCTCCCATAATTTGGCGTAATTGTTCCACTGCACGTACGCCTCCTGAGGAACCATAACTTACAAAACCTGCGGCTTTGTTGTTCCATTCAGCGTAAATAAAATCGATAGCATTTTTTAAAGCGCCGGTCGGGGCATGATTGTACTCGGGCGTAACAAAAATAAATGCATCTAATGAGGCAATTTTTTCGGCCCACCTCTTTGTGTGCGGATGCATATATTGGTGCATGGACGCCGGAACGGGTTCATCGAGTAAAGGTAAATCATAATCTTTGATGTCGACTATTTCAAATGTTGCATCATTTCTTTTGCTTGCTATTTCATAAACCCATTTGGCAACTGCTACTGAATTTCGGCCGGGCCTGGTGCTTCCGATAATAATTCCTATGTTGATCATCCTATTTAATTTTTAATGTTTTAATTCGATATAAAGTTATGTTTAAACCTTATAGGTTGAAACAAATAATACGTTAAACATTTGTAAAGGCACAGGTTTGTCTCATAAATGATGAATTACAAAATCAGATTTGTTTCATCTTTAGAACAGATGCTTTATTTGTAAGCTTTAAAAAATTAATAGGATTGAGGAAAAAAATACAGAATTTGATTGGAGTTGAAAAATTTTTATAAAATAATTTTTGAATTTGAGAATAAAATTTTAAATTTGAATGGTATAATTACCTAAATTTTATCATTTATAGAATACTTACTATTAAAATCTAAACAAAATGAAAACAAACAGGAGGGATTTTATTCGAAAGTCGGCTATAGCCGCCGTTGGAATGGGGGTGGTAACATCATGTGATACCTCGTCAAAAGAAAAAACCACAACGGAAAAGAAAAAAACGCGATGCAATCCGATTGGCGTTTCCACGTATTCGTTTTGGCAATTTAACGGCCCAAAAGAAAATGCACCTATCGAAGATTGTATTGAAAAGGCTGCGGAAATGGGTTTTGACGGCATTGAGTTTTTGCTGGTTCAAATGCAATCGGAAGAAAACAGTTACTTGCAAAAACTTAAACGACAGGCTTTTCATGCCGGACTCGACCTTATGGGTTTTTCTACCCACCAAGGCTTTGTGTATCCCGAAAAAGAGAAACGTCAGGCTGAAGTGGAAAAGACCATTCATCAGATTGAACTGGCTTATCAACTTGGTATTCCCACCATGCGGCTGAACACCGGCCGGTGGGGTACGATTGCTTCTTTCGACGATTTAATGGCCAACAAAGGTATCGAGCCTGTTTTGGAAGGTTATACCGAAGAAGACGGATTTAAATGGGTGATTGATGCCATTGAACAGTGCATCCCTACGGCCGAAAAATGCGGAGTGACAATCGGTCTTGAAAATCATTGGGGGTTGGGAAGAACCGCCGAAGGGGTACTGCGTATTGTCAATGCCATCGATTCGCCTTGGTTACGGGTAACCGCCGATACCGGCAATTTTTTGGAACGGCAGTATGAACAGTTGGAGATGTTGGCGCCCATGACTTCGTTGATTCAGGCCAAAACCTATTTTGGTGGCGGAAAATGGTATACACTCGATATCGACTATCAACGGGTTGCCGAAATTTTCAGGAAAGTTAACTATCGCGGCTATATTTCAATCGAGTTCGAAGGAAACGAAGATCCCATGACTGCTGTGCCTAAAAGTTTGGAACTGCTACGAGAGGCATTTACCTACGAAGTTTGATCAGGGTGCGAAATTTTTCTATCCTCTCGTCAAATTTTCCAACGGAGGGTGTACAAAATAGGATCCTCTTTCTGAAAGCATGTGTTAACAATACCTAACTAAAATCTTCCGTCGGAAAATCCGACGAGCCTAACCGAAAATTTTATCCTATTTCTGAAAATCCGACCGACGTAATTTGAATTTTTCAACCCAAAAACAGCTTCATTTCACCGGTAAATTGACTCCATTTGTTAAGGAATATTATCAGGATGCGTGTAAATCGAAATTTTTATATCCATCGGAAAATCCGACGGAGGATAAAAAAACTTTTCACTCTCGTCGGGAAACAATTTTCCGGGTTTTCCAACTCCTTTTTTAGGAGATATTATTCAGAAAATCAGTAAATACAGTGTTACCCATCTAATCGAAGAAATACGAACTCTGTTGTTTATGGTACATTAACATTAATAAACTTAATAGTGTTGATGGTATTAATTTCCGCAAATACCTATGCCGGATTTATCTTGGATTTTTTATATACCTAAATCACTTTGTTATCTCAACCGGCTACGTACCCAACGGGTCGGTATCTTAATTTATCCTGTTGTATTTCCTGTTGCCGTTGTGGTGTATCTTCGGGATCATATAGTTAGTATCCCTTAGAGAATATCTCATTTATCCTGATGTATTTCTTTTTAAGTATTCGTAGATAGCTTGTTGTGCACGAACAGCCGGGTTGTCATCCTGTTTAAAAACGTTTCGCAAGTTTTCGTCTATCCACGCGGCGCTTTGGTTATCGGCAAGCTGCAGATTAAGGATATCGATTACTTGCCGTTTTAATGGTTCGGATAAAATAGGGAATGCCGTTTCTATGCGGCGGTAGAGATTACGCTCCATCCAGTCGGCCGAAGCCAGATACACATCTTCTTTGCCTTCGTTGTAGAAATACCATACGCGGCTGTGTTCCAGATAAGCATCCACAATACGGGTAACGGTGATGTTTTTACTGTAAGGTTGGTTGGGAACCAGTCGGCATATGCCCCGTATAATCAGATCGATTTTCACACCCGCTTCACTTGCCCGGTATAAAGCATCAATCATATTTTTGTCTTCGAGGCTGTTCATTTTTAGAATAATTCGTCCTGTGCCCCCACTTTTTGCATGGTCAATTTCGCGATTGATCATTTCATGTATGGCAGGGAGCATGTTGAATTGGGTTACCAACAGCCGTTTGAACTCACGATGGTGAGGCTTCCCCTCGAGAATATGGAAAATTTCGTCGATATCTCTAATGAAATCGCTGTTAGAAGTGAGCAATCCTTTATCGGAGTAGATGCGTGCTGTTTTTTCATTGAAATTGCCGGTACTTAAATAGGCATATCCTTTGAGCGGATGGTCGGGATCGTTGCTTTTCAGACGCACGTAGGCCAGTTTGGCATGTACTTTTAATCCCGGGAGGCTGTAAATGATTTTTATTCCGGATTGCTGCATCAGTTCGGCTGTAACATAGTTGTTTTCTTCGTCGAAACGCGCTTTCATCTCCACGAAGACGGTTACTTTTTTACCGTTTTTTGCTGCACTGATCAGACTGTTTACCACTGCCGAATTTTCTGCCACACGATATTGTGTTACTTTAATTTCGACCACCTTCGGATCAAAAGCTGCCTGCATGAGAAAACGCAACACATAATCGAACGACTGATAAGGAAAGTGCAGGAGTACATTTTGATGGCGCAAAACGCTTAAGATGGAGTTGTCGGTTTCGAGTACGGGAACACGCAACGGATCCGGTAGTTGTCGATAGAGTTTCTCACCAACCGGATTGGGAAGCTCGGCCAACTCGGCCAGATTCAGGTAGCGACCGGAAGGCAAAAGTTCCTCTTCTTCAATTTCATATGTATCGCATAAGTATTTGAGAAAATAGGGCGGCATGTTGCGGTCGTACTGAAAACGGGTTACGGCACCTATTTTTCGTTTACGCACTTTTTTGAGTATTTTTTCGGCGATATCTTTCTGATCTTCGTTTTCCAGTGAAAAGTCGGCATCGCGCGATATTTTTATGCTGTAGCAGTCGACAATGTCGTATCCCGGGAACACGCTGTGCAGATTTGCTTTAATCATGTCTTCAATGAACATGATATAATGGAAACCTTGGTGAGACGGCAGCTCCACAAACCGCGGCAATCGTGTGTATGGAATTTTCATGAGGGCATAAGTGTAGCGGGGTCTTTGAATTTCCGACTTTCTTTTTCTTTTTCGCTGAAGGCTGATTACCAAATAAATGCGTCCATCCTGAATAAAGGAATGAATGCCGTTTTTTTGGATGA
>LSQX01189073.1_pt1 | contig 10371 bp, 4 predicted proteins | sample 654561 | NCBI WGS metagenome assembly LSQX01 (sample SAMN04489861, study PRJNA283612) | anaerobic digester metagenome | isolation source: 4 biogas reactors fed with cattle manure at either 37C or 55C with and... | place: Denmark: Kongens Lyngby | collected 2014
ACCAGCTCCTCAGAAGATGTATTCGCCTCGATAGATGGGCGCTGCAAGCAGACAGCGCAGGCCGACAGTAGTCTCTACTGCAGCCCTGTACTGTAAGCCGTCTACCGCAGCGGTCGGCATAGCTGGCGAGTGTCAGCTCTCCGCGCTCTCTGCTTCGAGCATTCGACGCACCTGCACGGCAGCCCTTCCGTCGTCCGGTACACCTGTATTCTCCGACAGCATCGTATCGCACCTCTTATGAGAGCACACCCAGGCAGTCGCAGCCACAGGCTCACTACGAAGGCGCGATGCACCTAGGCGCCAGTTACGCATCTGTCGCATCGCCAGGTACTATGGAGTTATCGGGCGGGGGTGGGGCAAATGACGCGGTTGAGCACACTCATGCCGAACTCGCCCGATGAGCCAGCCGACATACCCAGAGCGCAAGACTGACGCAAGCTCCCGATCGACGCCGATCCGGTGTGTGCTTACGCCACAACTCGCACGGTTTTCAGGCTCTCTCATATCACCAGCTCGCCTGCAGAGCACACGTGATTGGCATATATTTCCTGTACTGCTGCGCATGAGTGTGCTATGATAGTTATGCTTTATGGTGCTCTTGTGGCTGCGCGCTCGTTCCGGCTGCGTCTCCGTAGTTTTGCCAGTAGTGCAACACACTATAAGCTCAGCCGCGTGCCCCCCACACGCGCATCCTGATCGAGGGTGACCGTATGTGGTGTAAGCATAAGATGCTTCTGCTGGGCATAGCCCTGGCAGCAGCTTGTTGGCTGCTCACTGCGGCAGTGGCATCTCTCTACACTCCTGATTTCTCCTTCGTAGAACTACTCATAGGTGCAGGGCCTGCTCACAGTATTGCTATCCGCCTGCTAATCGTCGCGCTGCTGGTAGCCGTGGGGTTTCTCAGCAGCCTGATGTGCGGAACGTTGCAGCGAGCCCACAACTCCCAGCAGGCTCTCGAGGCGATGATGCTGGCCTCACCGACCGCCATGGTACTGATATCGCCGCAACGGGCGGTGATGCGTACCAATCCGCCCGCGCTCTGCATGCTGGGACTAGACGCCGAACACGTAGTCGGACAGCTGTGCCATGACCTCATGGCCGAGGGCGTATGCGAGTATCAGCAGTGCCCGGTCCAGCGTGTGCTCGATGGCCAGATGGTGCTACTCGAAGAGGTCACTGTGGCAGGCGGCAATGGGGAACAGATCCCTTGTCTGCTGTCGGCCACACCGGTGCCCAGCTCGGATGGATCCACTGAGGCGGTCCTGCTGAGTCTCCACGATATCAGTGAGCACAAGCATATGCAGCAGGCGCTGGCCGAAAGCGAAGACCGCTACCGCAGCCTGGTCGAAAGCGCTCCGATAAGTATCGTCATCATCCAGGACGGCATCGTGCGTTACGTCAACAACCACGCGATTTTATCGAGTGGCTATAGCAGTGAGCAGCTCGTGGGAGCGACTATCACACAGCATCTGCCCACCGAACTGCAGGCGGAAATGCAGCAGCTACATCAGCAGCGCATATGGCTGGCCGAGAGCGGGGAAAAGGTGGAGCCACTGGAGATCACCGCGACCGTGATCGCCGCTGACGGCACCAGGCAAGAAGTTGACGTAGCCAGTGTGGTGATCCCCCACGAGGGGCGCCCAGCCGGACTGCTGACTATTCGTGAGATCACAGTGGCCAGGCAAGCAGAGCGAGCGCTAGCAGCAGAAAAAGAGCGCTTGCAGGTGACTATGCGCGCCCTCAGCGAGGGCGTCATCACCGTCGACACCGATGGGCGCATCGTTCTGATTAACCGCGCTGCCCAAAAGCTCATCGGCTACCCGCAGGAGCGAGTGCTCCACCGTCCCGTGACCGAGGTCCTGAAACTGTACGATGAGTACAGTGGAAAGCCGCTAACCCACCTGATAGAGCAGATACTCAAGCCCGCCGCGGCTCCTGTAGAGCTTCAGGCTGCGACGCTACTAACCGCCGATGGCGACGAGCACGCTGTAGCAATCGCCAGCGCTCCGGTAAACGATCCCGACAGCCAGACCATCGGCGCGGTGATAGTGCTGCGCGACACCACCGCACTGCGACGCCAGGCAGAGCAGCAGCGGCGCATCGAAACCCTGGAGGCGATCGGTCTGCTGGCCGGCGGCATCGCACATGACTTCAACAACTTGCTGACCGGCTTTTTCGGCAACATAACTCTTGCCCGCCTGGCACTGCAAACCGGCGGCGATGCCGATGAGCGTTTGTCGGCTGCCGAACGCAGTCTCGAGCGCGCCCGAGAGCTGACCGAGCGCCTGCTCACTTTCGCCTCCGGAGGCCGACCGGTGCGCACCCGCATCTGCCTGAGCACACTTCTGCAGGAAGCGGTCGACGCCGCGGTAGATGGCGGCTCTGAGCGCTGTCTACTCGAAATACACGATGCTCTGTGGCCGGTAGAAGTCGATGAGGGGCAGTTGCATCAGGCCATCGTAAATCTGGTGCGAAACGCCGATGAAGCTACCGGTGGCAACGGACAGGTGAAGATAGCGGCCAACAACCTACGCGTGAGCGCAGACGATCTGCTGCCACTGCCGCCGGGCGAATATGTCCGCATATCCGTACAAGATCGCGGTCCGGCTATCCCCCGCAACATGCTCCCCCGCATCTTCGAACCGTATTTTACCACCAAGCCCGGTGGCACCGGTCTGGGTTTGCCAGTCGCATTTTCGATTATGCGACGCCATAAAGGCCATCTGGAGATCGACTCTGATGCCGAAAGCGGCACCATGGCGCATATGTATATACCGGCCGCCGAAGCTCCGGCTGACTCTCTGCTGCAGCCCGCCGCTGTGCCTGATGCTGATGAAGTTACTGACAACCCCTTGCGCATACTGATTATGGACGATGACGAGCTGATCCGGACCGCCCTGACGGGACTACTCGAGCAGTTGGGCCATCACGTGAAACAGTCGTCCAACGGAGCAGAGGCGCTACGAATGTATAGAGAAGCCATGGAAGCTGGAAAGTCCTACTCGCTGGTGATCATGGACCTGACCATTCCCGGCGGCATGGGCGGAAAAGAAGCGGCTGGTCGGCTGCGGCAGATAGATCCGGCGGCCCGCATCATCGTCTCCAGCGGCTACTCGACCGACCCCATCATGAGTGCGTATGCGGAGCACGGCTTCGACGGAGTGATGGCCAAGCCTTACCGTATCGAGGATCTGCACCAGGTGGTACACGCGGTGATGGGCAGCTCACGGGCTTCCTCCTGATATCATGTCGCATAGCTCCACATCACCCCGACTACTGCCTGCCGTCTGAGAGAGCCACCCTTGCCCTGCCATAGCTCACGGGCTTCCCGCCTGCCCGGATTATGCCTCATTCGAGGCCGCCGTATCGCTTCCATACGGCGATCGAAGGCCGCATTGCTGACTATACTATTGCCGGCAGGCTTTACACACAGGATACTGAGGCGTAGCAAAACTCGCACTGCTGCGGTACCGGTAGACATTCGGTTGTGCCTGGAGGAGGACAGAGGATGGGCAACGTTTACTGATTCTACGCGATCCTAATACTCACCGGACGTGCACCTGTACCACCGTCACTAACCACCAGGTGTGGACGCCCAGTGCCACCATAAATGCTTGTAGGAGCCATCCTATAGCTGGGAGGAATCGCGGTGGCAGCAGCTCTATTACGCCTACTGCCATTACTACCGCCATCCCCGGCAGCATAACCGGCAGGTAACGTGCGATGAAGTACGTCACCTGGCCATCTACGAACAGCAGTTGGTACCACAAGCCGCTCAGCAACCACCCCATACCCCCCAGTATCGCCGCCAGTAGCCACTTCTGCCTTACCTGTAGCCTCCCACGCTGCCATGCCCGCTGCAAGCCCACCAGCCACACTATGACTGCCGCCAGCGGCACCGCCAGCGCCTCCGGATGACTCACCTTCAACGCCTCGAGCACCGCGTAGTCCGCATGTATCAGCGCGGTCATCGGGCTCGCAGTAGTGCGCACCAGCCACCATGGCACCCACATGCCCCACATGCTCTCTTCCACCACAACCACCAGCCACGACATCCACATCTCGGGCATCACCAGCAGCTCGCTGGGCTTCGTAAACATGGGCCGCACATGGCTTCGCGGCATCGCACTGTCATACACCGCCAGATTTCGCACCGGCCACCAGCCTGCCACTACGACCGCCACCAGCAGCGCAATTACCGCCAACCGCACCGCCACCACTGCTCGACTGGGCAGCACTTTTCTGTTGCCAGTCGCAGGCCAGCTTACTTCATTCTGATCTCCTTTTCGCGACACCGCATCACTCAGGCTGGCATGCTCATCCTCGTTCGCCGGACATGAGGTGGGGCAGAAGGTCTCTGGCTCCTGATCGCTCACTGATGGATCATCTTGCTCTGCAATCGCCGCTGGCTGGCCTGAAGGCGACGTATCTCCTGTCGTGAGCGGGCAGTTGCCGTCTTGTCGTGCTGATAGCGCCACAGCCGCTATACCCACGACGACGATCAACACCGATGCTGTCAGTTTTATCAGCATTGCGAGCCCCAGCAGTACACCCAAAAGCAAAACTGTTGCTGTAGCCCGTCGTGTATGCAGACCCCATGCCAGCACCCACCAGCCGGCACATACTACCGCTGCGGCCGCCACTTCGTTATTCACAGTCGCCATTACATATATATAGGTGCCCAGACCTGAAGCGATCACCATCGTGAAAGCTGTCACAGCTGGACGGTCCGGAAAACTCATTCGGACTGCTGCACGCGTCATCAGCAGCCCTGCCAGTCCCACCAGCACACCTAGCAGCCTGGCAACCAGATAAAACAGCATCGGACGCCCCACCAGCCGATACACGGGGGCCATCAACAGGTAGTACAGCGGCGGGTGCTGCGCCTCAGACGTCTGAATCCGCCCCGGTTGAGCGGCAAGTGCACTTCCTGGCAGTGCAGGTAGCTGCCATCGCTCGGCCAGAGAGCGCACATACTCCACATGTTCGTACTCATCCGGCCCGCCGCCGGGTGGGATCAGTACACAGTAGCCCACTGCCAGCATCGCATACCAGGCGATACCAGCCGCCTGGAGCAACCACCAACGCCTCTGGCGGCCCGTTCTTCCGACACCATGTGTCCACGTACTGCCCGCCTCAGCTATGCTTCGAGACCTCACTTTCTAGACTAATCTGGCCCATCTAGGTGCATATCTACGAATCTCCCTGTCAGCATTTACTACTTTCTCACTGGTCTCTCACTGGCAGGCTGCTCCCGGCCGCTGAGCTGTAACCGAGTGCACTACCTCCTCAGGTGCATCACCATACATTCTTCGCAATACACGCCACTCATCCCTGCTACAGTGCCCTGATTATGTATGACACTTGCAGACGCACATGTGTACAAGTCGGACATACTACACACCACCACGCTCACATGACTATTTCCAGCATCTAGAGACTTCATGAAGTATGTTAGTTTTATATTTTTCAGTATATCTTTTTATGTTATTTGTTATACCATTGTCATTCCACTGCATTTTGCTTTAGCGTGGATTATTTGTAAAAGTTTACGTACCTAATATTAGATATATATCTACAGGTTTGATCGATATTGATGGTGTTTCCAGCAGATAACTGCATTGACTATCTATTAGGACTTGCCTGATACCATATACTTCTATTTCTTGGGAGCGCTGCTGAGGAGCAGACGGGGCCTGTGGGCGCCAGAGTAAGTGAATTAAGTCCAGTATATCGGTAGTAAAATGCAGATCAGCGACGCTTCGCCATTCCTACCTCCTCTCCCACACGATTTGGCAAAGCAGTCATCGATGTCCGCGGCCATCGGTATTGGAAGCTGTCGGTATACGACCTGGACAACGCGACTATCTACACGATGCGATCTGTACGGTGTTTGGTGTCTACCGCAGTGCTTTGATGCTCAGACGCATACTGCAACCTGCTTCAGCTTCTACAGCTGCGCGGATGACGTCTGCCTGCAGCTTGATACTCTTGAGCATCGGACGAGGTACCAGCAGCTCCGCCTTACCTGGGCCACTGATGCGCAGAAGCGAGGCGGCCAGTATCAGTGAGCCCTCATTACGTTTGCGTAGCCGCTCTCGCACTGACTGCCACATATCTTCCACATCTTGTTCGATGCTATACTCCTCGAGCAGTTGGCGACGCTCCATGTCAAGCCTGCGTTCGATGTCAGCCGTACGCCGGGCTGATGCCGCAGCCAGTTGAGCCGGGCTCACTGTACTCTTATCCGGACTTTTCGCCTGTTCATACTGTGGTATGGTGTAGTCATCACGAAGAGCTGCTATCAGCCATGCGGCGGGGCTCTCTTTTGGCCTCCAGCCGCCTTGAAGACGATAGATCAAATATTGAAGCATCTCGCGAACCTGCGTACGAGGATAGTCAGATAACACAGAGACAGCGGTTTGCTGATGTATTCCCAAGGCACGCAGTTCTTCGTACAGGTGTTTATCAGCAGCAGATGAAATAGCAACAACGTCGTTGGCCTGTTGTTGTTGTGTATCTTGTAAATCTGTTTGTTGTAGGGATGTTTGTTGTGGGTTACTCTTGGTAACCGGGGGTGGTGTAGTAGCTTCACCACGGTGGTTACTTTCGGTAACTGGTGTGAGTGTCTTTGGGTAACTACCCTGGTTGCTCTCGGTAGCAGCTGCTTCACTGCCCCTGCGAAAGCGTATCTGATAGATATTAACGAGCTGATCGCCACGTTCGCTGCGCCCCTTGTGAACGGTGATAATACCCTTTTCGACAAGCCCCTTGACGCCGGCGATCACGGCTTTACGGCTCATCCCGGTGCCCAGGTCCACAATCTGGCCTTCGCGGGTGCGGATGCCATTAGTGAGCTGGCTCAGCGAGATGGCGTCAGAGTATTTGCGCCAGCCGAAGGTGTGGCGGACGATGTAAAGCAGCACTCGCAGCTCGGATTCCTTAAGTCGTGGGGCCAACACATCGAAGACATCGTCAGGGACAACAGTGCCGATGTGTCTGCTAAAGCCCTCATAATAGAAGTCGTCGCGCCGTTGCTCCATAGCTCTCTTCGCCTTCAGTTTGAGTTTGAACCCACCGCTGACAGCAAGCGGCTTGTGCCCGGTTTGGGCAGCAGCGCATCTTCCCACTATGCAGCTTACATCATTTTCGGCCACTTGTGAAGTTATATTGAACACCTCCGATATGGATTCCTGCTCGTGGAAGATAGCAAGACAATACTTTGCCATATAAACAGAGAAATAGTAATATACCCAGTAGGGGTATCACTTCAAGGCCACCTAAAGTAACAAAATCGTGACTGTATAACTTTTGACGGTATATGTTTGACGAATACGTCAGGTTAAACTTGATTTAGAGGCATGAAACTCAAGCTTCACTCAAAAAGGATGCTAGCGATGAATGCTCTGGGGTTTCTATGCTGTTCGGAACTAGTGAGGCGCCTCCAATACCCTCTTCGTACGCTCTCTCCTATATAGACGATTTTTTCGCCGATAGACCACGGTTTTTGAAAAGTTTATTTGGAGCGCGGTATTCGAGCATGCTTGAAGCCAGTAGGTGCAGTCTGTAAAGAGTGATGAACAAGATGCAGCAGAAAGATTTTGTAGGCCGTGCCACTGGCATTGCTATATGCAAGAGATGCGATCGACCGGGGAAAGTCAGCCTCACTCTCAGTGTCTATGGCCACAAAGTCATTATCATAGACATACCATTCTTTGTCTGGTATAAAGGAGGAATGCACCTTGCCTATGGAAGAATTAACTATCTATACTTTCATGGCAGCATAGGCAACCTGCCTTTGCAGGCCTCCAATCACAGCCGAGGGGGTGGTATCTTGAGCCGATCAGCACTGACCCGCGCCGCATTTGTCGCTCTGCTGGTGTTCGCCGCATCGCTGGGGGCTTCTCATGCCCAGCAAAACCCGAACAGACCATGGCAGGCTCTCATCCCGGACCCCGACACTGTGGACTGGAGCAACAACAACCGCCCGGGCTATCGGTTCCGGGGGATGCTGCCGGCGCACGAGCGGTTTCACGAGTATGTGCAGAACAAGCGCCAGAGCGGCCAGGAGCTGTCATGGGCCGACCGGATGATGATCCGCCGCCTGCAGGCCTCGCGCCGCTGGCCTGAGCCGCCGGTGCCAAACGATTTCTGGAAAAGCTTCCTGCGCTACCTGCGCGAGCAGCCGACTCTGGACCTCAACCTCGCCCAGGGCTTCATGTTCTCAGAGGCCACCGCTTACGGCATGATCCCGATGGACCGGCCGCAAAACGAGGATATGCGCAAGACTATCGAGTACCTGAGCTCAGGGCCTTTCCGCGCCCGCAACTGGTTCGAGCGCACCTTCGGCCGTGTCGAGCCATGGATGGACTACTTCGTAGCCTCCAGCGGGTACGACATGACTCCGGCAGCAGGCCCCGCTTCCGGCATCTTCCCGCCCGGCGGCCCCTTCAACGGTTTGCGGATCAAGTACAACATCACCGGCGTGACGCTGGGCCCTCCAGAAGACAAGGAAGGCTTCACGACATCACGCCACTACACCGGCACTGTCTCGCCCGGCACTGTCACCATCTCGGGCTCGGGCTCTATAGACAGCGGATGGGATGCGAAGCTGTCGGTGTATGCACGGTTTGGGAAAGAAACAGTCGAGGAGGAGTGGACCTTCAAGCCGCCGGGCAGTCAGGATTTCAACTTCACTGTAAGAATCCCTGAGGGCACCGACCTTTCGTTCCCGCCCCCGCGATTCGATATAGTCCTGGCTGGCCGGTACTCGGCTGCCGGAGCCGGTTCGGCGCAGATGGGGCGTGGTCTTGCAGTGACTGGCTCGTTTACTGAGGCTAAAACTGCCAGGGACGCACGGGTTTCGGCCGGGGATGCGGCATGGCGTGAGCAGGTCGAGAAGACTCTGCGCGAGCTGGGCTATGAGCAGACGCCGTCGGGCCGCGAGCTCGCGCAGATGCGCCAGGCGCTGGCCGGTGGCGATGCGACGTGGAAGGCGTGGGTGGACAGGCGCCAGCGCGAACTGGGCTTTCAGGAGGGCGACGCCGAAAGACAACTGGACGAACTGGCACGTGCGGTAGATGCCGGCGGGCCCGCCTGGGAGCAGTACACGACAAAGCACGGTGGCGGCAAGCCCGCACAGCCCGCCGGAGGCGATGCAGGCTCTGGTGCAGACGCAGGCGGCTCTGGTGCAGGGGCAGGCGGCTCTGGTGCAGACGCAGGTGGTGCAGGTGCAGGTGGCACTGGCGCAGGCGCCGGTCAGGCGGCTATAACTGTCCTGCAAGTGGGCACAGATTCCGTTGATGGCAAGACTACAGGCATCGCCGAGCGCTTCACGCGGCCCCGGAAACTCGCGACGACGTACCACTATCGCGACCAGACAAAAGGCGCCCTCGCAGTCGCCGTCTGGACATGTGATGGCGATGAGATCCTGCGCGGCGAGCGCGAGCTCAGTGGCAGCAACGGCTGGATGTCGTTTGTAGCGATCACAAAAGACGAGGCCGGTCTGCCGCCGGGGAGCTACACGCTGACGCTTACGATAGGCGGAAAGGTAGTCGGCCGCGGGAGCTTCACGGTCGTCCGCTGAGCAGCGCGCGAAGGCACCGAGCTGCATGGCATGGCCTGCGCTGCATATCGCATACCATCCCCCTCCGCGTGCATGACCGGAGGGGGATACTTCTGTCTCACGATTTGCCGGTGCCGGGCATGTCGCGGCAATCCACACCACCGGCCCCGCCGGTACGCGCCGATGGCGTGAAGTGTCTTCCCAGCCGCCGCGTAGCTCAGCCTCCCCCGCGTAGCTCAGCCTCCCCCGCGTAGCTCGGGCTTCCAGCCCGAGTCTGCGACTGTGTGGCCTCGTGTGGGGCATGTGCGTCTCAGTCAGGCGAGTGGGGGGCCGGTAGGGGGGCAAGGCGAGGCCGCGATCTGAGCTGGGGCAAGCGAAAAGGGGCAGGCGGTTCTAGCCCGTCTGCCCCTGTCATGGCGATTATGCTGACTGTCTCGGCGGCCGGTACGCCTAGAAGTCCATCGCGTAGTAGATCTCGCGGTGCAGGCCCGGTGCCTGGTCGTGCAGGATGTACTTGCTCATCAGCACCTGAGCGTACAGCAGCGCCTCCAGCTCCTCCTCGGTACGGTAAGAGCAGGGGTTGAACTCGGCCAGACGCTCGGCAGAGATGCCTGGTACCTCCACCGGTACGAGCACCTTCTCGCCCCAGATCGGGTGCGGCTCATACCTGACCACCTCGCGGGCGGCCTGGAACAGGAACAGTTCGGTCTCCTCGATGGTGGGGCTGGTGCCGCCCACCGGAGTCGGCTTGCCGTACATGTGCTTGAACTTGACCTGTGGTAGATGCATGTCCTCTTCGCCCAGCT
>LSQX01375338.1_pt1 | contig 10371 bp, 6 predicted proteins | sample 654561 | NCBI WGS metagenome assembly LSQX01 (sample SAMN04489861, study PRJNA283612) | anaerobic digester metagenome | isolation source: 4 biogas reactors fed with cattle manure at either 37C or 55C with and... | place: Denmark: Kongens Lyngby | collected 2014
GCCAGCCCCACAGACTATGAAACCTTCTGGGGACAGCCTATCACAACGGCGGACATGATCCGTGCCATGAAATTGGCTGGGTTTGACTCCATCCGCATCCCCGTCGCCTGGACCAATACCATGGACTACGAAAACGGCGATTACACCATCGATCAGGCTTATTTGGAGCGGGTGGAGGAGATTGTCAACTACGCCCTAGCCGCTGATATGTTTGTGGTCCTCAACGATCATTGGGATGGCGGCTGGTGGGGTATGTTTGGTTCTGCGGACCAAGAGACGCGTCAAAGGGCCATGGACCTCTTTACCGCCATGTGGACTCAAGTTGGGCTGCATTTCCGGGATTATTCCCATCAACTGATCTTTGAGGTGGCCAATGAAGAGCTGGGCTCCCGCCTCAACGAAACCAGCATCGCTCTCGATTCAGGCTACTTGTCGGAGGATGCAACCTATCGGGTGACAAACCAGCTTAATCAAGCATTTGTTGACCTGATCCGATCCCAGGGCGGTAACAATGCCCACCGTTTTTTGCTCGTGGCCGGCTATAACACAGATATCACCAGAACCATAGACGATCGCTTCAAGATGCCTACCGATACGGCCCAGGACAAACTGCTTCTCTCTGTGCACTACTACACCCCCTGGAGTTACTGCGGTACCGATGGTGTGAATCGATGGGGAACAGAACAGGAGTACCAGATCCAAAATCAGCTGCTGGAGAAGATGACCAAATTCACCCGGGAGGGCTATGGGGTCATTTTTGGCGAATACGGGGTTCTGCCCAAAGCGGACGGGTCACTGAAGAACAACACCGTGGACTTCTTAACGAACTTCCATGATAACATGGATCTCTATGGCTATGTACCCATGCTATGGGATACCAGCAGTTTCTTTATCCGCAGGGAGCTTGCGATTGTGGATCAAGATTTGGCTAGATTCTTTGAGGAGCGAAGCCTTCCAAGGCGGGCTTCCCTACACTCCGATCCGATCAGGGAGCAGGCCAAAGCCTCTATGGCCGCAGCACTGGATGTGGCCAGACAAAGAGACGCAGAAGCAGGACCTACCCTAGGGTCCGCGGGGGAGGCCGTGGCTTGGATCATGTTTGACAGCGGCGATTATCAGATCACCTACAGTGTTGGCGATATCTATACGCCCACATCGAAGACAGAGGGAGTGATTGCTTACGATGTCGTGGTAACCGGAGCAGGGACATATACAGTGGGTCTTGACTTCACCCAGACAGCGGTAGGTTTCGCCAACTCCATCACCTTTTCTGCCGTTGGCATTGCCCATGGTGAAGTGCTGTTTCCGCGGTACATTATTGACATCAAAAAGATTCTGATTAATGGCGAACCCTACAATATGCGGGGCCGGCCTTATACAACGGCCGATGACGGAATCTGTACTCGTGTGAACTTGTACAATGAGTGGGTCACAAGGATTCCCGATAATATCCGGATGATCAATCCCAATTGGCGTCCCTATGTGTCCGCCACCTTACTCAACAAACAAAATCTCGGAAGAATCGAATCGATCGAAGTCGTTTTCGACTATGTTCCCAAGTAAAGCGGGCTTGCGATGATGGAAGACGAGGAGAAGCAACTATGAAATTCACAAATGGGCAGTGGCTGCTGCGAAGCGGCTGCGAGATTTTTAGCCCCCAAGAGATCTACTTTGAAAAACTGGTTGGTAACAAGTTGATCCTAACAACTCCCACACGGAAAATTCGGCACCGGGGTGACACCTTAGGCGGCGTCAACCTGACGATTGAAGTCTCCGTACCCCAGGAGGAAGTGATCCGCGTCCGGGCCTATCACTACAAGGGCGTAGCCCAGAAGCCTCCCCATTTCGAACTGAATCTGGAGGATCGGCCCTTAGACTACACTTCTACTCAAGGGGAGATCATCATTCGGAGCGGAACGCTGAAGCTAGTTTTGAGCAAAGCGGACTGGTCCATGAAGTACTACCGGGACGATCTGTTGATCACCCATTCCAGCGGGGGAGATCTAGGCTATGTGAAAACGGACTGGCAGGGCCTGGCCTATGATCAGCCAAGCTATGAGAATAGCTTTATGCAGCAGCATTTGAGCCTGTCTGTGGGCGAATTGATTTATGGAACGGGAGAGCGCTTTACCCCCTTTGTGAAAAACGGCCAGTCCATCGAGATTTGGAATGAAGACGGCGGGACTTCCACCGAACAGTCCTACAAGAATATTCCCTTCTACTTGACGAACAAAGGCTATGGAGTCTTTGTCAATCACCCCGAGCGGGTCTCCTTTGAAATGGGAAGCGAGCGCGTGAACAAGGTGGGCTTTACAGTCCATGGTCAACTCTTAGACTACTTCTTGATCAATGGCCCGGAAATGAAGGATGTCCTGGAGAGGTATACGGACATAACGGGAAAACCTGCCCTGCCTGCGGCTTGGACCTTTGGACTCTGGCTTTCCACATCGTTTACGACAAACTATGATGACAAGACAGTTTTTAGCTTTATCCAAGGCATGCTGGAACGGGATATTCCCCTGGCAGTGTTCCATTTCGACTGTTTCTGGATGAAGGATTTCCATTGGACCGATTTCACTTGGGATGAACGGGTCTTTGCGAACCCCCGGGAGACACTGCGACAGATCAAGGAACGGGGCATCAAAACCTGCGTCTGGATTAACCCCTACATTGCCCAAGAATCGAAGCTTTTCGATGAGGGTATGGAACATGGCTATTTTCTTAAAAGGGCAAATGGGGACGTCTGGCAGTGGGATATGTGGCAGCCGGGAATGGCGATCGTCGACTTTACCAATCCCGCCGCTTGCAGCTGGTACAGGGGAAAACTGGCGGAGTTATTGGAAATGGGTGTAGATTGCTTTAAAACGGACTTCGGAGAACGAATACCTACTGATGTAGTCTATCACAATGGGGCCGACCCCTACAAAATGCACAACTACTATACATACCTCTATAACAAAGAAGTGTACACTCTACTCCAGGAAAAACGGGACAAAGGGGATGCGGTTTTGTTTGCCCGCTCCGCCACTGCGGGAGGCCAGAAGTTCCCGGTTCATTGGGGAGGGGACTGTTGGAGCAATTATGAGTCCATGGCCGAAAGCCTGCGGGGAGGCTTATCACTTCTCATGTCCGGCTTTAGCTATTGGAGCCATGATATTGGTGGTTTTGAGAGCACATCATCGGCGGATGTCTACAAAAGGTGGTGTGCCTTTGGTTTGCTGTCATCCCATTCCAGGCTGCATGGCAGTACGTCTTATCGTGTGCCCTGGCTGTACGATCAGGAAGCTGTGGATGTGCTGCGTACGTTCACCAAGCTGAAGGCGGCATTGATGCCTTACATCTACTCCATCTCCAGAACAGCCAGTGAGAAGGGCATTCCCACCATGCGCAGCATGGTGCTTGAGTTTTCCGAGGATCCCAACACACATTACCTGGATCGCCAGTACATGTTGGGAGATGCACTTCTGGTGGCCCCTATTTTTAACGAGCAGGGCACAGCACAGTTCTACCTGCCGGAAGGGACTTGGACACAGTTTTTTACCCAAGAGACATACCGCGGCAACCAGTGGTATCAAGAAGAGCATGACTATTTCTCCCTTCCCCTTTTGGTCAGGGAAAATACCATCCTGCCTATTGGGGCCAGGGACGACGCCTTCGAGTACGATTTTGACGAGCAGGTCAACCTACAGATTTACAGCCTGATGGAAGGCCAAGAGTGTTCACGTCTTGTCTATGGCCGCACCGCTGAGGAGAGGCTTAGGATTCGTGTGATCAAGCTGGATCACACGATCGAAGTCCAACTCGACACATCTAGCAGCTGCAGACTTACATTTGTAAACCTAACCGTCTCCCATCATGAACTGAACGTGGATTATAACGGCACAGACTCCGTTGTGGATATCCCTGGCCGCGATCGGAGAGGGCGATTGAGCTTTAGGGTCTTGTCCTAGATCAGCCTATGAAAAAGACCACCGCATCTTGGTGGTCTTCTTGTTATGGGAGTCATTTTCGGGTCAGGGATGGAGGTGTAAAACCCCGAGGCTCTGCAAAGGGGAACGTGACCCGTTCGCCGTTGTGGGTGCCACTGTAATAAATCGCCCGCACAAACTCGAGTGCTTTCCTCCCGGCTACACCATCGATTTTTACGGGACGTCCGGCTAAGACATCGTCATAGAATTCGTCGATTTGGGTCTTGTGGCTGACACCCCAGTAGGACTTGCCGATCACTTCTCCATCTCCTTCAGGGAAGATGACCTTGTCGGGCTGTCCCTGGAGACGAATGATGGCCCGATCTTTTTCTAGGCGCGCTACACCGTTTTCGCCATGGACCTCTAAAAATACATCTGCGTCATAGGTATAAAAGTTGCAGGCATAAAGACTTCCAATCGCACCGTTCTGGAACACGATCGTTGCTTCCGCCACATCTTCCACATGGATAATGTCGTGGGTACGATTATGGATGGAACCCTCTAGAGAATCGATGGGCCCCATGATCCACTGCATCAGATCCATGGTGTGAATGGCTTGATCGATCAAGACTCCGCCGCCTTCCATGTCCCAGGTACCTTTCCAATCACTTTTTGAATAGTACTCGTCGTCCCGAAGCCATGTTACAAAGAGTCGTCCTCCTAAGACCTTACCCAAGGCCCCGGATGTTACAGCTTCCTTGATCGCCAGTGAGGAGGGATTATAACGGTTTTGGAAGATAACGCCTAGGGTTACCTTATTGTCCTCGGCCGCTCGGATCATGCGATCGGCGTCATGGAGAGTTACCGCCATGGGCTTCTCGGTTAGAATGTGAATGCCACGCTTGGCCGCGGCAATCGCAATTTCGGCGTGATTATGGTGGGGGGTACATACATGGATTATATCAGGCCCCAACGCTAAAGCCTCTTCGTAATCCGTGTAATAGGGTACGCCATACTTGGCCGAAGCGCTCTGGGCACGGTCCTCCTTGATGTCACACACAGCAATCAGCTGCGCTGATGGATTGGTGGTGGTTGCGGCGAAGTGCACTTTGGATACATTTCCACAGCCAATGATGGCGACCTTGAGCTTTTTCATACCTGATTCTCCTTTTTGCCTTTGAGTCTGATCAGCCTGTGCTTCTCTTTCCAGAGTCGAAGTCCTGCCTCGTAGTTTCCACTTTTACTTGCCTATTGTGTCCCGCCGGCCTTACAAGCTTCAGATGCTCTTTGGGCCATTGTCATTTTGTTAAGCATGTGAAATAATCAGAGATAAGCAGAAATAAGCAGAGACAAGCAGAGGAATCGTTCTTGGCAGGACAGCACTTCCAGCCTTTCGAGCAGTATCGCTTTTTCTAACCCACATGGAAAGGATGAGTACCATGTCAAAGCAAGATGGAATGAACTATGCGCCCCAGGGAAAACCGCGCCCGGTAGTCAAAGAAGGAGAATTTGTCTTTGCCGCCATGGGGCTGGACCATGGACATATCAATGGGATGTGTAATGGCCTCAAAGAAGCGGGAGCTAATCTAAAGTGGGTGTATGACCCAGACCCTGCCAAGGTTAAGGAGTTTGTGCAAAGATATCCCGAGGTTAAGGTGGCAGAGTCGGAGGAACAAATTCTAGAGGATTCCCAGGTTCAATTGGTGGCGGCAGCAGCCATTCCTTCCCATCGGGGCCCCCTTGGCCTCAAGGTGATGGACTACGGAAAAGACTACTTTACCGATAAGCCTCCTTTTACCACCTTGGAGCAATTGCAGCAGGCCAAGGACAAAGTGCAGGCGACGGGCCAGAAGTATGCTGTCTATTACAGTGAACGCCTCCATGTAGAAAGTGCCGTCTTTGCCGGTCAGTTGATTGCAGAAGGAGCCATTGGACGGGTAATCCAAGTTCTCGGCTTAGGACCGCATCGGATTCGCCTCAACTTGCGTCCTAAATGGTTCTTTGACAAGGCGTCCTCCGGTGGAATTCTTTGTGATATTGGCAGTCATCAGATCGAACAGTTTCTCTTCTTTGCAGGGGCAAAGGATGCAAAAGTGGTCCACAGTAAAGTGGGCAATTACAAGTTTAAGCAATATCCTGGCTTTGAAGATTTCGGCGATGCGACCTTAGTTGCAGATAATGGGGCTACCAATTACTTTCGCGTAGATTGGCTTACCCCCGATGGCCTGAGTGTGTGGGGTGATGGGCGCCTCTTCATTCTGGGTACGGAAGGATTTATCGAACTGCGTAAGTACACGGACCTGGCCCGAGGAAATGGCGGCGATCATCTCTTCCTTGCCAACCAAGAGGTCGAAGAGTACATTCATTGCGCGGGCAAGGTGGGCTATCCCTACTTCGGTCAACTGATTTTGGACTGCCTCAATCGGACAGAAAAGGCCATGACCCAAGAACATGCCTTTAAAGCCGCGGAGCTTTGCCTTATCGCCCAAAGGGATGCGATGGTTGTCGGGGCCTGACCCCGAAAGAAAGTGGGGGTCTGACCCCAGAAAGGAGAATGTGTTGTGGTTCAAGGTAAGAACAGATTGATTGGATTGATGCCTAAAATCGGAATTCGACCCACGATTGACGGTCGGGAACGGGGAGTTCGGGAATCCCTGGAGCTCCAAACGATGAACATGGCCAAAAGCGCAGCTAGATTTTTGAGCGAAAACTTGCGCCATGCCAATGGTTTGCCTGTGGAGTGCGTGATTGCCGATACTATTGGTGGTGTGGCCGATGCGGCCAGGGCCGAAGAGATGTTCCAACGGGAAGGTGTCGGTGTCTCGCTCACTGTCACCCCCTGCTGGTGTTACGGAACGGAGACCATCGATATGGATCCCCTGCGCCCTAAAGCCATTTGGGGCTTTAATGGTACGGAACGACCAGGTGCCGTTTATTTGGCGGCAGCCTTAGCAGCCTATAATCAGAAAGGGCTCCCCGCCTTTGGCATTTATGGGAGAGAGATCCAAGATGCCGATGATACCACCATACCTTGGGATGTCCAAGGAAAGCTGCTCAAATTTGCCAAAGCTGCTCTAGCTGCTGCCACCATGCGGGGGAAGTCGTATTTAGCCATGGGCGGGGTTTCCATGGGGATCGGCGGCTCTGTGGTGAACGAGGAGTTGTTCCAGAACTATTTGGGCATGCGCAACGAATACATCGATATGAGTGAATTTATCCGACGCATCAACGAGGGGATTTTTGATCGCAAAGAATTTGAACACGCACTGCACTGGGTCAAAGAGAACTGCCAGGAAGGCTCCGATCTCAACTCGCCCGATTTACAGAAAAGCCGAGAAGAAAAGGATCAGGACTGGGAGTTCGTGGTAAAAATGGCTCTGATCGCTCGCGACTTGATGATTGGAAATCCAAAACTAAAGGAAATGGGTTTCCCCGAAGAAGCTAGGGGTCATAATGCCATCGCCGCGGGCTTTCAGGGGCAGCGCCAATGGACGGATCATTTTCCCAATGGCGATTTCATGGAGGCCATACTTAACTCGTCCTTTGATTGGAATGGCATTCGCCAGCCCTTCTGTCTAGCCACGGAAAACGACAGCCTCAATGGGGTCTGTATGTTGTTCGGCCATCTACTGACGAATACGGCTCAGATTTTTGCTGATGTCAGAACCTATTGGAGTCCCGAGTCGGTGGAGCGGGTTACGGGTCACAAGTTGGATGGCCTGGCCAGTGAGGGTATTATCCACTTACTTAACTCGGGAGCAGCAACGCTGGACGGAACAGGTGAGCAGACCAGGGATGGAAAGCCGATTATGAAGCCATTTTGGGAGATAAGCCAAGAGGAAGTTGACAAGTGCCTCCAGGCCACCAGCTGGAGACCTGCCAACCTAGGCTATTTCCGCGGCGGCGGTTACTCATCGAATTTCAAAACCAAGGGTGGAATGCCGGTGACCTTGAGTCGAATGAACATCGTCAAGGGCCTAGGCCCCGTATTGCAGCTAGCCGAGGGGTACACGGTGGATCTCCCAAATGATGTCCATGCCGTCATCAATGATCGCACGGATCCCACGTGGCCGACTACTTGGTTCGTTCCCAAACTGACCGGGAAAGGCTCTTTCCGTGATGTCTATTCGGTCATGAACGACTGGGGCGCCAATCACGGTGTTCTTTGCTATGGCCACATTGGAGATCTTCTGCTGACCCTGGCATCTATTGTTCGTATCCCGGTGAATATGCATAATGTGGAGCGGGAGCGTATTTTCCGTCCGGATGCCTGGAATCTTTTTGGGACTAGCGAGCTAGAATCGGCAGACTACGCGGCGTGCACCAACTTTGGCCCTCTATACAAGTAGTTGTGTAGGATACTCTGCTAACCCAAGTCTAAAGCCTGGCCAGATCCCCTTCTGTGCCGGGCATTTTTTATGCGCAGGACGCTAGAATTGATTGACAAGGCTAGGCGGTTTTGTTACGATGGAAATGTAGAATGTTAGATAGTTGCATACCAATGTACCAAATGAACAATTGCGGTCGCCCTGAAGGGGATTAGCAAGAGAAAGGTGGAGGAAGAGATGGCAACCCCTATTATCATGCCCAAACAAGGACAGACTGTGGAAAGCTGTATCCTGACTGTTTGGCACAAGCAGGTGGGAGAGCAGGTTTTTGAGGGAGATCTGTTGTTTTCCTATGAAACGGACAAGGCCGTATTTGATGAGGAGTCTACGGCTGAGGGAGTTCTCCTTGAGATCCTCTTTGAAGAGGGTGACGAGGTACCGGTATTAACCACGATCGGCTTAATTGGCGAAGAAGGCGAGCAGCCCGCAGAGGCTGATGCCCAGGCTTTCCACGAGGCGGATCAAGCAGAGGATACTCATCCTTCCGAAAAGGATGCTGTCCCAAAACCTATAGCAGATCCTGTAGAGCCCGTGCTTAGGGATGGAGAAAGGGTCAAGGCTTCCCCCCGGGCCCGCCGTTTGGCAGCGGAGATAGGTGTAGACTATCGCCAAGCTTCCCCTTCAGGTGCAGAAGGTCGAGTTGTATCCCAAGACGTTTTGGCCCTCAAACCCCAAGTGGCCCCGGAAATAGTCCAAGAACAAGACGAACTCCACTACGAAGAGGTGGAACTGAGCAGAGCCAGGAAGTTGATTGGAGACAGAATGCGGGCCTCCTTCTCCGAGGTTCCCCGGGTTACTCTGAACACATCCTTTGACGCGTCGGAGCTGCTCGATTTGCGCAAGAAACTTAAGGCGGATCGGTCAGAGCAGGGTTTATCTGGTGTTACCCTGAATGATATGGTCATCTATGCCGTATCCAGAACGATTCTAAATCATCCAGAGCTAAACGCTCATCTGCTCGGAGAGAAAACCCGCCTGTTTAGAGATGTTCATTTGGGAATTGCCGTGGATACGGAGCGCGGTCTGATGGTGCCCACCTTCTTTGACGCCAATCGCAAGAGTCTGCGAGATACCTCGGTCGAGATCAAGTCCATGATTCAGCAATGTCATGATGGCAACATCAACCCCGACTATCTGCAAGGGGCCACGTTCACTGTAACCAATCTGGGTCCGTTGGGAATTGAGTCCTTCAGCCCCATCATCAACTTGCCACAGACGGGCATTTTGGGCGTCAACTCCATTGCGTGGAAACTGAAGGAACAAGACGGTGAATACATTCCCTATCCTGCCATGGGCCTTTCTTTGACCTTTGACCATCGAGCTGTAGATGGTGCGCAGGGTGCAAGGTTCCTCAAGGAACTCACCGGAAGGTTAGAGACGTTCTCCCTGTTGTTATGTGTATAGATCGAAGAAAAGGAGCGAGATGACATGGCAAAAAAACTATTTATCGACCCCGGTGAGATGCGGAAAAGCGGCCAGATTGACTTTTCCAGCATACCAGTAAACCAGTATAATAAGACGGTTCAAGATGAACTTGAGAATCTTTCTAAAGAAGACTTAGTGCGCATTTATCGAGATATGGCCATCATTCGGGAATTCGAAGAGATGCTCTATGCCATCAAAACCACGGGGGAATACCGCCACACGCCCTATGATTACCCGGGCCCTGCCCATCTTTCAGTCGGTCAGGAGGCATCCGTGGTGGGACAGGCGTTCCTTCTGGATAAGGATGATCTTATCTTTGGTTCCCATCGCAGTCATGGGGAGATCTTGGCCAAGGGCCTGTCGGCCATTGAGAAAATGACGGCCCAGGAGCTCACCCAGATCATGGAGGACTATCTGGATGGGACCATACTGGCCGCGGTTCGACGGATTAAAGATGGAACCACCGCTGTCAAAGACCTGGCCATCACTTTCTTGCTGTATGGAACTCTGGCCGAGATCTTTGGCCGCCAGACCGGTTTCCAAATGGGACTCGGAGGTTCCATGCACGCCTTCTTTACTCCTTTTGGGGTGTATCCAAACAATGCCATTGTGGGTGGGTCGGCCGCCATCGCTCTGGGCTCCGCCCTGTT
>LSQX01052114.1_pt1 | contig 10370 bp, 3 predicted proteins | sample 654561 | NCBI WGS metagenome assembly LSQX01 (sample SAMN04489861, study PRJNA283612) | anaerobic digester metagenome | isolation source: 4 biogas reactors fed with cattle manure at either 37C or 55C with and... | place: Denmark: Kongens Lyngby | collected 2014
GCGCGCGGCCAGGAGGCGCTCGGGCTTTCCGGCATGAGCGCCGAGGAGATACTGAACTTCTGCCGGCGTTGATCCGCCCGGAGGTGCAATATGTATCGCATGACCGCCATCGCGCTTTTGATCATCCTCGCGGCGCCGGGAGCGTGGGCCGAGTTGCAGATACTCGATGAACCGCTGTGGGTCTTCCCCGGACAGATCTTCCGCATCGCGCTCGGCCAGCCTGCCGGATCGGGGGCGCTCGCAGTCGAGCATCCGGCGAACGTCGAGATGTTCGATCGGTGGGATCAGGACGAGCGCCAGCGCTTCTACTTCCGGGCGCTGGAGCCGGGCGAGACGCCTATCAGCTTCGCCGGAGCCGGTGGCGAACTGACCATCACCGTTCCCGTCATCCCCTGGAGCAGCGTCTATGAGGCGCGTGAGTACAGTGGCATCGCGCTGCCGCGCCTGTGGCCGGTCGGAGCGGACCTCGATGCGCCGAAGTTCGGCCGGACGATCTACTCCGACGCTGAGGTCGAGCGAATGCGCACTGAGGGTGGCGAGCCGGGGGCACTGGCGCAGCGGTGGGCGGCGATGAGCGATGAGCAGGTCTGGTCGATCATCCCCGGCCCGGCGATCCCCCGCACATGTCTGATGGTGCTGGGCAGCCGCGAGCCGGACGCCGCCGTGGGTAAGGGCTGCCCGGTCTGCGGGATGGCGATATACGAGGGCCGCAGCGGCTTCTACCCGTGGGTCTTCGACCCCGAGCATCCGTGGAAGGTGAAGTGCCCCGAGTGCCAGACGCTCTTCCCCTCGAACGACTGGCATGAGGGGGACATGCACTCAGGACCCTTTCCCGATGACGGCTGGGGCTGCGAGCCGCTGGAGCCGATCGCGGGCAAGAGCGGCGAACCGTGGCGCTGGCCCTTCATCGCCTACTACCATCAGACCGAGGCGTACATGCGCGCCTTCACGCCCGGCATCATGCAGTCCGCCGAGGCATACGTCCGCACCGGCGACGCAGCGTACGCGCACAAGTGCGGCGTAGCGCTGGCGCGCTTCGCCCAGTCGCACCTCGACATGAGCCTGAACCTCAACCACCGCAAGCTCGTGAACCGCGACGGCGTCTACCGCGGCCCGGTCGGCGCGCCGATCCGCGACCGCTTCAACCGCGTCGGCAGCAGCTTCTCATACATCCAGCCCAACTGGGACACTCCGCGCATGGAGGAGGCCATGCGGGCCTACGATCTCGTCTTTGACGCCATCAGCGAGGATGAGGAGCTTGTTGCGTTCGTGCGCGCGCAGTATCACCCGGAGATCGAGACGCCCGCCGACCTGCACCGCTTCCTGCAGGCGGGCATCATCCGCACCTGCGCGCAGTACGGGATCGACAACGCGACCGCGCGCAACTGGCCGATGCAGGAACGGATGGTCGCTACCATGGCGCTGGGCCTCGGGCAGCCGCAGTCGATGGAGCTCGTGGACCATCTGCTCAACGGCTGGCCGGGACTGCGCTACTCGCTCACCAATCAGTACCTCAAGGATGGCGGCGGACACGAGACGGGCGGGTACAATCGCATCCAGGTGCGCTACATGGCGGGGCTCGCGGATATCTTCAGCCGCATCGAGCGCATGATGCCCGACCTCTACCAGCCGCCGAAGTTCATCTCGCTCACCGGTGACCCGAAGTTCCGGCAGATCTTCGACTTTCACCTCAATACCTCGTTGATCGGCCGGGTCACGGATGAGACAGGCGACGCGGGTGCCCCCAGCACCGACCTCGCATCGCCGCGCCAGGGCAAGCCGCTGACGCAGCAGGATTTCGCCGAAGCGTTTGCGTGGACCGGCGTCGAACGTTTCGCGCAGGCCGCCTGGGGGCCTGGGGGAGCAGTGCCGGGTGCGATCAGCGACCCGCAGGTGGCGGCGGAAATTGAGCGCATTGGACGTGAGCAGGGCTGGCAGGTAGACCTCGAGAGCGATGTGCTCGACGGCTACGGCCACGCCATCCTGCGCTCCGGCGAGGGCGATCGGCAGCGTGCGCTGTGGGTGCGCTACGGCGTGGCGGTGCAGCACCTGCACAACGACATGCTCACGATGGGCCTCGCAGCCCTCGGGCGGAACCCGCTGCCCGAGCTTGGCTACCCGGTCGGCTGGACCTACGCGGGCGCTTGGGAGAAGAACTGGGGCGCGCACTACGGCACGCACATCACGGGCGTCTCGCCGGGAGCCTACCCCATCGGCTCGGTGCAGACCTTCGCCTCCGATGCGCCCGCGCAATACGCCCGCGCGCGCAGTGAAGTGCCGGGCGATGAGCCGCGAGCCTTCCGCGAGCGCGCGATCGTGCTGGTGGACATTGATGCGCACGACGCCTACGCGGTGAGCATCGAGCGCGTTTTCGGCGGCGAGGAGCACACGCACTCATTCCACGGACCCAGCGGCCCCGCCACCGTCACCGGCGCGAATCTGCACCCGCAGGGTGGGGGCACGGTAGCCGGGCCGGATGTGCCGTGGCGCGACATCTCCGCGCGACCGAGCGGTGACGCCGCCCTCGTCTGCCTCGCCTTCATGCCCGACCCGATGGTAGGCGAGGTCTCCGGGCCCTTCGAGGCCAGCTTCGAGCTTGAGGGGCAGGAGGGCGTGTTCCTGCACACGACGCACCTGGCGCCCGATGACAGCCGCCTGTGGACCTCGGCCTGCACTGCTCCCGGCGGGCGCTCACCCTACCGCGCCACGTGGTGCGTGATGCAGCGCTCGGGGGAGGCGCCACTGGCGAGCCAGTTCGCGACCATCATCGAGCCCTCTGACGGCGAGCGGCGCGTGCTCTCGGTGACTGAGCTTGCCGTCGAGGGCGGTGGCGAGGACACATTCGCCTCGATGGCGCTGCGCATCGAGACCGCCGGGTTCACCGACACACTGGTCATCCAGCCATCCGGCGGAGCCACCTGCAGCGTGGAGGGCGGACTGAGCACCGACGGCGAGTTCGCGCTCTGGCGCGAGAGAGACGGGGCGATGATCACCGCGAAGCTGGTGCGCGGCACTGCCCTGCACCGGGGAGAGACGGGCATCTCCCTCGCCCGCGCGGAGTACACCGGGACGATCGAGAGCTTCGACCCGCAGGCGCGGACGATCCGGGTGCGGATGGATGGCGCGGTGGAGCAGCGCCTTACCGCGGAAGTGCCCGGTGGCGAGGGTACGCTGGTGGACGCGCAGTTCAGCGGCATGTCAGACGCGGGCGCCTCCGCGCTGGTCGGGCGCTTCGTGCACATCAGCAACGAGGGCGGCAATCGCGCGACGCAGCGCATCATGGCCGCGGAGGCGGTTGAAGGCGGGCTGCTGCTGACGCTGCAGTATGACCCTCGCGTGGCTGAGGGGCCGGTGGAGGAGATCGCAGACGGCGCGCTCACCTCGGGCGCTACGTTCAAGCTGAACCGCTACGGCTACTATGATGGCAAGACGCTGGCGAACGAGGACGCGAGCGCGTCGTGGCGCATTGCGGGGATAGAGGGCAATGTGAAACCGCTGATCGACACCGCGCATGAGGGTGAGGTGTCGGCAGAGGTGCTTCGCTCAGCCTTCACCGACCGCGACGGCGATGGGATCGCGGGGATGGTGCTCTACGACTACGGCCCCGGCGACACGATCACGATCCCGTGCCAGGCCAGTGTTAGCAGGCGGTAGGCCGAGCGTCACCGGCAGCGGCACGGGCTGGCTGCCGTGAGCAGGACCTCTCTCCCACGTCGCGAACTCTCCCCCTGAGACAGCTTACCATCGCATGTCAGAGGGGATTTGCTCATGCGAAGCGCATCTGTGATTGTCGCCATGACAGTCGTCGCCTTAGTAATGTTTGTATGCACTGCATCCGCCCAGACATGGACGGAGCCGCTCGCCATCACCGCCACGGACGCCGTCTCAGGGCAGAGCGTGTCGCTCAATACCGGTGAGGCCGGACGGGCCGAGGGGGCCGGACTGGCCATCGTGGCCGAGGCGGTGCAGGATCAGCCTGGCTCGGGCGCAGACAGACCTCCGGTGCGCATTATGCAGATCAGTGTCACCGACACCACCGGCGAAGACCGCGCGGTGGACCTCAGGGTGGCGCTTGCCGCGGACCTCGTCGGGTGGGACTGGCATGAGGATATCAACAGTTTTTCGCCGATCACACCCGCGTCGCTGCTGACTGAGCGGCAGTATCCGCTGGTGGTGGTGACGCCGCCGATCGGCGACGGCCTCGCGATGGCGATAGAGCCGAGCCAGCCGGTCATCTACGATCTCATCGCAGATGCACAGGGGCTTTCGCTGAACGCGCGCATCGGCCTGACGCCGCTTGGCGCGGATGACCTTCGCAGCGCCGCACACGTGCGGCTGTATTTCTACGCCGTAGACGGACAGATCGGTTTCCGCGATGCGCTGGCGAGCTACTACCGCATCTTCCCTGAGGCCTTTGAGCGACGCGCGATGGACGAGGGCCAGTGGCTCTTTGCCTTCCCGAACACGGAACTGCCGAACCCGGCGCACTACGCCTACCACGAGGGCGGACCAACCGACTGGCAGTATGACGAGGAGCATGGCATCGGCACCTACCCCTACACGGAGGTCTCCTCGCGCACGATTCACATGCACCGCCTGCCGACCGATCGCCAGGACGCACTCGCGGCGTTCGAGGAGTATCAGGGCAACCAGCAGTTGGCGGTGGCGCAATGGGCGCCGCGTGGCGGTGTAGCCGACCCGGAGGTCGCCCACACGGGATCGCGCAGTCTGCGCTGTGAAAAGGACGATCCTCAAGCGTGGGTAGGCGCGAGCCAGGATGTGCCGGTGAAACAGGAGGCGCCTGAGGCAATCACCGTGAGCGGCTGGCTGCGGGCGGAAGATGTCACGGGGCAGCCTGATCGTGAGTTGTCGCTCTACGCGGACGTGCAGCTGCAATCGGGCGAGTGGGAGTTCGGGGAGATCGCAACCTTTGAGACCGGCACGCATGACTGGCAGCAGGCCACCCACGTGATCGACCTGCAGCAGCCGGTCGAGATGGTGCGCCTGCACTGCCTCTTCCGTAGCGGCCACACGGGAACCGTGTGGTTCGACGACATCTCAGTTACGACCGCCTCAAAGCCGAATGAGAACCTCGTGCAAAACCCGGGCTTCGAGGAGGCCGGCGTGAATCAGGACGTGCTGGCGATCGAGGCGTACGCGGTTGAAGCCGCCGATGGGCATCCCGTCTTCGCGATTCGCACCGATGTGTCCGCCGATGTGCCGCCCGCAACGCCGATGAAGCTGCTGCGCTTCACGCTCAACCCGAACCCGTATCTGCCGCAGGCGGAGGGCGTGGAGCTTCCACCGGGACCGAGGGCCATCGAACGCTACGTGCGAATGATGGAGGAGATCCCGGCGCTTGATGGCGCCTACATCGACAGCGTCAGCGCCTGGGCCACGCGGCAGATGGACTTCCGCCGCGAGCACTTCCCGGCGGCGCGGCATAACTTCTCCTACGACCCGGAGAGCAAGCGAGTGGTGGCGCCCGGCCGCTACTACACTTACGACTTCCTCAATGAGCTTGGGGGGGCGCTGCGGCCCCATGACGGCCACGTCTTCACGAACATACACAACACGATGGATACATTCCTGCTCTACGCGGTCTCCGATGTGCCGGGGATAGAAAGCTCAATCACGGATCATGAGCATTTCAGCTACATCCGATCCGCGAGCTATCAGAAGCCCGCGGTGCTGCTGAACTTCCTCAACCTGCACGGCTTCGACGTGCGGGAGAAGCACGACATCCACTGGCGCATGGCGGTGCTCTACGGCCTCTACCCGAGCATCGGCCGGCGCTGCGACGAGGCGTACGAACTCTACGGCGACCTCTACCGGCGCTTCATGCCATCGCTCATGCGCATATCCGCCGCCGGATGGGAGCCGGTGACGCATACGCGCACAGCGCCTGCTACGATCAGGACCGAGCGCTTCGGGCAGAGCGCGAGCGATGGGCTGTTCATCACCGCCCTCAACGAGTCGCCCGAGGCGTACGCCGGTGAGCTTGTGCTCGATGCGCAAGCGCTTGGCATCACGGACGGTATGATCGGCGCGGACACCACCACGGGGCGCATCGTGGAGATGACGGTCGCGGACGGCGCGGCAAGGATGCCGATGCCGATTGCGCCGCATGACGTCGCGGTGTGGCAGATAGGCGCGCCGGACGCGATTGCGGCCACCGCGCGCGAGGAGATGGCGCAGATCACGGTGGACCTGCGGCGAGCTGAGGCAGAGATGCCCGATGAGACGGCCGCCCGAGTGCGCGATCTGCGCGGGCGGATCATCGGGATGAGCGATGACGCGCCCGCGCCTCTGCAGCGCGCCACCGTTGACGAACTCGTAGCGCTGCACAATGACGCGACGATCGAGGCGACCACTTGGACCGGCGAGACGCCGGGGCAGGCCCTGCTTCGCGCAATGATGCTGCGGTCTCGCGTCGAGGCAGTCGACAGAGGTCGCGTTGACCTCGCCACCTCCTCAGGAGCGGTCACGGGAGAGCAGGCGGTTGCCACGCTGGAGGTTGGCGGCACCGCTGTGCGAGATGCTGCATTCATTCTGCTAGATGGCGAAAGCCTGCGCGTCATCGACAGTAGCTTTACGTGGCCGGACGAGGGCTACGGTGACGGGTTCGTGGACCTCATGGCGATCGGGCTCGGTGACACTCCCGGAGCAGTGCGGCAGACGTATGCCTTCAGGCCGGCAGTGGAACTGACGCTGGAGGCCGCCGATCCCTCTACGCCGATGGCGGAGCGCATTCTCACCGCCCGCTGTCACAACAACTCCTCCACGCTGAGGCACCTGCGGATGCGGATCGAGGCGGGCGATGACGACTGGTCGCTGACACCCGCGCAATGGCGTGAGGTTGATGTGCCGCCGAACACCTCGACGATCGAGGAATTCACGATTCGCGCGCCGGAGGGCACCATTCGCATGGAAGAGATGAGGCTGGTGGCTGAGGCGGAGGCACAGCGCTTTGAGACAACGGCAGTGGCGCTCTGCGGAGGCCCGGAGGAGCTTGCGAACAACCTCGCCCGAGCGGAGGGCGTGCAGCTCAACGTTGACAGCAGCTACACCGGCTACACGCCGACGGTTCTGAATGATGGGCTGCTCTGGCCGACAGGGGTGCACTGGACGCAACATGCGTGGGCCTCGGCGGACACAGCCGACGATCACTGGATTGAGCTGACATGGCCGGCGCCAGTGAGGCTGGGCCGCGTCATCATCTACTGGAACGTGGAGGACGCTCAGGTGTATGCCCCGCGCGAGGTGCGCGTTGAGGTGGAGCGCGATGGCGAACTGATGCCGCTGGCGACTGCCGAGCCGGCGCCTGGTGATGCAGCGACGACTGTGCTGCTCTCGCCCACCGAGACGCGGCGGATCCGGATCGTCCAGCCTGCGGCGATGGGGTCTGTGCACCGACCGAATCTGATGTGGGTGACGGAGGTGCAGGTGGGAGGATAGCTGGAGGTTGGAAGCTACGGCTGGAGGTATCGGGGCGCCTGCGCGGAAACTGTGCGTGCCTCGCCGCACGTCGCAATCCGGCAGGCGTGAGTGAACTACCCGATCTCCCGTTCGGAGCGTGACCACATGGCCCGTATCTCACTTCTCGCTGCAATCCTCCTGTTCGGCAGCCTCACGTGCGCGATAGCTGATTTTACGCTGGTGGATGGCGGCAAGCCGGTCGCGACCATCTACCACCTCGATCAGGAGGGAGGCGCTGAGATTGCCGCCGAACTGCAGCATTACATTGAGGCGATCTCCGGCGCGCGCATCAACGTCGAGGAGGTCTCGCTGACCCAGCTCGTCGAGGATGTCGGCGGCGCCTCGGTGATGCTGCTCTACCATGAGGAAGCGCCCGGGGTGGCGGCGCTGACGACTCGCGGGCTGCCGGCCGAGGGCCTGCAGCCCGACGGCTTCGTGCAGACCTGCGACGGGCGAAGCGAGCTGCTCATCGCAGCGGGAGACCTCGCGGGCTTGCGCTACGGCGTCTACGATTTGCTGGAGCAGCTTGGGGTGCGCTGGTACATGCCGGGCGAGATGGGCGAGCACATCCCGCAGAAGGCGACCATCGCCTTTGATGAGTTCCAGAACGGCGAGAACCCGGACTTCGTACTGCGCGACATGTGGCTGGCATATGGCCAGCGCCCGGGGACTGAGAACGAGGACTACGCGCTCTGGCGGATGCGTAACAGGATGGGCGGCGTCAAGGCGAAGATGGGCCACGCCCTCGGCTCGATCATCAGCATGGAGGAGTTTGGCGAGACACACCCGGAGTATTTTCCGCTGATCAACGGCGAGCGCACCGTGACGAGCGGCCATGGCTGGCAGCCATGCACCTCGAACCCGGAGGTCGTCCTGATCGCGGCCGCAAAAGCGCGAGCGGCTTTCGACGAGGATCCCGATCTCTGGTCATTCTCGCTCTCGCCCAACGACGGCTGGGCCGGCTGGTGCGAGTGCGAAGAGTGCGTAGCTCTCGATCCGCCCGAGTTCCAGCAGGATCCACGGCATGGAAAGGCCCGCCGGATGCTCGTCTTCGCCAATGCGGTGGCGGAACTGCTCGAAGAGACACATCCTGACCGACACCTGGCGCTGTACGCCTATGCGCCTACCGTCGAGCCCCCAACCGACCTGAAGGCGCATCCACGGGTTGCCATCGCCGTGGCGCACTACGGCTCAGTCTCGGACAAGCTCCGGCCGATCACCGATCCCAACTCTCCGCGCAACGCGGGCTACATCCCGCTTGTGGAGGGCTGGGCAGAGGTAACCGATCAGATATTTGCCCGGGAGTATTACACTGGGTTGGTCAGCGAGACCGATGGTCTGGCGCGTGTGGCAACTGCGTGGGCCCTCGCCGAGGATATCCCGTGGTATCACGAACATAACGTCATCGGCATCAACTCCGAGGCGCTGGGCATGTGGGGCAACGTCGGCCTCAACTTCTACCTTGCCGCGAAGCTCATGTGGGACGTCGAGACGGACGTGCCGGCGGTGCTTGACGACTACTTCGCCGGGATGTACGGCCCCGCGGCGGCGCCGATGCGCCAGTACTTCGAAACGCTGCGCGACATCGCCCGCGAACGCTACCTCAAAGGCACGCTTTTCACCGATGAGGATTTCCCGCCCCTGCGCGAGTTGCTTGACAGCGCCCTGACATTGGCGGAGACGGACAAACAGCGGGCGCGCGTTCAGCTTTCACTCGATCACTTTGGGTATGTGCTGCTTCTGCGCCACATGTATGAGATAGCCGATGCGGACTCAATTGCGGCAGTCGCTGAGTTCGTCGAGGCGCATCCCGACAGCCTCGGCTTCGACCGGAAGATGCACCAGCGCGCCATCAAGCCGCCGGACCGCACCGAAGTGCCCACCGATCTGCGCTACGAGGGCCCGCAGGTAGTGCCCGCGTCTGATGAGGCGCCGGCTCCGGCCTCGTTTGACGCATCACCGGCTGTGCGAGGCACATCAATCTGGCTGGTTGTCCCTGAGCCGGGGGCAACCTTCGATGTCTCAGTGAGCCCGCGGCAGATGGGCCGTTACATGGAGCCCACGGGAGCCGATCTGCTGAGCCCGTCAGGCGAGACGATCGAGGTACTGAATGTCGGCGTGAAGACCACCGGGACGATCTCGGTGGAGGATGCCGCGGCCGGGATGTATGTGCTGCGAATGAACCCCGGCAGAATGGCGGCACATGCGAGATCCACCGCCCGAACCTTCGTCCTGTCCGGCGCATCGCAGAACTTCGTCGGCCCTACTCCGCGGCTCTACTTCCTACCTGATCCGGAGGCTGATGAGCTTCAGGTGCGGCTTGAGAGCACACCGCCGGGCGAGACAGCCGCGATCACCGTCTGGGATCCCTCAGGCGCCGAGGTGCTGTCGGGCCACACGCACGACAACGTGAGCGTGGTCGCACAGACGTTTGCCCTGACGGATGCCAATCGCGGCGCGTGGTCGCTGAAGATAGACAAGGTGCCGGACGGTTATATCGAGGATGCACTCGTGACGGTAAAGGGTGCTTTCCCCTACTTCGCCACCGATCCGGCGAGGCTTGTGCGTCCGGTGCAGTAGCAGCAGGAGCGACAGTAGTGCCCGTGCAGTGCCGGCAGTACCCTCTCGGGGGCATCACAGCATCGGAAGGTGAGTCAGATGAGTGAGAGCTTCGATCTTCCTCTTGTCAGCATTCGCGCAGAGAATCTCGCCGAAGGCTGGGAGCGGGCGGTGCTGGAGTGCTGGGAGCAGGGGGCGCGGATAGAGACGCAGTATGATCGCGAGGGCGATCCGCCGAGCCGCGATGTGTCGCTGGCGCTGGCGATCCGCGATCCATTCGCCGAACCGCGCATCCATCGCGCGCTGCCCGGCGGCATCTACGACCTTGAGGT
>LSQX01085267.1_pt1 | contig 10370 bp, 7 predicted proteins | sample 654561 | NCBI WGS metagenome assembly LSQX01 (sample SAMN04489861, study PRJNA283612) | anaerobic digester metagenome | isolation source: 4 biogas reactors fed with cattle manure at either 37C or 55C with and... | place: Denmark: Kongens Lyngby | collected 2014
TATTTATCTTTCCCTACATCATGCCCCAGTGGACGCTGGCGGTAGTGTGGCAGCATATGTTTTCAAGCAGGCTGGTCACGGGTACCTCAGATGGGCTGTTAGCCGCCCTTTTTAACGTGCATATGCCGCTTTGGTGGTGCAAGGGAATGTTTCCCTCCATCTTGGTGCTTGCCATGCACTATGCGCCTTTTGCCTATATCCTAATTGGTGGCATTTTCCGCAATATGGATGCGAACCTGGAAGAGGCTGCGCTGATTTTAAACACCCCTAAGTGGAAAACTTTTTTCAGGGTCACATTACCCATGGTACGCCCGGCTATACTGTCCACCATCCTGTTGGTGTTTTCAAGTTCGGTAGGATCCTACCCGGTGCCTCATTACATGAATTTGGTCACCTTGAGCACCCAATATATCACCATGGGGGAACGACGAATAGGCCAAGCCAGCATCCTGGGTGTCATCATGATCCTCATTGGTGTTGTGATTATGCTGATCAACCAGCGCACCACTGGCGGACGCAAGCAGTACACCACGGTCACTGGCAAATCCGGCCAAAGCAGCCAGGTGAAACTGGGTCGGGTAGGCCGGCGCGTGATCGCTTGGGTATGCATCATCCTCACTTTTATCACGGGTATTTTGCCCATTGTCATATTTGCCATCGAAACATTCCTGCCAAACCCTGGCGACTACAGCTTCCTTACTACTGGCAACTTTAATCTGCTGACTTTGAAATGGTGGACGACGGCAGAAAACATCACGGAAAGCGGGCTGTATGGTCAGTTGGGCATCCTGTATAACCGGGAGATTTGGAATGCCTTTAAGGGTTCTGTAATTGTAGCCACCTTCTGCGCGCTGTTTGCAGGCACCATTGGCACCCTGGTAGGATACGGCGTCAGCAAAAACCGGCGAAGCAAATGGGCGGCCTTTGTGAACAATATGGCGTTCCTGCCCTATCTGATGCCGTCTTTGGCAGTGGGCGTCGCCTTCTTCATCTTTGGCTCATCGATGGGAATCTACAACACCTATTTATTGCTTATTCTGGCAGGCACGGTGAAGTACATTCCCTTTGCCAGCCGCAGCTCTCTCAATTCCATGATGCAGCTCTCCAGCGAAATTGAGGAGGCTGCCCTCATCCAAAACATCCCCTGGCACAAGCGGTTTTTAAAGATCATTGTGCCCATTCAGAAGTCGTCCATCATCAGCGGCTATCTTCTGCCCTTTATGACCAGCATCCGGGAATTGACCTTGTTTATGCTCCTGTGTTCGCAGACCAAGATCATTACCACCATGTTGGACTATTTTGATGAGATGGGGTTGTACGCGTTTTCAAGCGGCATCAACCTGATGCTCATTGTGTTTATTCTTTTGTTAAATGCTGCAATCAACAAATTTACAGGCGCAAGCCTGGACAAAGGCATTGGAGGAGGCTAATAATGGCAGAGATTGTTCTGACAAATGTAACCAAGCGTTGGGGTGGATTTTATGGCGTGGATAACCTGAACCTGGTCATCAGGGACAACGCCTTTGTCACGCTGCTTGGCCCCTCCGGCTGCGGCAAAACGACCACCCTACGGATGATTGCGGGGTTGGAAACCCCAACGGAAGGCCGCATCACCATTGACGGCGTGCCCGTATTTGACAGCGAATTGGGTATTAATGTACCTGCCAACCACCGTAAGGTAGGCTTTTTGTTCCAAAACTATGCCCTTTGGCCAAATATGACAGTCTACCAGAACATTTCCTTCGGACTTTCCAACATCAAAGAGGAAATGCCCACCGTCAACCAAGAGGCGCATACGCTCTTTGACCAACTGGCAGCTTTGAAAAATCCAGAACTGCTTGTAGAAGTCATCAAGGAGAACCTGGATGACAAAAACCGTAAGCATACCCTGCAGCGCCTATCTGACCGATTTGACCTAAGTCATGACGCGGCAAAAACTTTGCTGGATGCCGGGATTCATCAGGCAGCAAATCCCAGTGAAGCCGTGGACAGGCTGCGCACCAGCCTGCAAAGCAAACTCGATGGCATCAGGAAAAACCATGAAGCGCGGGGCGAAGTGCTCAACGAACGATTTGAAATTGTGAAGGGAGCCCAGGTGCAGCAGACGGTGCGGAAGTTGAACAAGGAAGAGATTGACCGCATTGTCCGCAGGGTTTCCCGCATTGTAAAGATTGGCATGTTCATGGATCGCTATCCAAACGAACTCTCCGGCGGCCAGCAGCAGCGTGTAGCCATTGCGCGCACCCTGGCGCCAGGGCCTAAAGTGTTGTTTATGGATGAACCTTTATCCAACCTCGATGCCAAATTGCGCCTGGAGATGCGCTCTGAACTGCAGCGCCTGCATTTGGAAACCGGCAGCACCTTTATCTATGTAACCCACGACCAGATGGAGGCGATGACGTTGGCTTCTGAGGTGTGTTTACTGGATAATGGTTTGCTCCAACAATCCGACAAGCCTTTAACGCTTTATAACCGTCCCCACAACCTGTTTGCCGCTGACTTTGTCGGGAACCCTGCCATCAACTTCATCAAGGCAAAGGGAAAAACAAATCCGGATGGCAACCTGGATCTGATCGCTTTTGATGATATAGACGCAGTGTTTACCCCGGAGAAGCTCCTTGACCTACCCGCTTTTTTTGAAAGAACCACCAGGGAGGAAGCGGAGGCTCAGGAAGCGGAGAGGCAAAAGACCGTTGAAAAAGTGAACAAGCAAGATGGTTTCCGTTACCGCATTGTAAAGGTAGACGAGGACGAGACGGGTGTGGCAGATGGCACTGCTGGTGAGGATGAATTCCTGATTGGCATTCGGCCAGAGTTCATTATTCTTGATGAATCAGGCCCGATGAAGGGAGAGGTATTCAGCGCCATGCCCACTGGCATGGAGACCACCGTACGCATCCGCATGGGAGATTACCTCCTCACCAGCGTCATCTTTGGCGGGGTTCTGTTTACCCTGGGTCAAACGGTTAGTTTCAGTTTCAACCCTGGGACTGCTATGCTCTTTAGTAAAAAGAACGGCCAACTGATTACTTTGGGCACGCTTGCGATAAAATAATCCTTTTTGAGTATGCCCTGGTTGCTTCAGCAGCCTTTTGCTGAGCAATAAAAAATGCGCCCATTTCGATGCGGGCGCATTTTTATCATGTCAGGATTCAGGTACGGATTTCCGCCTGGAAGGCCTGGTTCAGGTTCTTCTTCACCTTCTCAATCACCCGGTTGATTTCCTCTTCCTCCAGGGTTTTTTCCGGATGCCGCAGCGTGAGGGAGAAGGCAGCGGATTTTTTGCCCTCGCCAACCTGTGTGCCCTCAAACACGTCAAACAGCTGCACATCTTCCAACAGTTTACCGCCAGCGCGCAGAATCTCCTGCAAAACAGGCAGCAAGTCCTGTTCCTTTTTCACAACCAGCGCCAGATCGCGCAGCACAGCAGGGGTGCGGGGGAGCGGCGTCACCGCGTCAAAGGGCTTGCGCAGTTTCGCGTAGGCTTCCAGGTCAAATTCCGCAATCACGCAACCTGGTTTGATGTCCGCCTGCTCCGCGATTTTGGGATGCACTTCACCCACCGTCGCGATGGCTTCGCCTTCAACCAAAATGCGCGCGCAGCGGCCGGGGTGATGGTAGAGCTCGCCGCCAGGCTGAATATCCCAGGTGATGTGCGCCTTCTTCAGAAGCGCTAGCAGGGTGTCACGTACAAAGTAGAAGTTCACCTGCTCGCCGTAGGCGCCCAGGCACAGGGCGCTTCGCTCAGAAAACAGACCATCGTCGGTTTTAGGTTCGTGGAAGTAAACGGTGCCCAACTCATACAAGAGCGCCGTTTCGTTACGCTGGTTAAGGTTTTTGGCAAGCGTGCGCAGCATGTCTGGGACCAGGCTGGTGCGCATGACAGCGGTGTCCTCACCCAGGGGGTTGGTAATTCTGATGGGGGTGTTGCGCTCATCTTCCGCAGGTAAGCCCATGGCGTCCAGCTGCTTTTGCGCAATGAAGGACAGGTTGATGATCTCATCAAACCCCTGGCTGTTTAATACCTGGTGCACATCCCGCTTCATCAGACGGGCAGCGCTGTCCTTGCCCTGGGTGGTTTCGCCGCGCATCAGGGTCTCGGGGATGCGGTCATAGCCGGCCAGGCGCAGCACTTCCTCACAGACATCGGCTTCCTGCTCAATATCGCTGCGGTGCAAAGGCGGGGTGACCAGCAGGGTATCCCCATCCAACTCCGCCTTGAAATCAAGCCGGGTTAGCAGGCTTACCATCTCCTGGCCATCAATGTCCGCGCCGCTTCTGTGTTTGATGCGGGAGACAGAGGTGGTCAGGGTTTTTTGCGTTACAGGGTTTGGATAATGGTCAATGATGCCCGGCACCACATCGCCAGCGTCCAACAGTTCAATCAATGCACAGGCGCGCGCCATGGCCTGCTTGACGGTGGCGGGGTTCACGCCGCGCTCAAAGCGCCCGCTGGATTCGGTGCGGATGCCCAGCCTGCGGGAGACAACACGGGTCAGGGTGCGGTCAAAGGCGGCGCACTCAAACAGCAGCTCACGGGTGTTTTCTGTAATTTCACTTTCCAACCCGCCCATGATGCCGGCCAGGCCGGTGGGGCCTTGTTCATCACAAATCAGCAACTCACCGCCCAACAGGTGGTGTTTCTTGCCATCCAGCGTGGTCAGCTGCTCACCTGGTTCCGCCTCACGCACAATGATGTGATTGCCGCGCACCTGCCCCAAGTCAAACGCGTGCATGGGGTGGCCTGTCTCCAGCATCACATAGTTGGTGATGTCCACAATGTTGTTGATGGCGCGGATGCCAGCCGCGTGCAGGCGGGCGCGCATCCAAAGCGGGGATGGGCCAAGGCGCAGGTTCTTGACCACCTTGGCGGTGTAGCGGGGGCAGAGGTCGGGGTTCTTGATGGTGACTTTCGCAAGCTGATGAATCGCATCACCTGTGGTGATATCCATATCCCGAGGCGCCTTGAAGGCCGTATCAAAAACAGCGGCGGTCTCCCGCGCCACGCCCCAGATGCTCAGGCAGTCCGGACGGTCGGCCAGGATGTCAAAATCAATGATCTCATCATCCAAGCCCAGCGCGGCTTTGAAATCCATACCCACGGGGTAATCTTCGTTCAGAATCAAAAGGCCTGCGTCCCCAACGGAAGGGTACAGATCGGTGGGAATCATCAGTTCCACGCTGGAGCAGAGCATGCCTTCGCTTTCCACCCCGCGGATCTTACCGCGCTTGATGGTAAGGCCTGGCAGTTTGGCGCCAACCACCGCGGTGGGCACCAGTTGGCCAGCCGACACATTGGGCGCGCCGCACACAATCTGAAGCGGGTTTTCGCCGCCCACATCCACCTGGCAGATGTGCAAATGGTCGCTGTTTTCGTGCTTTTCACAGGTTATAACCCGGCCTATCACCACGCCTGTAAAGGGCAGCATGGGCTCCATGGTTTCCACCGCGGTGCCCGCCATGATCATGCGGTGCTGGTACTCCTCCCGCGGCGCGTTGACGCCTGTGTATTCCTTAATCCAATTATATGATGCTTTCATCGCTATAACTCCTTACGAAAACTGGCGCAGGAAGCGCTCGTCGCCCTCATACAGCCAGCGCATGTCGCTGATGCCGTAGCGCAGCATGGTGATGCGCTCTACACCTACCCCGAAGGCAAAGCCGGAATAAACGCTGGAATCAATCCCGCAGTCCTCCAGCACTTTGGGATTGACCATGCCGGCACCCAGCACTTCAATCCAGCCGCTGTCCTTGCACACCCGGCAGCCAGCGCCTTTGCAGACGATGCAGGTTAAATCCACCTCAGCAGATGGCTCCGTAAACGGGAAGTAGGAGGGGCGGAAGCGGGTCTTGATATTGTCCCCGTACAGCTGCCTGGCAAAAGCGCCCAGGGTGCCGCGCAAGTCAGCCATGGTGACGTCCTTGTCAATCACCAGGCCTTCTATCTGGTGGAAGACCGGGCTGTGCGTCGCGTCCACCTCATCCGCGCGGTACACCCGGCCGGGGCAGATGATGCGGATGGGCGGCTTGCGCTCCAGCATCACACGGGCCTGGACGGGGGAGGTATGCGTGCGCAGGACGATGTTCTCATCAATATAGAAGGTATCTTGCGCGTCACGGGCGGGATGGTTTTTGGGGATGTTGAGCAGCTCAAAATTGTATTTGTCCAGCTCAATCTCTGGCCCTTCCACCACTTCAAACCCCAGGCCCACAAAGCAGTCGATCACTTCGTTTAACACCAGGGTATGCGGGTGGGGTGTGCCCAGGCGCGGCAGTTGCGTGGGCAGGGTCACGTCAATGCGCTCCTGTTCCAGGCGCTCCGCCAGCTCTTTTTCCTTTAAGGTGCCCTCACGGGTGCTGAGGAAGCCCTCAATCTCATCCCGCGCCTGGTTGATCAACTGCCCAAAGGCAGGCCGCTCCTGGGGCGTTAAGCTGCCCATGCTGCGCAGCATACCGGTCAGTTCGCCCTTTTTACCAAGCAGGCAAACGCGCAGCGCGTCCAAATCCTTCACGCTGGCCGCGTTTTTGATGTCCTGTTCCGCCCGGCTGATGAGGGCCGCGATTTCCAAGTTTTTGTCCATCTCTCCTCCAATAAAAAACGCCCCTGCCTTCGCATGGGACGTGATGTCACGTGGTACCACCCAATTTCCGCGCCATAGCGCGCTTTGACCCTTAACGCGGGAAACGGCAGGGCTTACTGTGCTTTCGGCCCGGCGGCTTGGAAGTGAATGCCCTGTCACTTCATGGGCCGCTTTCAGCGTTTGCGGCCCTCTCTTTGATGAAGCGTGGCGTCAGGGGTTGTCCTTCGTCACAGCCGATGCGTTATCCTACCACCCCGTATGATTTGCTGTCAACCAAAAGCGCCTGATTCTTGCATTTCATATGAAATCATGCTATTTTTTGACATGGAAAGCAGGTGTATTGTGCAAAAACCAATTTCATGGTTCCCAGGACATATGGCAAAGGCCAGGCGCCTTTTGCAGGATCAATTGCAGCGCATCGACGCGGTGATTGAGCTGTGCGACGCGCGCCTGCCCCTGTCCAGCCGCAATCCCGATCTGGACCCGTTGATTAAAAACAAGCCGCGTATCCTGTTGCTCAACAAATCGGACCTGGCAAACCCCGTTGAAACCAAAAAATGGCTTACCTATTTTGAGAACCAGGGGCTTGATTGCATGGCCATTGAGATGGGCCGGCGCAAGCAGAATATCCTCAACGCCATTATCCGCATGACGGAGGACAGGCTGGAGAAGTCCCTCAAAAAGGGCATCCACCGCGCCGCGCGCGCCATGGTGCTGGGCGTGCCCAATGTGGGCAAAAGCACGCTGATCAACTACCTGGCCGGTCGCTCCGCCTTCAAGGTGCAAGACAGGCCGGGGGTGACCCGTGCGCCGCAATGGATTACTGCCTCTCCCAAGCTGGAGCTGCTGGATACGCCCGGTCTGCTGTGGCCCAAGTTGGATGACCCGGTCGCCGCGCGCCGGCTGGCCTTTATCGCTGCGGTGCGGGATGAGGTGTTGGATGTCTATCACCTCTCTTTAGCGCTGATTGACGAATTGATGGTCATCGCGCCGTCCGGCATCATGAACCGCTACAAAATAACGGATGACAGCCTGCGCGGGCAGGCCTTGCTGGAAGCTATCTGTAAAAACCGCGGCTTTTTAATCAAGGGCGGCGAGGTGGACCTGGAACGCGGCGCGGCCTGCGTGCTGGATGAGTTCCGCGACGGCCGCCTGGGGCGGATTACACTGGAATTGGCTGAGGACATTTCGTGACAAAAGCAGAGCAGATCGCGGCCATTTATGCGCATGACCTGAAGCTCTGGGAGCAGGGCTTGGTGTTTGCTGGTATCGATGAAGCGGGGCGCGGGCCTCTGGCAGGCTGCGTCACAGCAGCCTGTGTGGTGATGCCCAAGGAACCCCGCGTGGACATGGTGTTTGATTCCAAGCGCTTAAGTGAAAAGCAGCGCGAGTCTGTCTTTGAGCAAATCCATAAGCAGGCGCTGTTTGTGGGCGTGGCAAGCGTGGAAGCGGAGGAGATTGACCGCATCAACATCCTGGAAGCCACCAAGCTGGCCATGCGCAGGGCAGCTTCAGGCGCGCCGGTTGACCTGTTTTTGGTGGACGCTGTGAATAATGTAGGCCTTGCGGGGGAGGAGCGGCCCCTTATCTCCGGTGACGCGGTCAGTTATTCCATCGCGGCTGCGTCCATCATCGCCAAGGTGACGCGTGACCGCGTCATGCGACAGCTGGACGCTTTATATCCGGAATATGGCTTTGCGCGGCACAAGGGCTATGGGACGCGCCAGCATATTGAGGCGATCCGCCAATGGGGTCCCTGCCCCGCGCACCGCGAAAGTTTCCTCACGCGGATCCTTTCCAAATGAGCCAGTATGAAATCGGCCTGGAGGGTGAGCGCAAAGCCGCGCGCTATCTGAGAAAGCGGGGCTTCCAGCTGCAAAAACAGCGCTTTAAAAGCCGTCATGGGGAGATTGATCTGATTGCCAAAAAGGGCAATCACTTGTATTTTATTGAGGTGAAGCACCGGCCCAACGCCCGGCTGGGTGAGGGGCTGCAAACCATCACCCAGGACAAGCGGCGCAGGCTGCTGGAGGCGGCGCGGGCCTATCTTTCAAACAAACCCGCAAGTTGGCACCTGGCCTACATTGAGATAACCCGGGCAGGCATCCTGCTGTATGAGGATGTCCTGCACGAACAATGAGGGATTGACCATGAAGAAAAAACTGATGATTCTGGGCAGCGTCCTGCTCATAGCGGCAGTTGTTGTGTTGCTGGCGTTTGGCCGGCAGGCAAGCACGCCGGTTGATTACGGTGTGGAACTGCTCACAAACGGCAGTTTTGAGCAGGTGAATGACGAGGGCACGCCGGATGGCTGGCTGCCCGAATCCTACCTGAAGTATTCAGACATCACCCGCTTTGAGATCGCAGAGGGTAAAGAGGGCAAGGGGGTCCAGATCATCAGCTATGCGCCCAATGACGCGCGGTATTATCAAACCGTCAAGGTAAACCCCAATACCATCTACCGCTTCAGCGGCTATATCAAGTCGGCCGCGCAGGGCGGCCGCGGCGCCAATTTATCCATCGCCGATGTATATGTGTTTTCAGAGGCAGTGTATGAAACCGGCGGGGACTGGCAGTATGTGGAATTGTATGGCAAGACAGGCGCGAAACAGCGCCAGGTGACGGTTTTCGCGCGCCTGGGCGGCTATTCAGGCGAGGCGGAGGGCGAGGCCAGCTTTGACCAGCTGTCGCTGATGGCCGTGAAGGAAACGCCGCCGGATTTGCGCCTTGCCTCCTGGGAAAAACAGGAAGCGCCCAAGCAGGATGCCCTTGCAAACCCCCGCGAAAGCGCGCCGTTTGCCCCTTGGTTTATAGTGATCTATCTGGTGTTTGCGGGCCTTATGGTGTATATCGCCAAAGCCGCGCAGCGGATGGAAAATTTGCAAACCGCGAATGAAAACAACAAGTATTCCCTGGTTTTGTTGTTTGCTCTGTTGTTGTTTGCTTTCCTCTCCCGATTGTGGATGGCGCAGCTGGTCGCCGGCTTCCCGGTGGATGTGGGCGCCTTCCGCGCCTGGGCAAACAACATGGCGGATGTCGGCCCTGGGCAGTTTTACCTGCAGGAAGGCCACCGGGATTACCCGCCCGGCTACATGCTGGTGCTGTGGCCCATAGGCCTCATCGGCAAACTGCTGGGCGGCGGCGCGAGTGCCATGATGGTCAAGATGCCCACCATCCTGTGTGATGTCGCCATCATCGCGCTGATGTATTATGTCGCCCAAAAGCGCACCAACAAATCAGGTGCTCTCCTGCTGTCCATGCTGTATGCCATGAACCCCTTAACCTATCTGGCGGGCGCGGCCTGGGGCCAGGTGGACAGCCTGCCGTCCCTGTTGCTCCTTATTGCTGTGCTGCTCATCATGGACCAGCGCTGGCGTTACGCGCTGCCTGTCTATGTGCTGGCGGTGCTGATGAAGCCGCAGGCGCTGATGGTAGGGCCATTGGGCTTGCTGGCGCTGGTGATGGCCTTTGTGTGGGAAACAAAGCGGGACAAGCTGATCAAGGATACGCTGATTGGTGTGGGTTTAAGCTTCGCGGTTATCGCCCTGGTCGCTGTGCCCTTTTTCAACGAAGAAAACGGCATCCCCTGGCTGCTGGGCCTGTACGGCAACACGATGAGCTACTACCACTACGCCACCGTCAACGCCAACAACCTGTATTTCCTGTTCAAGCAAAACTGGGTGTCCATTGAGAACGCCGCGCCCTTCCTGCTCCGACTGACGGGCAGCCTGGTGGTGCTGTTGCCAATTGCGGCCTATTGCTACATTGAGAAAAAAGAAACAAAGAAAA
>LSQX01196875.1_pt1 | contig 10370 bp, 7 predicted proteins | sample 654561 | NCBI WGS metagenome assembly LSQX01 (sample SAMN04489861, study PRJNA283612) | anaerobic digester metagenome | isolation source: 4 biogas reactors fed with cattle manure at either 37C or 55C with and... | place: Denmark: Kongens Lyngby | collected 2014
TGGCTCCTCGACGAGGACTCGAACCTCGAACCTAGTGGTTAACAGCCACCCGCGCTGCCGATTGCGCCATCGAGGAATAGCACGCGAGAATCTAGAATCTCGACGGAGAATATTATAGCACCGATAAAATTTTTGACAACCACTTTCTGGAATTTCACTAAACACTAGGTCCCTGTATTCTCAGATTTACGCCAAGATAGCCATGGAATTTCTCTATCTGGCGGGAGGAACAGCCTCTAACTTTCAAATAACCGTTACAGGTTTTTAGATATATACTTTGTATGTGGGTCATCAGAAAGGCGAACGGAGGGCTTGTTTATGTCTTTAATTCTAATAAAAAATGGAATCATTGGTAAGGCAGAAGGGTCTTTTCGTGGCGATGTGCTTGTCGAGGGAGAAAAAATCGTTGAAGCCAAAGAATCCATTGAATGCAAAGAGGCTGCCCTTGTCGATGCGAAAGGCTCTTATGTAATTCCTGGAGGTGTAGACCCACATACCCACGTTAGCCTCTCTTCAAAAGGAAGAAGTGTTTCTGATGGATTTGAGGCAGCAACAAAGGCGGCAATATGGGGAGGTACTACAACTATAGTTGAGCATCCTAGCTTTGCCCCTGAAGGTTCGCCACTTTCATTTGCTGTCGATGATGTAGTAAAAAAAGGATTTTGCAGGTCATACACGGACTTTGGAGTTCACATGGTCTTTCAAGGTACCGAAAAAACGAGCGACATTGAAATAGAAGAACTTATCGATCGAGGATTTCCGACCGGAAAGGTCTACACGACCTACGATGCCAGACTTACAGATGAAAAAATAATCCCTCTGATGAAAAAGATGATTTCTTACAGAGGTCTCCTTTTTTACCATGCAGAAAATGATGCAGTAATAAGAGAACTTTCTTCAGACTTTGAGACGAAAAACAAGACAGGAAGTGAATATTGGCCCCTCAGCCGTCCCGATTACTGCGAGTCAGAGGCCATAAAGCACATTTTAGCTTTAGCAAAGACTACGGGAGCACCGACCTATATTGTCCATCTTTCGACAGGGCTGGGTTTAAGGGAAATTAAAGAGGCAAGGGCTGAAGGACAAAAAGTCTTTGCAGAGACTTGCCCCCAATATCTTTGCCTTGATGAAGAGCTGTACACGTCGGAAAACGGTCTAGATTTTATTATGGCCCCACCTCTTCGCAGGAAGGAAGACCGTGAAGCTTTATGGGATGCGATCTCGTCCGGTGATATAGATACAGTTGGTACTGATCACTGTTCTTTCAGCAGAGAGGCTAAATTAAAATACGGAAGAAAAAATGTTTTTGAATCTCCCGGTGGGATACCGGGTATAGAGACCAGGATGCCGATACTCTTTTCTGAGGGAGTGCATAAAGGACGAATCAGTCTTGAACGTTTCGTGGCTGTAACTTCTTCTAACCCCGCAAAGATCCTCGGTATTTCAGACAAAGGCAGGTTGGAGCCGGGGGCCGATGCAGATATCGTAATCATCGATTCAGAAGATGAAAGGATCCTATCCAAAGAGACTCTCCACCAAAAAGTCGACTACACTCCTTTTGATGGAATGAGAGTGAGGGGTTTTCCTTCTCACGTCTGGCTGAGAGGTGTGCCAATGCTTACTGAGGGTGTTTTTGTTGCAGAGGAGCCCTCTGGTCGCTTTATAAAGAGATTTTTATAGATAGAGAAGCTGTATTTAAAGCACAGCGAACCTCTGACGCATGTTTAAACACTCTGTGGCAAAGTATCCGGCAGGACTGTTAGAGTCTTTTCCAGACTTCTTTTGAAGATTCTCTGGCCTTTGCATATATCTGATTACGATCAAGCTCAGTAAGTTTTTTGTCCTTCATTAAAACTTTCCCGTTTGCGATTGTTGTAACCACGTTTCTTCCTGAAGCTCCGAAGAGAAGGTGGCCGTTGATGTTTTTTTCATTCATTTCTGTAGGGGGCATATAGTCCATTATTATGATATCGGCTGCATAGCCCTCTTTAATGCGTCCTATTTTAACGGGGAAGCACCTTTCGGCAATGGTGATATTGTTTTCGAAGAGCATGAGGGGAAGTTCTGTCCAGCCAGCGTTTGGATCTCCTGAAGAGTGTTTGCAGAGCGCATTTCCGATTCTGTAAGACTGCAACATATCGCACACGTAACCGTCGGTTCCAAGTCCCACAAGGATTCCTTCTTTGACCATCTCTCTAATGTCTGCTGAACCCACAGCGTTTCCCATATTAGATTCAGGATTGTGAACGACTGCAGTGCCGGTTTCCCTGAGTATCTCTCTTTCCTTTTTATTAATATGAATGCAGTGGACGAAAATTGACTTTCCACCTGTGATGCCAAAGTCATTGAATCGTTCCGCTATCCTTTTGCCATATTTTTGTATGGAGTCTTTCTCATCATTCGGGCCTTCCGCCACATGGACATGATATCCTGCGTTTCGTCCACCCATCTCCTCTACGCATCTGCCCAAGGTCAGGTCCGATAGAGTGAACGAAGCATGGAGCCCGAATTTGGCGGATATCATTGAGTCATTTTGAGCCTCAGCCCAGTCTATAAAGGAGATATTCTCTTTGATTCCGGCGTAAGCTGTTTTTTGACCGTCCCTGTCGGAGACTTCGTAGCAAAGCGATGCCCTTATGCCCGCTTCTTTGGTCGCTTTTGCGATTTCAAACAAACTTCCTTGAACGAAAGAAGGGCTTGCATGGTGATCTATAACGGTCGTACACCCGCACTTTATACAGTCTACCAGAGCGGTCATGGCGCTGTAGTATGTATCTTTGAGGAAGAGAGCTTTGTCAAGTTTCCACCACAATCTTTCAAGAACCTCTGAAAAATCTTTTGCCGGCTCTCCCGGTGGTGTCATTCCTCTAGAAAAGGTGCTGTAGAAATGCATGTGAGAATTGATGAATCCGGGCATGATTAAGCCGTCTTTAGCGTCGATAAACTCTGAATCTGGGTATTTCGCTCTAATTTCGGAAGTTGTTCCCACCATTGAAACATCTGTTCCTCTTATAGCCACACAACCATCGGGAATAAAGGAGAAATCTGGATCTCTTGTTATAAGTTTTCCATTTCCAACTAGAAGCATCTTTTTTCACTCCCTCTTGGTGAAGATAAGATGGTCGTTTTGTTGCTAAATTCTTAAAAGTGTAAGAAAAGTTGAGATAACATATAATCGTTTTTCTTGGGCTCTCAGACAGTCAGAAAGCCCAAGAAGAATCTGACACTATTTCAAAAGAACTATAGCCTCGATTTCAATTAGAACGTCTTTTGGGAGTCTTGCTACTTCAACGCATGATCTTGCAGGGGCGTTGTTCGGGAAATATTTTCCGTATACTTCGTTGAGCGCACCGAAATCATTCATATCTTTTATGAATACTGTTGTCTTTACGACATCGTCGAAGTCCAGTCCTTGGCTTTCTAGAGCGCCTTTCATGTTTTTCATTACCTGTTCAGTCTGTGCAACTACGTCGCCGGGTACTACTGTCATAGTTTTGGGATCTAATGCAATCTGTCCTGAAAGGAAGAGGAACCCGCCTGCTTTTACCCCCTGTGAATAAGGTCCGATAGCAGCCGGAGCTTTGTCTGTGCAGATTATTTCTTTCATAGTGTGATACCCCTCTCTGATTAAATAATTTCATTGTTTGGGAATAAAATTCTTATACTATTTTACAGCATTTGGCTATAGAGGGCCTCTTTTCTTCTAATTTTTGATGATTTTTAAACTTGCATCTTTATTATGAAAGAGAAATGAGCTATTCTTTTCATAGGACAGGCAGGTGCTGAAAATGGACATCGTAATAGAAGGCAGATACAAAGGTTTCGATTACATTGTGACAGACGAGATGTCGGGAATTATCAAATTGTTAGGGAAGGGAGTTCCTCCATTCTCTCCCAAGTACTCTTTCAACCAAGATTATTCTTTAGTGCCGGGAGACTTTAACGCTCACTCACACCCTGAACAATCTATATATGTTGAAATAGTTGATAAAGAGTGGGCATTGGCAAAATGGTGCCGTGAAACGATATATAAGTACAGTATACAAATGACGGAAGAAATGATATACAGAGCCTGTGTCAGAGCATTTGGAAGGATGCTCTCCTATGGAGTAACTTGTGTGATGGTCTCATATTACTGTCACAACAAAAAAGGAAATGAGCTTGACTCTTCCGTAATAAAGGCTGCCAAGGATGTAGGGATAAGACTTTTTATGGGGCGTATGAATTACGACGTTATAAACAACGATGCCTATCCTGAAAAGAGAGAATCCCAGAGTTCATATTATGAGACTCCCGAGGATGCAGAAAACAACTTTGTTAAGCTACTTGAACTGGAGTCCGAAACAGTTAAGGTCGCCCCTGCTCTACATAGTTTCCACGCAAATACTCTAGATGCTATCGTCAGAGGCATTGGCCTAGGTGTCAAATATGGGAGGAAAGTGCAGTTCCATCTTTCTGAAGACGAGGGAGATGTCAGACTGTGTCTTGGAAAATATGGAATGAGGCCGGTTGAAGTACTTGCAGACCTGAAGAAGTCAGGGAGAGTTGAGAAACTCGACCACATGATTCTCTCAGATTGTGTCTGGACAAGCCGGAGGGAAAAAGAACTAATAAAAGAAAATGGTATGTCAGTCGTTTTTAACGGCAGGATGAACGAGAGAGTAAAAGCAGGAACTGCTGCAGTCAAAGAATATATGGAGCTGGGGATCCCTGTTTATGTTGGGACAGATGGTGAAGCAAGCAACGAAGACCTTTCTCTGAAAAATGAAAGAGAGTGGCTCTCGAGAAAACATATGTTTAACGAAAAAGAAAAAGGTTTGCTTTTAAAACCGTTTGAAATGGCAGGAACAAAAGTGGGAGTACTGGAATGCGGAGCGGTTGCAGACATTCAAGTTTACAAAGGTGCGGTACTCGACAGCATCTTTGTAGGTGGGCGACTGATAATGAAAAACGGAGAGCTACTATCAAAGGAACTAATCGATGAGTCCGAGATTTATATCAAAAATATGTGGGAAAAGATACGACCCTGATGCCTGTCTCAGTCAACTTTATATGACAGCTTGCAAGGAGCCCCGGGGTGTATGATATACTGACATTTAATAAATAATATCAGGCTCAATATAGTTTGACTTCTCCACCGTCTTTCCCGCATGATTTTGAGCGGGAAACCAGTGACTTGAGGGTTTGAAAACACTTGATTTACGATCTCTGACTAACGGTTTTAAAACAACCGCTCACCATTGCTTCACTATTGTTTCACGCAACACGTTTTACGTTGTAGCTTCACGCCATTTTTATTTAGTAGTTTGACAGGGGGTTTTTATATGGCCGAATTTAAAATTATTGGCAAGTCTTTTTTAAGAGATGACGGGCCCGAGAAGGTGACAGGCCGAACAGAGTATATAGCTGATGTCGACATGCCAGGATGCTGGATAGGCGGTATCGTCAGGTCTCAAATAGCCAGAGGAAAGTTGAAGGGGATCAAAAAAGATCCCTTTTTCGACTGGTCAAAGGTTACGGTCGTCACGCACGAGGATATCCCCGGAGAAAACTATATTGCGATGGTAATGGCAGATTACCCTGCCCTTGCTGAAAAAGAGATAAATTATTATTCGCAGGCGGTGGCACTTATAGCTGCACCTGATGAAAAACTTTTGAAAGAAGCGATGGCATCAATAGAGTTAGATGTCGAAGAGCTTAAGCCGATCCTTACAGTTAAGGAAGCCATTGAAGGTAAAGATATTATATGGGGCAAGGACAACATTATAGATGAATATAATACAGTTTCAGGTGACATCGAGAAAGGGTTCAGAGAGGCAGATGTCGTACTAGAAGGCAGCTGGGCCACGGGATTTCACGAGCAGCTTTATCTTGAAACACAAGGTATGGCAGCCGTTATGAGGGAGGACGGAGCGGTCGAAGTGACAGGCTCTCTCCAGTGTCCTTTCTACGTGCACGGAGCAGTCCAAAAAGTTATGGGCCTCCCTGCGGAAAAAGTGGTAATAAAACAGGCAGCTACAGGGGGAGGTTTCGGAGGCAAGGAAGACTATCCCTCCATCCTTGGCTCCTATGTAGCACTACTGGCCCTCAAATCAGGGCATCCTGTCAGGATAGTCTTTGACAGAGATGAAGACCTCCTTGTAACACCAAAAAGACACCCATCCACCAGCCATTACAGGATGGGCCTCAAGAATGACGGAAAAATTACAGCCCTTGATGTAGATATCCTTTTGGACAGCGGAGCTTATACCACCCTCAGTAGGGTCGTCCTGCAGCGAGCACAGCTGCACGCTTGTGGGATATATTTTGTTCCCAACGTCAGGATACGGAGCAGAGCTGTTGCTACCAACACACCTCCTAACGGTGCTTATAGAGGGTTTGGAGCTCCGCAGACCATATTTGCGATGGAGCGCCAGATGGACATGGCAGCCAGTGAATTAGAAATGGATCCCCTAGACATAAGGCTCAAAAATGCAATGAGAACCGGCGATAAATTTCCTTACGGCCAGATACTCAAAGAACAAAACAACGCAATTGCTGTGCTTGAAAAAGTGGCAGAGATGTCAGATTACAGAGCGAAAAGGGAGCAGCTATTAAATCAGCCCGAAGGAAAGATAAAAAAAGGAATAGGCATAGCCGCTGCAATGCACGGAGGAGGCTTTACAGGGGCAGGGGAAGAGAATATGGGTACAACTGCCAGAGTATGCTTCAATGGAAGCAAATTCTGCATATATGTCAGCAGCACAGAGATGGGACAGGGATCATCAACTATCCTTAGAATGGTTGCAGCGGAAGAGTTGTGTGTAGATATCGAAGATGTCTTATACATTATGCCCGATACTTCTAAAGCCCCCAACACCGGCCCTACTGTCGCCTCTAGGACGACAATGTATGCATCTAAGGCTGTGCGTGATGCATGCTCTAACATTAAATATAGATTGTCGGAGCATAGATCTTTGAGCGAGCTTCCTGAAGATATTCCGACTATTTCGCTTGCGCAATCATTTTTTCAGAGTAACTCAAAGCTCGACGAGTTAGGCTTCAATATATTTGACGATGATGATAGTAGTTGGGATGAAGAGAGATTTGAAGGCGATGCGTACAAAGGTTATGCATGGATAGCAAACGTCATAGAAGTGGAAGTGGATACAGATACCTATGAAGTGTCAGCGAAAAAAGTATATGTTGCGGCAGAGGTAGGACGCGTAATGAACCCCATGCAGGCGAGAGGTCAGATAACAGGAGGGCTCTTGCAGGCGATCGGCTGGTCACACCTCGAAGACATGAGGATAGACGAAAAGGGAAGGTACACGGCGTCTCATATGAATGCCTATCTTGTACCCACCACATTGGACACACCTGAATGGGATGTGGTCTTCTTCGAAGATCCCTGCAGCCAGGGATGCTTTGGCGCTAAGGGCATCGGAGAACTTCCCATGAACGCTGCCGGTCCGGCCTTTGTTGCAGCAGTAGATATCGCTACAGGAGTGGTGTGTGATTCTATCCCATGCACAGGAGAGAAGCTCTTTCATCATATCAGACAAAAAAATAATAAAACGGCAAAGGGAGGAATAAAAGATGAGAATTGAAATGACCATAAACGGCGCTCTTTGTCACGCAGATGTTCCTCCCATGAAGCCGCTTCTTTCTGTACTCAGGGAAGATTTGGGTTTTAAAGGGTCCAAAGAGGGGTGTGGGGAGGGAGAGTGCGGAGCCTGCTCTATCATAATGGACGGTAGACTGGTAAACGCCTGTCTGGTGCCGGCTGTACAGTCTTCCGGATGTGAAATATTGACTATAGAGGGACTCGGTAGTCCAGATAATATGGACATGCTCCAGAAGGCGTTCGTCTCGGAAGGAGCCGTACAGTGTGGTTTCTGTACTCCGGGCATGGTTATCGCAGCCAGAGCTCTCCTTGAAGAGAATCCAACTCCATCATTGGAAGAGATAAAGGTTGCTCTTTCGGGAAACATATGCCGCTGTACAGGTTACGAAAAAATTTACAATGCAGTTGAAAAGGCCGTGCAGGAAGGATACTGCGACACTTTCAGGACCAGAGAGAATCTTTGCAGCGGACAGACGCCAACGCCGACTTCTGAAAACGATAGTAACTGTTTTATACCTGAATATCTAAAAGAGGTCTTTGAAATATTGGATAAGAATAAAGATGTTTCTATCTTGGCAGGCAGCACCGATATCATTCCTGACATAAAGAACGGGAAGTATACCCTTAATAAGATAATGGACCTTAGCAGGGTAAAAGAGCTCAAAGGAATAAACAAAGTCGGTGATGCAATAAGGATAGGCAGCTGCGTCACAAACGGAGATATAATCAGAAGCAGTATCATCAAAAACTATCTTCCTGCCGTTTGGGAAGCCGCTTTTATGAGCGGAGCGCCGGCTGTTCAGAACAGAGCAACTGTAGGAGGGAATCTTTCCGCTGCTTCAGGAGCAGCCGATCTTCCAACCATCCTTCTTCCTCTTGATGCAAGTGTTGTAACAGAAGGTTCAGGCGGAGTGCGTGAAATGAAACTTGAGAAGTTTATCCTTGGATACAGACAGCCCGACCTGAAGCCAAACGAGATAATGAGAGAAATCTTGATCCCTCTGTCGAAAGAAAAGAGCATTCAGAGGTTTTATAAGCGTGGCTCCAGGAAAACCCTTACTCTGTCAAGAATATCGCTCGGGTTTTATGCAGAAGTAGAAAACGGTGTTATTTGGGAGATTCGTGCAGCGGCAGGAAGCATGTCTCCTATACCGATTCGATTAAAAGCATTAGAGTCAGTGCTCAAAATGAAACGTCTCACTGAAGAGTTGATCGATGAGGCTGCGAAGGTAGCTTATGATGAAGTTAATCCGAGAAAAAGTTCCGAATGGCGCAAATCGATGACATCAAATCTGGTAAAGAGTTTCCTCAAAGAACTTTTATAGTAAGATTCGGGGTTGAGGACGAGAGGACAACAAATTTCCGCGGCAAGCTATAAGTAGCAGCCCCCCTGGATTCAGTCTTTGGTATTGCGTCCACGCCCTTCAATCGTCTCCTCCGGACGCCACTTATCAGGAGAATGCCGTTTCCTGTAAAGGAAACATTTGAAAAAACTACAGCATTCGAACTATTCCGAGTGCGTTTCGAGGTCGGAGGTCCAGTGTCTTTGAATCCCGTCTGTAACAGGGTTTTATCATGAAAACCAAGATCTGGATCCCGGCTCAGGCCCATACCGGGAAGACGGAGAGAGAACACCTCGCGAGGTAGCAAGGCAGCCATTGGGGTCAGACCTACACAATTGACAAAATGTGGATAAATTGGCACCGCCGGGCTATTGTGCATATTCTGTTCAAAAAATACACCTCTACCGTTTTAGATTGAACATCTTGACCGCTTCAAACTGAACACCTTCGCCGCACCAACTGGACAGTTTTGAAATGCCCGACCGGTCCTATGAATACTTCACCGGGATGATCTTATCTTCGTCCTTGAGGGTAATGAGGTTGTCGTACATGCATACGACACCGCCCTGTCCGCGATCTGTGCCGGGGATCCTGTCAAGGATGCGGAAGGCGGATATGTCTTTTTTGTCGGGGTGCTTTTTGATTTATATCGGATATAGTGTCTGACCTTGGAGGATCAGAAGGTCTATCTCATTCATGTCCTTGTCGTGGTAAAAATAAATCGGGGCGTCCTTGCCCTTGTTTAAATAGCTTTTTATGATTTCTGCACGTCGCTACTTTACCCCACCGACTCCCGCGGCACCTACTTTGCCGCGGCTCTTCAAAATCCACAAATCCATAATTCCCCGGAACCTCTTCAACATTCGCCGAAACTTTCTGGCCGAAATCAGTGATATTTAAATTCCGGTCTGTTCGAGTGGATAATAGCAGCCATGGCAATTATATGGACTACTATTGAAAAAATCATCACTCTCTTCTCTTGTAGATCTTTTCTTTTTTTTTCTCACGGTAGGTCATCAAAAAATAAGGGAGAAACTGAGGGTACTATCAATGACATTGATCTATAATATAAAAACCTAAAATTCAGAGTAAGGAGAGTTACTTAGATGAATATATTAATAATTGATGCACAGGGTGGTGGAATTGGGAAACAGCTTGTTGCCGCAATAAAGCAAAGCATGCCCGGCGCAGTTATTACAGCGGTTGGTACAAATAGTGCTGCCACATCAGCTATGCTAAAGGCCGGTGCGGATCATGCGGCTACGGGCGAAAATGCCGTTATAGTAGGTTGCCGGAAGGCGGATATAATTGTAGGCCCCATTGGGATCGTTATTGCTGACTCGCTTTTAGGTGAAGTAACTCCGGCAATGGCTTTAGCGGTTGGTCAAAGCACTGCAAAACGCATACTTATTCCTGTCAAC
>LSQX01275954.1_pt1 | contig 10370 bp, 10 predicted proteins | sample 654561 | NCBI WGS metagenome assembly LSQX01 (sample SAMN04489861, study PRJNA283612) | anaerobic digester metagenome | isolation source: 4 biogas reactors fed with cattle manure at either 37C or 55C with and... | place: Denmark: Kongens Lyngby | collected 2014
TTCATTTTATCTATTTCATCTAGAAGTATAAGGGGATTTTTGCTTCCTGCCTGTTTCATGGCAGATATAATCCTGCCTGGCATAGCGCCCACGTAAGTCCTTCTGTGCCCTCTTATTTCAGCCTCATCCCGTACTCCTCCCAAAGACATTCTTACATAGTTTCTGTTTAACGCACGGGCAATGGACTTCGCAATGGAAGTCTTACCTACTCCCGGTGGTCCAACAAGACACAGTATAGGTCCTTTGAGATCATTCTTAAGCTTTCTTATAGCAAGATACTCAATAATTCTTTCCTTTACTTTTTCAAGACCATAGTGGTCTTCATCAAGTATATTTTCAGCTCTTTCCAAATCAATTATCTCTTCAGTCCTTTTATCCCATGGAAGATCAAATATCCAATCAAGATAAGTTCTGACAACCGAGCCTTCTGCAGAACCCGAAGGCATTCTCAGCAAACGATCCAGCTCTTTTAAAACTTTCTTTTCAACTTCCTCGCTAAAGTTGCCTTCCCTAAGCTTCTTCTTGTATTCCTCAACCTCTCCTGTAACTCCTTCCTTGTCTCCTAGTTCGTTTTGAATAGCTTTAAGTTGCTCTCTGAGATAATACTCCTTCTGCATCTTGTCTATCTGCTTTCTGACCTTTATATTTATATCTTTTTCAATCTGCATTATGTCAATTTCTTTTATAAGCATTTCCAACAATCTTTTGAGCCTTTCTTTTGGTACGAACTCTTCGAGTATCTCCTGTTTTTGTTCAACCTTTAAAGCCAGGTTCGCAGTTAGAATATCCGCCAATTGATCAGCATCTTCAATACTCATGACAGATAAAACTGTCTCAGGAGATATTTTGTTGTTAAGTTTTGAATATTCTTCAAACACTGACAGTACCCGCCTTTTAAGAGCCTCTACTTCCACTATGCTTTCTTCATCATCCACATATATCTTTTCTACCATTTCAGCCATAAAAAACGGTTCAGTCTGAGTAAATTCAGATATTTCAGCTCTGCTTATACCTTCAACTAATACCCTTATAGTATCTCCTGGAAGCTTTAATAGCTGTTTCACTTTAGATATTGTGCCTATGCTATATATCTCTTCTATATTCGGCGAATCATTTTTTGCATCCTTCTGTGTCGCAAGGAAAATCAGTTGATTGTTTATCATGGCTTCTTCTAATGCTTTAATGGACTTTACTCTTCCGACATCAAAATGAAGAATCATATAGGGGAATACTGTTAAACCCCTTAAAGGTAACAACGGTAAAATCTGTTTTTTAATAACCTTTCTTGCCTCGGACATTTGACCATCCCCTTCTAAATTATAAGACTGCTACTGTGTATAACATTGATGCTTCCATATGAGGTTTCATTTGGAAATTCATGTGGAATTTACACAAGAACCATTATAATCAATACCATACAAGTGGTTTCCTGCATAAAAATTGCCCTAGTGGTTTATTTAAGTAAATAGCTGATACGGTTGCCGTGAATCTTCATCATTATAACCTTTAAACATTATTATTTCAATTATTTTTATATGGAAAAAAAGGAACAGCTTATTGTCCAAAAGGACTATTAAAAAAATACAATCGGCTTTCTACATTTAAAAAAACCGATCTTTCAATAGGAAATTGCTGAAATACTACTTCAAGTAAATTATATAATAATTATGTCCTGATTTAAATAGGTCTATATTCCCTTTTTATCTACCTGATACAAATAACAAAAACTTCATACCCATCTAAGGGTACTCGGTTTTTGCCAGATTTCCTTTCAGGAAATGGCACTAATAAAAGGGCACTTGGTGCCCCATTATAAATTTGTATTCTAATCCTTATTTGGTTGCAAAAATTATTGAAGCTATATCCTTCCAATACTTCTTCAACATCTCTTCATATTTTTCATTGAACATTGACCTGTGACCTTCTTCCCATTCTGCAAGACTTTCCAGAAATTCTTTTGCACCCTTGTCATCAATTTCCTTTGCTGCATTTTTGTAAAACAATACAAAATCATTTTCCATCAAGTAAGCCATTCGAATAATTGACAAATCTGACATCTCATTTTCATCTTTTCCGATAACATCGGAATTTCGGGAAAGGATTGATGGATCCACCGATGCAAAATTACTGTCAACAACCCAGGAAACAGTTATTGGCGGTTCTTGGTACTCTAAAAGTTCAAACTTTGCTTTTAAGACATTATAGTGTTTTTTCTCCATCTCTGAAAGTTCCTTGAAAAGTCTCTTGACAGACTCCGCTTTTACCTTATCCATATAATAAGTATAAAAGTCTTCCGCGTCCTTTTCCATTCTCATTGCAAACTTTAATATATTTTTGATTTTATCCATCTTAACACCTCCAGATAAATATATACCCGGAGGTGAGTATAATAAACATTTTTATAATAATCACGTATCCTTTGTGAAAATACAATTTTGCTTCTTTCATTTAACTTTAAGCAACCTTTTAAGATCTGTAGCTTCCGTTGATTTTTACATAATCATAAGAAAAATCGCATGTCCACATCCTGTCTGAAGCATTGCCTCTTTTCAGATTTATCCGTATAGTTATTTCCTTTTTGCTTAATATTTCTTTTGCTTTTGTTTCATCGAATTTTAATGCCCCCCCGTTACGACAGACCATGAGATCGCCTATAAAAATATCAACAAGATTCGGATCAAAGTCAGCGCCTGAGTAACCCGCTGCTGTAATAATACGCCCCCAGTTTGCATCTTCGCCAAAAATAGCAGTTTTAACAAGCGGTGATTTTGCTATTGCACTTACTACTTTATATGCATCTTCATCATGCATTGCATTTTCGGCTATCACTTCAATAAGCTTTGTTGCACCCTCTCCATCCTTTGCAATCATACGGGATAGATTTATACATACAAATTCAAGTGCTTCCTTGAAGGTTTTGTATTCTATATCCTCTTTGACTATTCCGGCATTGTCAGCCTCGCCGTTGGCAAGAACTATAACCATGTCACAGACACTTGTATCACCATCAACAGAAACCCTGTTAAATGTATGTCCGACTACTTCTTTAAACGCTTTATTGAGCAGTCCCCGGGAAATATTAATATCTGTAGTTATTATTCCTATCATTGTAGCCATATTTGGATGTATCATTCCCGAACCTTTTGCCATGCCCCCTATACGAACCCTCTCGCCTTGTATTTCTATATCTACGGCAATTTCTTTCTCAATAAGGTCTGTAGTCATTATTGCTTCACAGGCATCATGTCCTCCCTCGGGAGATAAAGAAGAAACTGCTGTTCTTATGCCTCCGCGGAGTTTTGGCATATTCAAAGGTACTCCTATAACACCTGTAGACCCCACCAGAATATCCCCTGCTTCGCAATTAAGGAGTTGGGCTGCAAGCCGAGCCATATCTTCAGCATCCTTTTGTCCCTGTTCTCCTACGCATGCATTCGCATTTCCACTGTTAATCACAACCCCTTTGGCATAACCGCTTCCAATATGCTTCATTGTTAATTGCAGAGAATGTCCTTTAACCAGATTAGTGGTAAATACCCCTGCTGCTACTGCAATATCGTCAGAACAGACTATCGACAAATCCTTTTTACCGTTATTTTTCAATCCACAAGCTACACCTGAAGCTTTGAAACCCTTTGGAGCAGTTACTCCTCCATCTATTGTATTTATCATATGCATATCACTCCATTTTAATTTATTGTTTTAAGCATTTAAGCTTAACATTTTCATAGACATGTAAATTATACATAAATGAATATAAGGATTCAAGCTGTAAATCATATAATATCAATAGTTACACAACAAATACGCAAGCAACAGTTAACAATTTTCCGTTGCCTGATTCCTTAAAAGCTGGTATATTAGTATTAGTAATTACTCTTATATTAATTACTTCATAAAAAACTTACCCGTTATCACTTCTATAAGTTCACATGACTTGTAAATTGCACAAAGGATTCTCCAATTTAAGCCTTAATAACTGTATTCTTATCATGTTGCCTATATTTTTATAGTAATGATTCCGGAGGGTGTCTATGTCAAAACAATATGTTATATTCCAATTGGACAATGAGTTCTTTGGAGTTGAAATCAGTCTGGTTTTGGAAATTATCAATCCCCAGGAAATATTTAAAGTCCCGAATACTCCAAAGTATATAGAAGGTCTTATCAATTTAAGGGGTAAAGTTTTTACACTTTTCAACTTAAAGGAAAAATTAAATCTCTATTCCAAAAACACTGGCATAGAGGAAATAAAAATACTTCTTATAAGTTTAGATTCTATGAATTTCGGTTTCATCGTTGACACTGTTAATCAAATAGCATTAATTAGTGATGAAAGTATAAATACCTCTCCAGACTGCATATCACAATACGATAGCAATTATTTCACCGGCTTGGCTGAAGTTGAAGGCAAAAAAACATACCTTCTTAACGTTGATTCTATTATAAATAACTTCGAATGTAGCATATGTGAATCAAAAAATTAATTACTTAACTTTCCCACTTATAGTGTTTTGAGGCTATGATTGCTTTGCCCATTACCGTACAATATTTTTCCTATATGCTACCCGCTCTTACTCCTAAAATATGTATAAACCTTATATCTATCCAGTTATAATTTGTAACTGGATAATAATCTCTGTCATATGTATGTGCTGCAATAAGTATGTTGCCAATGTTCACTGGTTTACCCGTCTCAACAACGACCGGGGAATGATTATAATGGGGTGCTCCACTAAACGACAGCTGTATTATATCCCCGGCTTTGATATCTTTTATATCAACTTCCTCGGCAAATGGTCCAGGACCATTATTGCCTGTCAGAAAATTATACAAAAAGTTTACTCCAGTCCACGAAGGAGTTCTTTTATAGGAGTCTATATAATACCATCCATAGGTAGGGGTAAAATTCATTATTCCACTTCCTGCATAAATCACCTGGGAAGCAAAATTGGTACAGTCACCACCTAAGTTTTCAAAATCAAAACATGCCGGATTTCTTCCAAATGCCCATCTGTGAGCATACTCAACTGCTTTCTTTCTGTTGTATGAATATACATTTCTTACAATAGAAGTCATCATATACCTCCCCTATTTTTGCTTATTACATAGTATGTTATATAAGGCAAATAATGATATGAAAATAATTCTACATTAAAAAAATAATTTTTGTGATTTTGCATTAAGGGATGAGCGAAATATTACTTTCACTTTTTTCACGTTGCTATTTGGCTTCAAATAAGCGTTAAGTAAAAATAATAGTGGAAGTTATTTTTACCTTTTCTAAGGAAAATAAAGTGCGATACAAATTCTTTATCGTATTCAATATAGCTAAGAAATATCAGAAATATTACTTAGCTATATTGTCACGCTTTGCCAATTACTGTAATCAACCATTGTGTGTATGGGTTGCAACTACTATCATTAACTTCCGCTTCTATTTTATTACATAAATAATATATATTGATTGAATACATACTATATGTTATAATATAGAAAAAGCGATTTAATTAAGTTCCGGGTCCATGTTCTCCTTAATTATTGGAATGTGTGGAGGAATATGTCTCGAATAAGTTAAATCCAATCTATTAAGGAGGATTTTATTCATGGCAGACAAAACTTTAACTTGTAAAGACTGTAATGCGGACTTTATCTTTTCTGAAGGTGAGCAAGCATTCTATCAGGAAAAAGGATTCGAAAACGAACCTCAAAGGTGCCCGACTTGCAGGCAATCGAGAAAACAACAGAGAAAAAACCACGGCTTTAACAGTGGTTCAAATAAAGGATACGGCAGAAATAATAATTTCGGCAACAAATGGTGAGCTCAACAATTAAAGGAGAGTTTAGCACTCTCCTTTTTATATTACTTTTTCTTTCCTAAAGGAAAAATTTTTAATACTGCTTTAACCACTTCTCCAGCTATACTTATAAAATCAAAAAAGCCTTCCGTTCCCGCACTTACAGCCGTTACCGTTTCACAAAGCGAATCCTCTATGACTTCAATTGTTCCGGTTGCCTTGTCAATTCCTTTCTTAAGTCCAAGAGAAACATCATTAACATTATTGACAACCTCTGGAAGTACTTTGACAGTTTTATTTATGCTATCATCATTATTCTTAACAAGCTTGTCCACTCTTTTTACCAGCTTGTTAATATTGATAAAAGTTATTATAATGATAATCGCCGCAAAAAATGCTACAATCAAAGCCAACGCCCCTAAAAGGTATATAAAAAAATTTAAGACATCATAGCTTATGTACATACTACACCCCCAGAATTTTTTATCGCTTGCATAAGTAAAAACTAATCTCAAGAAGTGATTCTTAATTTGTTAAGGAAAAATAATATTTTTCAGATTATACATTCCCTTTTGTTGAAAAGAATAACAAAAAAACAAATTGTACATTGTGGGGATTTATACCACTTAAATTATATTAATCACGAAAATTATTCTACGTTGAAAAATTTAACTTTCGCGATGCTACATTAAGGAGTGAGTAAAATTTACTTCTACTTTTTTCAAGTCGCTATTTGGCTTAAAATAAGCGTTAAGTTAAAATTGTAATAGAAGTTATATTTCAACCTTTCCTAAGGAAATTGAAATGCGATATAAAATCTTTATCGCATTCAATATAGGACAATTTGTTTTTCTAATTACCCTCAAAATCAACTCTTATTTTTTTACTTTTGATTTGCTTTTAGTTTCAGTACTGCTTTCCTCTTTAATATCCTCGTCATTTTTCTCTTCTACCTTATCTGCCTTATCTGCCTTTAAGGCCGATATTTTTTCCTTTGCTTCACTAACAGAACCTTTAACCGTCTCAACTGCTTTTTTTGTTCCTTCTGATACAACATTCACTGCCTTCTTAGTACTTTCAGAAACCGTATTAGCAGCCTTTTTAGCATTATTAGCCAAATCTTCCCTGGTTTCCTTTCCAGATTTAGGTGCCAATAGTACTCCGGCTGCCACTCCTACAGCTGCACCGACACCCGCACCAACAGCAACATTCTTTGCAGCTTTTTTCCTTGCAACCTTCTTATTTGCCTTTTTACTCTTTTCAAGTAAATCCTTGATAATCATTAAGAAGCACCTCCTGATTTTAATTTCATAACATCCGATATTAATATTATACGACATTTTTAGTAAAATTCCTAGTAATAATTTGGCATGCAAGACCTAAAGCTTGTAGAAATTAGTATTAGGACATTAGTACCAGAAGGAAAGCATAATTGAATAAAGGAAGCAACAGAACCGTCCCTCTGCTTCATGCGTCCAGACCTACAAATGACACTAGAAATCTTCCGTCAATTTTTTTGAGTTCAAAATTCCATTGGTAATCTGCATCATCATCAACATCATCGTTAACTCTTACAAATACCAAGTACAGCTCCCCTTCTTTTGCTACATTCGTTATAGTACTGAATATAACATTACCCTTCTTATTACCGACAATATGAGAACTGTCTTTCTCTACCTGCTTTCTGTACTCATCTGTGCACATTTCTTTTATAGCCTCTATATCTTCTCTATATTGCGCTTTTATAAAATCTATTACCAGTTCCTGTATCTCATTATTTTCAGTCGCTCGAATACCATCACTTGTGGTTATCTCGGTAATTTCCTCTCCCCTTATCTCTTTTAGTGTCATCTTCAACTTTTCATTCTCTTCTTTAATTATTTCATTCTCCTCTTTAACTTTCTGATTTTCCTGCTTTACACCCTGCATTTCCTGTTTTACCGCACTATTTTCCGCCTGTACCTCCTTAATCTGCTTTACTACAGGAAGTTCAGGTACATAGTTTGAAGCAAAAGTCGGAAATACAATAACTGAACTTGAAAGCACAAACAATATGAAAAATACTCCTGCCGCAAGTCCCCAAATACTTCTTACAACCGATTTTTTGTTTCCTTCCGCCTTTTTAATAATATTTCTCTTACTCCTATTCATAATATCCTCCTTTATTTTAATTGATGTTTTCAGACCATGCAGGCTGTCTATAACTTCTTTTGTCTCACTGCATTCATTTCTGCATGATACGCATTTCTCCAAATGTCTATCAATCTCCAAGCGTATATTTTCGTCAAGTTCTTTCATCACATACTCTTCAATCAATTGAACAACTCTTTCACAGTTCATATAACTCCCTCTCCTTCTCTGCTTGATTTCATCCCTTTTCTCAATTCCTTAAGTCCGTTACTCAAGCGTGATTTGACAGTCCCTTCAGGACACCCTACAATAGATGCTATATCTTTTATGGACAAATCCTGAAAGTATCTCAAAGTAATAACCATACGTGAATCCTCTTTTAATGACGCCAAGGCTTTCAAAAGATCCATATTCTCTTCTTTTCCCTCTTCAACAAAACCTTTTTCCTCAATATAATCTACAACTGTTACCCTTTTGTTCGATCTGAAATAATCATAACACCTGTTTACAAGAATTTTGTTTATCCATGGTCTAAACTTGCTTGTATCGTTTAATGTATCTAAAGATGAAAACACTTTTAAAAAAGTATCCTGACATATATCAAGGGCGTCCCAGCCTGAGCGGACTATCCCCAAGGCCGTGTAGTAAAGCTCGTTATGATATTTTTGGACAATTGACTCAAAAGCTTTCTTATCCCCTCTTTTTGCTGCTTCTATAAGCATATCTTTTTCCACCTCCACACCTCCAATATCTGATTACATAATAATGACGCAGTAGACTGATGATTGGTTCAAAAAAAAATCGAGCCCCCACTTTTAAAACACGATATAAAGTTTTAATCGTGCTCAATATGGGTACTCGACTTTCTGTAACTGTAATGTTTAGTATTTGCATATAAGACAAAGCTATTCAATACCTATGATTTCCAAAGTACCTGCATTTACCTCCGCTTTAATATCAATTTTACTTTCTGCCTCTTCATAACCCTGGGAAATATAATACCCATCCCGCCTTATCATCTCTATTCTCTTGAAACTGTTTGAGCCTAGGCTTGCGTCTAAACTGAGCTTAACACCTGTATTTTGGGGAACCGAAATCTTAACCGACGCTGCATTTGCTTCTATGTTGACCTTCATAATATCCTGCTTATTTCCAAGTATTAAATTAATATTGCCCGCATTTCCCTCAATGCTAAGAGCTTCAATCTTAAGACCTGACATATTCAAACTCGAATCAAAAGCATCAAGAGATAAATCCATATTCCAAATAATATCGTCATTCAAATACAATTCAGCTTTTCTGTCCACATTGGCTTTTCCACTGCTTATAAAACTGTCCAAAACCCGCATTAAACTCTGACTTCTCTGTTTGAACGTAATTTTAGCAGTCTTGTTATCATCTTTATATTCCACTTCATGGACTACATCAATTCCTTCTGATGTACCCTCATAAAGATTTGAAGCCGTTGAATCAAGCCTTAAAGATATAGCTGCAAAAACAAGTTTCATTTTTGCCTTTTCGGTATTTATTCTTTTTTCGTGCACAAACTTAGGTTTTGCTCCATAATCCTCAGCAGGTACATTCTGCTGGTAATTATGGCTTAGCATAATCAGCACTGCTAAAAAACCGACCCATGTTACAGCTCTTGCAAAAGCATATTTCCTGAAAACAATATTAATGCCTATCACAATAAGTACCAATGCTATTACTATACTTTTATGTTCTTCAATATAATAAAATATTGATTTGTCAATAATTCCATATTGTATTAGAAAAAATATAATACCCAAAGTTATAAGAAAAATTCCAAAACCTATACCATTCTTTTTCACTAAACCTTTTTCCTCCCTCTAAATATAATAAACCCGCCTATTACTATAAGTATCATGGGAAAAAACACCTTGGAATCAATCCAACTGAAAAACTCCCTAATGAAAAGCATACCTCCGAGAAGGATCAGACATATTCCTATAAAAGTCTTGTTTCTGCCTGGATCTGTCTGGTCTTCCTTTATCTTATCTCCCATAATCTCGCTGAAATCCTTGTCTTTGTCATACTCTCTTTCGAAAGTACTGTCCTTATAAAAATCACTTGGCGGAGTATATTCTCCATCTTCCGGTATAACTATTGCGCCTATTATATATGCAATAATTCCGGTGCCACCAAAGAATGCTACAATAACAAATCCAAGCCTTACTATTGTTGGATCCAGATTAAAATATTCAGCTAAACCACCACATACACCAGCTATAGCCTTATCACGTGTTGAACGGGTTATTTTGCGTCCCATATCGCTTCCTCCTCCAGAGTTTTATGGTATATAATATCAAAAAAGTCCGTTTATTTTTCTTTAACATATAATACGGTAAAGAATAAAATTTGTCTTATGATTAATAAAATTTATCGATAAATTTCTCAAAATCGTTTTAAAGTATATTTATT
>LSQX01083523.1_pt1 | contig 10369 bp, 10 predicted proteins | sample 654561 | NCBI WGS metagenome assembly LSQX01 (sample SAMN04489861, study PRJNA283612) | anaerobic digester metagenome | isolation source: 4 biogas reactors fed with cattle manure at either 37C or 55C with and... | place: Denmark: Kongens Lyngby | collected 2014
ATTATGGATAAAGCGGATAGCTTAATTGGGCAGTTAATACAACAAAATGATAAAAGTATTGTTTTGTTGGTTATGGACGGGATCGGCGATATACCAAATAAAGATTATAAGAATTTGACGCCATTGGAATATGCTTCGACACCTAATTTGGATAAACTGGCTAAAGAATCTGTTTTGGGTAGGCACATACCCGTTCAGCCGGGGATTACGCCCGGAAGCGGACCGGGGCATTTGGGGATTTTTGGATATGATCCTGTGAAGTATGAAATAGGAAGGGGAATTTTAGAGGCTGCCGGTATGGATATGGAAATAAAAGACGGTGATATAGCTGCGAGATGTAACTTTGCCTCGGCAGATGAAAATGGGTTTATAATCGATAGGAGAGCCGGTAGGATATCAACAGAAAAATGCGAAGAAATCTGTAATATCTTAAGCGATAATATAAAAGAAATAGATAATATAAAGATCATGATAAAGGCGGGCATACAGCATAGATTTGTAGTTATTCTTAAAGGTAAGGTTTTGAGTGAAAAGATAACAGATTCAGATCCTCTAACTGAAGGTAAAAGGCCCTTGAAAGTTAAAGCTATAACAGAGGAAGCGGAGTATACAGCTGAAATTGTAAACAGATTCTATCATGAGGCAAGAAAAGTAATTAAAGACCTTAGGCCTGCCAACTCACTTTTAATGCGAGGATTTTCGGAAAGACCAAAAATCTTATCCTTGGGTGAAAGGTTTGGATTAAATCCGGTATGTATCGCTCATTATCCTATGTATAAAGGTTTGTCGAGACTTGTGGGAATGGAGATACTGGATGCAGGTAACAAACCGGAAGATGCATTTAACGTATATGCAGAGAACCATACAAATTATAATTATTTTTTTATACATATAAAATATACAGATTCATTTGGTGAGGATGGTAATTTTTTGGAGAAGGTTAGAATAATTGAATCCGTAGATAGTGCTTTGCCCTTGTTATTGAATAAAAAGCCCGATGTGCTTTGTGTGACTGGCGACCATTCGACGCCGGTTCCTATGAAAAGCCATAGCTGGCATCCGGTTCCCGTACTCATTAACTCTGAATTCTGTGGATTTGATGACTGCATTAGATTTACAGAAAATGAATGCAATAAGGGTGGTTTGGGAATATTTCAAAGCAAATACTTAATAAATTATTTGTTGGCAAATGCTTTAAGGCTTTCAAAGTACGGTGCTTAGGAAAGGAGAAAGATATGATACTTCTGTTGGCAGCTATAGCTCCTTCCGCTGCACTTATGTATTATTTTTATATGAGGGATAAATATGAAAAGGAACCAAGGCACCTTTTAACCAAGGCATTCTTATTAGGAGCTATATCCGTTATTCCAATATTGATAGTCGAAATGAAACTTAATCTGTTTGACATGGGGGATAAAAGACTCATTGCTGTTGGTTATACAGCTTTTATAGTGGCAGGCTTAGTTGAAGAAGCGTTTAAATTTTTAATGTTTTATATTTTGATTTGGAATAATGATGAGTTTAATGAAATGTATGATGGTATAGTCTATAGTGTTTTTATTTCCTTGGGATTTGCTACCGTAGAGAATATAGCATATGTGCTATCCACCGGTTTTAGCGTTGCCCTCTTAAGAGCCATTACTGCAGTACCTGCCCATGCATTATTTGGCGTTGCCATGGGGTATTATCTGGGTATTTCCAAGTTTGCTCAACAACCATATAAAATAGGGTATTTTTTGTTGGGGTTATTTATACCTATTGTATTGCATGGAGTATATGATTTTATTTTACTGTCCCACAGATATTATATTACGACTGTATTCTTTTTCTATATGATATACTTATGGAAAAGGGGTATGCGGAAGGTTAAAACACTTATTGCAAATTCTCCATATAAGGATTATGGAGGAAAAGAAGACGATTAAGAGTAGAGAATCTTTGTTCTCCTGTACTTGACATAATCATAAAAAGCTTCCAGCCTGGTTTGATAACCTGACTCACCGGTTAACTCATCAACAACCAGGTATAGAATTGGAATGTTATAATCTTTTTCTACTTGTGACAGTATAGTGCGGGAAACTATTTCCGGCATACATGTCATGGGATATATTTGAACTAAACCATCGTATTTTTGTAAAGAATAATTTATTGCATGACCTATGCACTGTTGGGTATGGCCACCTATGAGAACGGGGATATATGGTTTTGCAAGGGTTTTTTCTGCTTTATAACTTTTTCTTGCCGTCATCGGTTTAATCAAATTATTCTCTGCCCATCCCTTAATGGTCATGGATCTATGAACATGAGCCCCCATATTACCCAGCTTTTCTTCCACATTCAAGTTCGAAAAGGGTTCAATAATGGTGTAAATTTCGCCTATAATGCCAATTTTTACAGGTTCAATATTGTTATCTATGGGTAATGCCAATAGTTTTTCGTAAGTTATCTTTATAAGGCTTATAATATCTGAAGTTCCGTTGGTATCAAGCACCTTTTTTCTAAAATTATACATTATATTATTAACGATGGTTTTATCTTTTGTCCTTGGTCTTACATAGTATTGAATCTCGTTTAGCTTATCGATTTCCACACATACATTGTAGGCATTATATAAGGCTTTTAAGGCTTTTATTCCTTTGCCTCCGCTAAGTTTTTTTATGTTATTAATAAACTTTGGAACACCCTCTTTTGGTGGATCTATTATTATAAAATCAACATCATAACCCATATCTTTCAAGATTTCTTTTTGAAGGGGCCCGTAATAGCCGAAACGGCAGGGGCCGCAACTCCCTGTTATTACAACAGTATCGGCGCCTGCTTCCAGACTTTTTATATAATTACCCAAGGTTATTTTAAAAGGAAGGCATACATACTCAGGGGATTCTTTAGCGCCAATTTTCAGGGTGTTCTCCGTTGTAAAAGGCGCTATGATGCTCTTGATACCTAAATCGTCAAACATACCTTTTACTGCTATATATACTTCTCCCATGTGCGGATAAGTAATTTTCAACTTCTACCTCCCGGGTTAAGAACCCTCGTTTTTTATTTATTTAAATGCCGTATTATTCATTTTATTGATCATGGGTATAAGATAACGTGTCAATTTCATTTTTTATAGTTTTATAAAAAGTTAATGAATACTTTCATAGCGATTTGTCTAACATGATAAAGTCATTTTTTTTGTTAAATCTAAAAAAGCTTCTAAACGTGTATTAAAGTTTGCTTCTCCGGTATGTTCATCCAGAGTTATTGTCATGATGGGTTTTTTATAAGTTCTGTTAGCAATTTTGTGTATCAGTTCAATAGTGAGAGAGTCAATACCGCAAGCAAAAGATGTTAAAATCAAAAGGCCTTCGATTTTATTGTTTTGCATCATATATAAAGCACTTCCTATCAGGTTTTTACCGCTGCTCCAAAACATTCTTTTTTCAAGTTTTTGCCCGAAAGACTCTATGACTTTTGAATCAACCATTTCAGGTGTTATAAACCTTATGTTTTTATCTGATAATTTTTCCAAAAGATTCATATTCACAAAACTATCATGGAGGAGATATGGATGGGCTATAATTCCGATTATGTGATTGTTGCAAGTGCCATATGCAGCTTTTTTATCAATAAGTATTGCAGGTGTGCTACCATTAAAAAGATTTGCTTCATAAGATAAATGCGCCTTAACTGCTTTATTTATAGCCTTTTTAATACGCAGGGTGTTCTTTGTGAATTTAAACCCAAGAGTATATAAAGATTTGTAAAGATTGGCATTGTGTTTATATATATTAATTTCTGTATCTATAATAGGCGGAAGGCCGGTTAGGGAGAATTTGATCATTTCCGGTAGTCCTCCGAATTTTGGGCATATATATTCCTTTTTGTATATGCTTGTTAGCCTTGGTATCAGTAAACAGTCAACTTTGTCTTTCAGATAATCCGCATGACCATGGTACACTTTAACAGGTAAGCAGGCATCGTCAATACAAAACCTTGAACCAATATCCAATATTTCTTTATTGGTTTCGGGGGAAGCAATTATTTCTGCTCCTAATTCAGTCAAAAATGCTTTCGTAAAAGGATAATGTTTGTAAAAATATAATCCCCTTGGAACACCTATTTTTATGCTCAAAAAATCACCTCTTCCCCAATAATATTATTATCATGGAAGAGGTATTTTAAACGTATTAACAAGTATTATAGGCTGTATAGAATTAATCCCAAACCACCTGATAGAACAATTGTTAATATAGGGCTCAGTTTAAATTTGAAAACGCTGAAAAATGCGAAAATACCTATAGTAACACTTTTATAGTCTATCAGAGAAATTTTACCTATAGAAAATCCGGCGGCTGCTATAATACCCAAAACTGCCGGCCTCATGCCCTTAAGAACCCATTTAACCCATTTCTGACTTTTAAATCTTTTAATATAAACTGATAAAATCAGAGCCAATACCGTTGGCACTGCTAAAACTCCTACTGTTCCCAATATGGAGCCCAAAATGCCTGCAATTTTATAACCTACATAAGTAGAAGAGTTGACAGCTATTGGACCGGGAGTTATTTCCGCAATTGCAATTATATCTACAAACTCCCTTATATCCAGCCATGCTTTGTTTTGTATAATTTCTTTTTGCATGAAAGAAACTATTGCATAACCTCCTCCGAAACTGAAGGCGCCGATTTTTAAAAAGGTTAAGAAAATGTTTAATAATAAAGTCATTTATTTCCCTTCCTGCTTTTATTGGATAATAGCCCGAGTACACCTGCAATCACAATTGTCAAAAATGGGTGGATGTTAAAAAATGCAATGGCAACAAATGCACTGATTGCTATAGTAATGTTAAATATCTTGAAACCTAAAAATTTTGAAAGATTTGTAACTGCATATAGCATTAGCCCTGCTACTGCCGGCCTTATTCCACTGAAAATATGCTGTACAATTACGTTGTCTCTGATGGTTGAAAAAAATAAGGCAATAGCCAATATAATAAGAAACGATGGTAAGGCTGTTGCAAAAACGGCTGTTAAGGAACCTATAGGGCCTGCAAGCCTATATCCGACATAGGTAGCCGAATTAGTGGCCAAGGGGCCGGGAAGGCTGTTGGTAATAGCGAGGGCATCCAAAAAGTCTTCTTGAGAAATCCACTTTTTATCCTCAACTACTTCTTTTTGTATGACAGGTATCATTGCATAACCGCCACCAATAGTAAAACAACCTATTTTAAAAAATGTAATAAAAATTTCTTTGAGCATTTATATCACCTATCTTTAAAAAGAATACATTTAAATATTAAGCCATTTGAAATATCATGTCAAATCGGCCATGTGTCATTACTGTTCAAACTTTGTGTTAGTAAAAGGTTGGAAAGGTGAAATACTCGGCATACTTTATGCTAAATAAAATATGAACAATAGCAGAATATAAAGTATAATGAAAATATATCCATGAAGTAAAGTAAAAATCGGAGGAGATAATTCGTGAGGAAAAGTTTAGTTAGAAATATAAAGTTAGCACCTTCGGGTCAAAAGAAAATTAATTGGGTTAAGAAAAATATGCCTGTACTTTCATTGATAGAAAAAGAGTTTAACCATGATAGGCTGCTAAGCGGAATAAGAATTGCCATGTCAATACATTTGGAAGCAAAAACAGCATATTTGGCTAAAGTTCTAAAGGCCGCAGGCGCGGAAGTAGCTGTAACGGGCAGCAACCCTTTATCAACTCAGGATGATGTAGCAGCTGCTTTGTCAGAGGATGATATATATGTGTATGCATGGCATGGCGCCACATCAGAAGAATATAACAAACATTTGAATTCGGTATTGGATATAAAACCAAATATCATAATAGATGATGGCGGCGATCTGGTTCAATTACTACATAGTAGCAGAAAAGAACTGGCGGTTGATATTTTTGGAGGTTGTGAAGAAACCACGACAGGAGTAATAAGACTGAGATCCAGAGAAAAAGCAAATCAATTGAATTTTCCGATGATTTCAGTCAATGATGCCAAGTGTAAATACTTATTTGATAACAGATATGGTACAGGTCAATCAGTATGGGATGGAATAATGAGAACCACAAACCTTATTATTGCCGGTAAAACAGTGGTTGTAATCGGATATGGCTGGTGCGGCAAAGGTGTTGCAAATAAAGCAAAAGGGCTTGGTGCAAATGTCATAGTATGCGAGGTGGACCCCATAAAAGCCTTAGAAGCATATATGGATGGTTTCAGGGTTATGCCTGTTATTGAAGCATCACCCATCGGGGATATTTTTATAACTGTAACCGGCTGCAGTAAAGCATTAAACAGAGATAATTTTATGCTAATGAAAAATGGGGTATTGCTAGCAAACGCGGGACATTTTGATGTAGAGATATGGAAACCGGATTTGGAATCTATTGCTGATGACATAAAGTCTGTGAAGGATAATATTGTTTCGTATGTCCTAAATGATGGAAGAATTATTAATTTGCTTGGGGAAGGCAGATTAGTAAATTTAGCTGCAGGTGACGGGCATCCGGCAGAAATAATGGATATGAGCTTTGCTTTGCAAGCTTTATGTGTGAAATATATTAATGATAACCATAAAAGCTTGAGTAATAGGGTATATGATGTACCGGATGAAATAGATAATAAAGTGGCTTATATGAAACTAAGAGGAATAGGATTAGAAATAGATAAGCTTACAAATGAACAAGAGGAATATCTGAAGGGTTGGGGTGAATGATGAGCCTTCTGTTAAAAGGCGCTTATATAATTACCGGTGATGAAAAAGGCACTGTTATTGATGACGGATACATAGGAATAAGAGAAAGTATAATAGACTATATCGGTATTGGATATGAGGGAATATGTGACAGGTATGAAAGGGTATGGAACCTGAAAAATAAGGTTGTAATGCCGGGATTTGTAAATGCTCATAACCATTCGGCAATGACCGTATTCAGAAATTATGCTGATGATCTCAAACTTATGGATTGGCTTTTTAATACAATATTTCCGCTTGAGGACAAAATTACTGCTAAAGATGCCTATTGGGCTACACAGTTAGCTATTATGGAAATGATAAAGACAGGGACAACAGCTTTTTGTGATATGTATATGTATATGGAGGAAACTGCTATTGCGGTATCAGAAGTAGGAATAAAAGCAGCATTGGGGAGAGGCCTTCAAGGAGATATAGATACAAAAGATGATTTTAGGCTAAAAGAGAGTATTAATTTGTACAGAAACTTTCATGGCAGCAACAAAGGGCGTATTAGAGTTAATCTGGCACCTCATTCTGTTTATACATGTACTATGACATATTTGGAGATGGTAGCAAAACTTGCATGGGATCTGAATTGTGAGGTACAGATACATCTTTCTGAGACTGATGATGAGGTAAGAAAAAGTGTTGCACAACATAAAATGACGCCTACAAAGGCAGCAGATAAGGCGGGGCTTCTAAACAGCAAGACTATTGCGGCACATTGTGTAGCGGTAAATGATAATGACCTTGAAATCCTGGTAAATAAAAAAGTAAATGTAGTGCATAATCCAAGCAGTAATATGAAATTGGGAAGCGGGATAGCTCCAATCAAGCGGATGATTGATAAAAGGATAAATGTAGCTTTGGGTACGGATGGAGCCTCCAGCAATAATGGATTGGATATGTTGACAGAGATGCGAAATGCATCTTATTTGCAAAAAGTTGTTTTGAAGGACCCTACGGCAATAAATGTTGACCAGGTAATAGCAATGGCAACATCCAACGGAGCAAAAGCTTTGGGATTTAAAAACACAGGTAAAATTGTTACAGGCTACTCGGCTGATATTATAGTGATTGATATTGAAAAGCCCTGGTATTATCCAAGACATAATATAAAATCTTCAATAGTTTATTCAGGTTGTTCTAAAGATGTTGAAACGGTTTTGATTGACGGGGAAATTATAATGGAAAAGGGTCAAATGCTGACTATTGATGAAGAAAAGGTGTTATATGAAATTCAGAGGGCAGCGGACGATTTGTTTTTATAAATACATAAATACATGGTAAGGGGGATGAGAAGGAATGTCTAAAAAGACAATGATAACAAAGAAAGTTTGGGCAGTGGTCGGTGCCAATCAGAATCCAGATAAATTTGGTAATAAAATATATAAGAAATTAAAAAGTATCGGTTATGAGGTATATCCTGTAAATCCTATGTATGAAAACATAGATGGGGATACATGTTATAAAAACTTGACAGGGCTTCCAAAGAAGCCGGATGTCATCAACATGGTTGTGGCCCCCGAGATAGGAAAAGGTTTTATTGAGGAAGCAGTAGAATTGAAGATTGGAAGCATTTGGTTTCAGCCGGGAACCTATAGTAAGGAGATATTTCAGTTTTTGAAAGATAAGGAAATAGACGTGGTACAAGCCTGCATACTCATGGAAACACATTAGATGAAATTGGTTAAATATATATCAAACCTTGAATTAACTTGACTATTCAAATAAAATAGTGATTAGAAAGTATAATTACCTAAATGTGGGAAGCATATAGTTTAAATGTATGCTTTTTTCTAAAGGCGGCTTCCAATAGTTCCCGGTTTGTTTGGAAGTTATTTTCAGCAAATAGTTTATAGGAATGAACTATTTAAAAAGAAAGGAGGAAGGAAATGGAGAATTCAAAGAAGACACACCTATTTCCTGTATACGAAAAGTATGGAGGAAAAATTGTAGACTATGCCGGATGGGCTATGCCGGTGCAATTCGAGGGGCTGATTCAGGAACATGAAGCAGTGCGAAATGCAGCAGGGTTATTTGATGTATCCCATATGGGAGAGATTGAGGTTAAAGGAAAAGATGCGCTTCAATATTTGCAGTATTTGCTTACAAATAACTTTGGTGCTATGGAAGATAATCAAATTCTATATAGTTTTATGTGCTATCCAAGCGGAGGAGTAGTAGACGATCTGTTAGTTTATAAATATGCCTCGGATTTCTATCTATTGGTTGTAAACGCATCAAATAAGGATAAGGATTACAAATGGATGTTGGAAAACAAAGGCGATTTTGAAGTGCAAATAATAGATAAATCTGATGAGGTATCAGAAATTGCAATACAGGGCCCAAAAGCAGAAAAAATATTGCAAAGACTAACAGACTTTGACCTGTCGACCTTAAAGCCTTTTTATCTGAAGCAAAATGTTAAGGTATTCGGTGCAGACAGTATGATATCAAGAACAGGATATACGGGAGAAGATGGCTTTGAAGTATATCTAAGTAATGATAAGGTTCAAATTATTTGGGAGGAATTGATGAAAGCCGGGGAGGATGACGGTATTAAGCCTGCGGGACTTGGAGCAAGGGATACCTTGAGATTCGAAGCCTCTATGCCGTTATATGGAAATGAAATATCACAGGATATTACACCATTGGAAGCCGGACTCGGGTTCTTTATTAAATTTGATAAGGACAGCTTTATTGGAAAAGACTCTCTGCTTAAACAAAAGTCAGAAGGTCTAAAAAGAAAATTAGCAGCATTTGAAATGGTGGATGGCGGTATCCCGCGTCATGGTTATGACGTTTTGAAAGATGGAGAAAAAATAGGTTTTGTAACAACAGGTTACCATTCTCCTACTTTAAAAAAGAACATTGGATTTGCTTTGGTAGATGGTAGATATGCTGACCTGAATACTGTTTTGGAAATAAAAATAAGAAAAAAAATTGCCAAAGCAAAAATAGTCAGTAAAAAGTTTCTAAAAAAATAAATGGGGTTAAACTAAGTAATAATACAAGAAAGAATAAATGCAGGTAATTTTGGGTCTTAAATCTTAACAAAAATAGGAGGGAAAATCATGAAAATTTTAGAAGGCTTATATTATTCAAAAGATCACGAATGGATAAAGGTAGAGGGTAATAATGCTTATGTTGGGATAACGGATTTTGCACAGCATGCTTTAGGTGAGATAGTTTATGTTGAACTGCCTGAATTGGATGAAGAATTTGAAGCCGGAGATGTTTTTAGCGTGGTTGAATCTGTCAAGGCTGCATCAGATGTTTACATGCCTATATCAGGTAAAGTTTTGGAGGTAAATGGAGAATTGGAAGATTCTCCGCAATTGATTAATGAAGAGCCATATGAAAATTGGATTGCAATGATCGAGATGGCTGATAAAACAGATTTGGATGATTTGATGGATGAGGTGGGATATAAAGAGTTCTGTGAAAAGGAGGAATAGTATGCATAGGTATATACCTAATACTGAAGCCGATTCCGCTGCCATGTTACAAAGCATAAATATGGAATCTATTGATGATTTGTTTACGAATATACCTAAAGATTTAATTTTTGAAAGTAAGTTGAACTTAAATGATTCACTATCTGAAATTGAAATCAGTAAGTA
>LSQX01204374.1_pt1 | contig 10369 bp, 9 predicted proteins | sample 654561 | NCBI WGS metagenome assembly LSQX01 (sample SAMN04489861, study PRJNA283612) | anaerobic digester metagenome | isolation source: 4 biogas reactors fed with cattle manure at either 37C or 55C with and... | place: Denmark: Kongens Lyngby | collected 2014
AAGCACAATAGTTAAGCAGATGAAAGAAGAGAAACAAATAAGCAAGAAAGTAAAACCTGAAAAGCGCACTGAAAACATATTAATCAGAATCGCCAAGTTAGTAGCATCTAAGCTAAAACTATTGTAATATCTTGCATATTATACTAATTATGTTAATAATGCTTTTTGTATTGTCTTCTCGATTTATTAGGTGAACTATAATTATGTATGAATAATACTCATCTTTGTAATAAGTCAATCTTGCATACAGACTGAATGATGTAACCCTGCCGCCCGAAAGAGGATTTCCCCTGAAGCTTGTGGCTGAGGATAAGTACGGGTATAAATGAGCTAAACGGATAGTAAGGATCGAACTCAGAGACTCACCTTACAGAGGTTACTGGGAGGAGCGCGGATACAATAACACAGCTGATGTTGACGGACCTGATTTTGAAAGATGAGGATAAAAGTCCTTATTGAAACACCAATAATAATATAAGATACACGGGTTATAGTATACTGTTGACAGTATTGAAGATTCAAAGCCATAAAATCAAATCCTGTAACTGGTTATGTTGATTATTACAGGGTTTCGAGTATAACTGCCTTTTATTACACTGGTTTTTTAAGAGCCGGGTTTCAGGAATATCTGAATTCCATGAAATCATTGATAGATATTGAATGCCAATATCGGGCTAAGTTTCATGATCACTCACAGCAATGCTGTCAAAATTTAGAATTATAGCCGATTAAATAGGAGATACAGCCGCTTAAATTAAGAGATAAACTATGAAGCAAAGAATTGTTGAGGTTATTTCTGGAAAAATGGGGTTGATTTGAAGTGGCAAATCGCCATGTTAATACTCTGTACCCTGGAGACCCGTTCAGGGACTGGCTTGTAGAAGAAGTTGTCGGAAACAGGATTCGCAACAAACAGTGCTGTGTAAACGTTTTTAAGTACAATTCCTCCCATACTGTCTGCAGGTATCAGTTTAAAGGAGAACATTTCAGCGTAATGGCAAAATTTTTTGCCGAACCCACAGGGAAACTGAAAGCTTACAACCCTTATAAAGGCATGATGAACGAGTACCGAAATCTGAAAAAAGCAGCTTCGATAATAGATGTTGCAAAGCCCCTGGCAGTAAGGAAAGATTTTAACTGCGTCCTTGTAACAGAACACATACCCGGAAAATCCCTGGGCTGGTACCTCAAACGCGAAGAGGACCTGTATGCAAAACTGGCTGTAGTTGCCCATATGTTGAGGAGGCTGCATGAAAACACACAGTCCTCTTACAACAAAGAAAACGAATTCAGAAATTTTCACGAAGTCCTGGGCCACCTTAAACTTGATTACGGCACAAGAGAGACTTTTAACAAACTTCTAGGGGAATGGTGGTACAGTTCCTGGCTCGACCGCGAACACGGCTGTATGGTCCACAGGGACGTCACTCCTTCAAATTATATTTTCTGCAAAGGAAAACCCTATGCTATTGATTTTGAGAGTTCCTGGTTTGAGGCACATCCCGTAAGAGACCTTGGAATCCTTACTGCAGAACTTAAGAATGAATTCGAATTGCACAAAGGTGGAGGCTGGAAAGCCGAGCCGTATATAGGAAACTTCCTCTGGGAATACAGCTGCGGAGAAAAGGACTTTTACCAAATTACCAGAATTCTGCCTTTTTTTATGAGCATAGGGCTGCTCCGTTCTGCAAGGCTCCATCAGGGAGATTACAGGAATTATCTGATAAGAGAAGCACATGAATGTTTAGGTGCAATTAATAGAGGGAATTAAGTAAATGAGAAAACTTTAAGATCGGAGACAGGATAGGAAATAGAAGGTAAAATTAAGGAGATTGAAAACAATTATCAAGGGGATATGGGAGGCAAGAACATTTCAACGAATAATGAATCTGATTCAGGCGAGGGTACTGTCACCTTTCTGGGCGACCCTCTGAGAGCAGGAGAAGATACATTTGAGAGCTGCCGGATAAAAGGGGTTATTTTTGACTGCTACCAGACTCTTATTGATATTCATACCGAAGAACACAGGATCGAGACTTATGAGACCGTAAGTGCATGGCTTGCCTACCATGGGGTAAAAATAAAGCCTGAAAATCTCTGGGACACTTACATTTTTAAGGTTGAGGAAAAGATGAAAGACTCAAAAGAGATATACCCCGAAGTAAGAGTTGAGGAAATCTTTGCCGAGATCTGCCGGGAAAACGCAATCTGGAAAATAGAAGAAAAAAGCCTGGGAATTGAGACTTCAAGGGTTTTTCGGGCGGCTTCTATCCGGAAACTCCGCCCCTTCCCTCAGAGCATAAAGCTAATCGAGAACTGCATAAACATACCCAAGTGCATAATCTCCAACGGGCAGAGAGTATTTTCCGAACTTGAACTCAGGTTCCTCGGGCTTTATGACTACTTTGATTTTGTAATATTTTCGTCAGATGTGGGGTACAAGAAACCTGACCTCAGGCTTTTTATGACCGCGCTAAAAAAGATGGAACTTGAGCTTGAGCCCAAGTGTGTTATGTCCCTCGGGGACTCTTACGAAAACGAGATACTTCCAGCCAGAAAGCTCGGGATGCAGGCAATGACCATTCAGGAAGCCTGGAAGCATTTCGGGATAATTGAGTGATTTTAAAGTAAAATTGTCCTGCAATAATACTCCAGCTCCCGTTTCTTCCATAGGGCTTCTGGCCAACGTTTCAGGCGGTGCCTTTCAGCTCTTTTCTTCGGACAGCCGGATCCCACCAGACCACAGCAGACCGGTATTTTCTAACGCAAGGTCCTTCACCGGAATCTCTGTAAAGGGCTTCTCGAATCGTTTCTTCAACTTCAGGTGTGATTTCAGTATAGATCGAGTAGAAAACCCTGTACATCCTTAGCATATTTTCAGGGGTCCTCATGCTTGTATAATCGATGATTCTCACCTGTGGCACCCTGCCGTGCATGTAGAGCAGGTTATATATCAAAGGGTATTCCGGATATTGCGGGCGAGGAGTATCACCCATAATCGTCTTCCAGAGTTCGGCTTCAAAGGTCTGCCCGGTGCCTATACCTCCGACAACGCAGCAGTAACCTCCTGTTACCTCTTCCATCCTGCGGACCTGTGCCATGATATCGCGAAACATCCAGATAACTGTTGAAGTAATGGTGAGGTCGTACCGGCCCCGTAACTCTGTGATGTTTACATCCTGCCAGAGCTTCGGAATTATATCATAGTTTTTCACTCCCGCTTCCAGAGCGTTCTGACGGATCATGCGGACCATTCCCTCTGCAGGTTCAACCGCAGTCATATGGTCAACCCGCCGGGCAAACGGTATTACAAATGTCCCCGGACCTGAGCCGACTTCAAGGACCCTGGCATGAGGAGAAATGACTCCATGGCGGTTGAGTGTTTCATATACCGATTCACCGAACTCATACTGGTTCGTCCTCCTGGATTCCGAATAATCCTCTGCCCGTTCACTCCAGTCATCGAGCTCATAGTCCCTGCGCATTATTCTGGAACGGGAATCATAGCTGTCTTCCCAGAACCTGACCCAGTCAATATCGGAAATTGGAGAGATGTCCCTCATGCCACTTTCCACCAGAGCACCCCCATCCTGCCGCCAACCCGATACACGCCATTCTTAGCACGGCTCTGCACATACTCCTGAATAAACGCGCTGTCACTGGCACCCAGAGGCCGGTACTTCTCCACAACCTTGCTGATAGAGGCAACTGCTGAGGCAACTGATCTGGAAAGGGTGTAATCGACAACATCAACGTTTGGGTGAACTCCGGCATCATTGAGAAGGTTTAATATTGTGATGAACTGGTCAAAGCCACCTTCATTAATCCCCAGAGCTTCCATCAGTTTACTCGTCTCAGGAGGGGCTTCGAAACCGTGGGCAAGACAGCAGTAACCCCTGGAAACTGCCTCCATACGCCGGACCTGATGGAGAACATCCGGAAACTGCCAGAGTGCATGGCAGCAAACGACCATGTCATAGTTTTTAGCGTGTGCAGCCACATCTACATCCTGCCAGGTCTGAGGTATTACGTCGATGTTGGCAAGACTTCTGCCCTGTGCATACGACATCAGAGCCGCTGCCATCCTCTCGGCAGGCTCGACTGCAGTCACCCTGCACACCCTCTCTGCAAATGGGATAGTTATCGCTCCCGGCCCTGACGCAATATCAAGAACATGCCACTCTTTTTCCAGAAGCCCTTCCCGTTCAAACAGACGGAGGATATTACGGCCATGGTTGCAATCGCTTTCCAGTACCATATCGGAATAATCGTCTGCCCGTCTGTTCCAGTAGCCTGTACTGGAAAGCCGGCTCATTTGACCTGTGCCTTCAGCCCATGCTGTTTCCCAATCAATCTGTAGAGTCATGCTACCACCTATACCATAATACATCCATAAAAACAAGTGTTAATTTATAGCAATTTATTTTTCAATTGTCATAGAATATATGAAAACAAATATAAATAGTAATAACATACACTCTATAATTTTCGTAACAAAAGTTAAGCAAATGTATGGAAAAAATAGATCATGAACACGATTCTTGAGGTCCAGGAGCTGCATGTGCACTTTTCAGCGTCAGGCAATGTCACCCGTGCCGTTGATGGCGTTGATATCAGCATCACACAGTCCGAGACACTTGCTGTCATAGGGGAAAGCGGAAGCGGAAAATCAGCATTGGGCCTTGCGCTTCTTGGACTTCTGCCTGCGAACTGTACAGTTGCCGGAATTGTAAGATATCGTGGCACTGACCTTCTAACACTCTCTGAAAGCAAACTTGAAACGATACGCGGCGGCAAACTCGCCTGGGTTCCGCAGAACCCTGCAGGAGCAATGAACCCTTCGATGACTGTGGGAGCCCAGATAGGGGAACCTGTTTATCTCCATGTAGAAAAGAACAGATCTGTAGTTCGAAAAAAGGTTCTTGAACTTCTTCAATTCATCCGGATAACTCCTCCAGAAGAAAGAATTGACTCCTACCCATACTCATTCAGCGGCGGAATGCTTCAGAGGTCGCTTGTTGCTATGGGGATTGCAGGTCTTCCGGAAGTGCTCATAGCTGATGAGCCGACAAAAGGTATAGACATAATGAACAGGCAGTCTGTCTCCGCCCTTCTCCGGGCTCTGCGTGAGAAAGGAATAACTCTGCTTGTTATCACGCACGACCTCTCGTTTGCCCGAAATCTCGCTGACAGGATTGCAGTCATGTATTCCGGAAGAATCGTGGAGGTCAGGGAAAAAAAGAGCTTTTTTAACGGCCCCCTCCACCCTTATGCCAGAGGGATGCTCCTCTCGCTCCCGGAAAACGGCCTTCACCCCATAGCGGGCAGGACGAGAGAGTCAGACAAATGTGACGGAGGCTGCAGGTTCAGGTTCCGCTGCACTTATGCGATGGAAAGGTGCAGAGCCGAACCGCCGCTAATTACCCTTCATGACGGGTCAGCAGTAAGGTGCTGGTTGTATGATTGAAGGGAGAGGGCTAACGAAGATATTCAACCCCCCGGGGAAGAACCGGATTATTGCTGTTGACAGGGTGGATATCCGGATAAATGCCGGAGAGACCCTTGCCCTTGTGGGAGAAAGCGGATGCGGCAAATCCACCCTCTCGAGACTTCTTCTCCTGCTCATCCCTCCGACCTTCGGAGAGGTATTCTTTGAAGGACAAAACCTGAAAGAACTGAAAGAAAAAGAACTCCGCCTGATCCGGCGGAAAATCCAGATCGTTCCCCAGCAGCCGGAAAGCGCACTGAACCCAAGATGGAAAGTAGCTGACTCCATATGCGAGCCATTCCGCATCCATCCGGATGCATTACCTCCCGGAAGGCAGGTTGGGGAAGAACTGGAGAGGCTCCTCGGGCTTGTAGGGCTTGAGCCGGAACAGGCATCCCGATACCCACACCAGCTCAGCGGCGGAGAACTGCAACGTGCGGTCATTGCCCGGGCTATCGCGCTCGAACCTGCCCTTATCATCTGTGATGAACCGACTTCGATGCTGGACGTTTCCACCCAGGCAGCTATTATCCGCCTCCTGCAGAGACTCCAGCAAAAGCTCGGCTGCGCTCTCCTCTTCATCACCCACGACCAGGGGCTCGCTCATGCGATAGGAGACAGGACTGCCGTAATGTTTGGCGGGCAGATCGTAGAGGAGGGAAAAGGAGTCCTTGACAGGCCGCTTCACCCGTTCACCCGAAGGATCACATCAATTCCAGACTCTGGTTTATTACCATGCCCGGAGCCCCACGTAACCCGGACTCCAGGATCATGTGTATACTACCAGTTCTGCCCGGAAAAGACAGAAAAATGCCTCCACAACTCCGAGATGCGGGAATACAAAGGCAGAAGGGTGCGCTGCCATAACATTCCACACGCCTGACTGCCGTACAGGACTGCAAGAATCGGAGACATGAAGCGGGGCAAAAAACACAGATTACTCCAATAAATCCAGATTATTCCATAGACTTACTGCATAAGTAAATTCACGTCATCATATGTGAATTTTTGCAGCAGTGGTTTTGACATATAAATTGGGTGTGATTAGTTCAATGAAAAGAAAAGAGGGAATTCTCTTGATACTGCTGGCTCTCGTCGTCATGGGAGCGGGCTGTACAGACAAAGAACAGCAGGAAGAGCTTCAGACGCTCACCGTTTCAGGACAATGGAGCCCCAGTACCATTGACCCTCACCTGTCAGGTTACATTTCTCAGAGACTCGGCTACGTGGAAACCCTTGTAGGAGTCGATTATGAGGGGAAGATCATCCCTAACCTTGCAAAATCATGGGAAGTCTCCGACGATGGAAAAAACTGGACTTTCGCTTTGAGAGAAGGTGTCCGGTTCCATGACGGAACCCCGTTTACAGCCGCTTCCATGAAAGCCTCTCTTGAAAGGTCCTTTGTCCAGTCAGGGTCAATATTCGGGAAAATCCCTGTATCAGCCATTGAGGCTCCGGACGACCTGACCCTGAAAATCAGCCTGGATTCACCCTTCCCTGCACTTCCTGCCTATCTCTCCAAAGCAGAAAGTGCTGCCCTTTCCCCCGGATCTTATGATGAAAAAGGCAATGTGACAAAGCCTATCGGCACAGGACCTTTCATCTTTGAATCCTGGAAACCTGAAGAAGAGATTGTTATCGTTAAAAATCCGGATTACTGGGGACAGGCTGCTTCGGTTGATAAAGTGATATACCGGATAATCCCCGAAGCGCTTACAAGAAAGATGCTCCTTGACAGCAGGGAGATTCAGATAGCTATGATCCTTTCTCCCGAGATTGCTGAAGGATATGTGGAAAAGGATGGCTACACCGTCCTGCAGCAGCCTATTGCCCGCGTAAGGATGCTGGGGTTCAACACAGAAAAAGAGCCTTTTGACGATAAGCGGGTGCGTCAGGCTGTAAATTATGCTATCGACCGGGAAGCGATACTGAAATACGTCCTTCACGGATACGGGACCACGGCAGCAGGGCTTTTCCCGCCAAACTTTTACTGGGCTAACCAGGAGATTGCCCCTTACAAATATGACACAGAAAAAGCAAAGGCTCTCCTTGAAGAAGCAGGATGGACCGACACGGACGGAGACGGAGTCCTTGATAAAGAAGGCAGACCCCTGAAAATAACACTTATCACATATCCTGAGCGTGCAGAACTGCCGTCGATAGCCGAGGTGCTCCAGCAGCAGTTCAAAGAAGTAGGAATTGAGACAGAACTTCAGGTCCTCAACACCGACGCTGCAAACTCTCTGCGGAATAAAGGTGAGTTCGATGTTTTCCTTGCAGGGAGAGGGCTGCTCTTCACACCGGACCCCGACGAGATAATGATGACTGATTATCACTCAAACGGTACGTCAATAGACGGCTGGGGAGCTTATCACTGGCACAACGACCGTGTGGACGAGCTGATAGAACAGGCCAGAAAAACTTCAGATATCGCTGCCAGAAAAGAACTCTACGATGAGGTTCAGGCAATTGTTGTTGAGGAGGCGCCTGTTGCATATCTTAACTATTATGTAAATATCGACGTCACTACCTCAAATATAAAGGGATACCGCCTTCACCCTACAGAGTACTCCCTCAATCTTGAGAATGTCTCAATCACCTGATGCGGGAAAATACTCTCGCATCCTGCCATAAATGACAGGTTTGAGTAAGAATGACACACACAATCGTACTGAACCGCCTGTTTCAACTGGCATATGTGATGGTTGGAATCTCCCTCATCACTTTTGCTGTAATCTCCCTCTCGCCTGGAGACCCCGCTGAAATTACACTTCGAGCCACCCTTGGTACTGAAAGTCCCCCTAAAGAAGCAGTAGCCAGACTTCATGAAGAGATGGGGCTTGACGAGCCCTGGCATATCAGTTATCTGAAATGGGCTTCAAGGGTTGTGCACGGAGACCTGGGGTATTCCTACCAGACAAAAAGGAGCACGCTCGAAGAAATCACACACGCCCTGCCCGTAACCATCTCTCTCGCTGTCCTTACAATGCTTATATCGGCTGCCATGGCTATCCCTCTTGGAATAATCGCTGCTTTGAGGCAGAACGGGCCTGTAGACCACATCTGCAGACTTAGTTCAGTCATCAGCCTCTCGTGCCCTGAATTTTTCGTTGCGATAATCTTCATGCTGGTGGGAGGCGTTTATCTGGGCATTTTTCCGATTGCAGGAACGGGAGGGATAGAACATTTCATTCTTCCCTCTCTTACACTTTCAGTCGGCCTTGCAGCAGTAACAATGCGCATCATGCGAACGAGCATGATAGAAACGCTTGAGCAGGAGTACATCAGGACAGCACGCGCTAAAGGGCTCAGCCGAAAGGACGTTATTCAGCGGCATGCCCTCAGGAACGCCCTGTCCCCTGTGATAATATATATGGGAACCCAGTTTGGTTGGCTCTTTGGAGGTGTGGTCGTTATAGAAAGCATGTTTGCACTGCCCGGGCTTGGAAGGCTTCTTGTGAATTCAGTCTCTTCAATGGACATTATGGTGGTCCAGGGCTGCATGCTCACTTTTGCAGTCATTATTGTCCTTATCAATCTCGGTGTCGACCTCGTCCACTTTTATCTTGACCCGGCAGTAAGGGGGCAGGGAGAGTAATATGGAATATCCATATCTGACCGGGTCCGGCACGAACAGGACATGGGCGCTTTTTAAGGGAAACTCGGCACTCACAATCGGTGTTCTGCTGTTTGCCCTCATCTCCATGCTGGCCATAACGGCTCCGACAATTTCCCCTCACGACCCTGCAGAAATGCATTTCGAAGAGAGGTTATCTCCTCCCTCAGCATCCTTTCCTCTGGGAACCGACCAGTTTGGCAGATGTATATTCAGCCGTATAGTGTATGGTGCTCAGACCTCACTCTCAATTGCAATCATATCGACTCTCATAGTGGTGACTGCAGGGATCATCATAGGAATGTATGCAGGTTATTTCAGCAGGTACGATGCATTCCTGATGAGAATGACTGATATCCTGCTTGCTTTTCCCAATATCGTCCTTGCAATTGCTATTGTTGGCGTTGTAGGCCCGAGTCCTGCAGGCATTATTCTTTCCTTTTCCATTTCAGGCTGGGCAAAGTATGCACGGATGATAAGGGGCTCTACCCTCTCGCTAAAAAACAGCGGATTTGTTGAGGCGGCCAGAGCTCTCGGGGCATCTGACAGATACATTCTCTTCCGTCATATTCTCCCTAACAGCTACGGACCTATTATTGAGATCGCAACTCTCGGGCTTGGGTCCAGGATCGTTGCAATCTCAGGGCTCGGATTCCTCGGGCTCGGGATTCAGCCTCCGACACCTGAACTGGGTGCGATCCTGAAGGACGGGCTTGTATACCTTCAGACTGCCCCTATGATGGCTTTATCCGCTGGCGGCATGATTATGCTTTTTGTCCTTGCCACAAACCTTATTGGTTCCGAATTGAGGTCCATCACAGATCCAAGGTCTGATTCGATAGAGCTTTAACTGGCAGGAGTAACAGGGCTCCTGCCTTCCAGCGTGCTCACTCCTGCTAAGGGGAATGAAATTCCGGTCTGGACAATTAAGGCAGAAATACACCTTACGAGCAAATTTTTCTATCTCTTTTTACTTCGTGAACCCGGAACACATCCAGGAGATTAAAACTGTCATATTCTATATTTCAGCTGCAAATTATACCAGAGATGAAATATATAGTTATAGAGAGCTAAATATTGATACACACAGATAACATGAGTATTTACGAAATAGATATATATTTAAAGAATAATATGTATATTTGTAGAAGATAAACATAGAAAAAATCCAGGATATAAGGTATTTAAAAATTAACAGAGAGTCCCTATGCTCCAGAACGGAAAAATCAAAGGTTTAATTTTTGACTGCTACAAAACCCTTATTG
>LSQX01153177.1_pt1 | contig 10368 bp, 6 predicted proteins | sample 654561 | NCBI WGS metagenome assembly LSQX01 (sample SAMN04489861, study PRJNA283612) | anaerobic digester metagenome | isolation source: 4 biogas reactors fed with cattle manure at either 37C or 55C with and... | place: Denmark: Kongens Lyngby | collected 2014
ATTTTCAATTTCTTTTCTTGATATTTACCCTTCTTTTCTTCGTTTCCTCTTTTCTTTTTTATTCCTGTTCTTCTTTTTCTTTACTATTTCTTTTTTTTGCTTTATCCTTACTTTTCTTTTTTATTCTAATTTTATTTTATTTTATTTTTAATATTGTAATTCTTCCTGAATTCTTTCATTTAGTGTATTTTGGGCTCAATCAACTTAAGTATAAATATTACTATGTAGTAGTTAACAGTGTATGTAAATTAATTCTGTTTACAACATATTCTCGGTCAAACCGGACTGCGATTTGTTTTGAAATTGAATATTCTGGTAAAAAGAATATTTTTTGCTATTAATGATTGAAAAAGTTCAAAAAATCAAAAATTTCAGTATGTTATTTGAACTTTATAAATACTTGTCGCGATTTAGAAAACAATACACTGATGGGTCTGGCTTGTCTCTCAGATGAGGATTTTTTGCATTATAATCTGAAGAAGGAGGTTTTTAGTCGCTATGTAAAGAAAAAACGGTTTATGTTTTCGCATTAAGAGGTTTGATCCAATGAAATCTAATAAGTTTAAATCACATTCAAAATATGGACTATTTCTCGTGTTTATGATTGGTCTCGCTGGTACTGCGTATGCGGATACAAACCAGCCTGTATATTATAACTGGTGTGAAGGCAGCGGAAATGCTATAGTTGACAGTTCCGGGTACGAAGACCACAGTATAAATTATGGAAGTACAACCTTTACCCTGTCAACAGGACAGACGGCAAGACATTTTAACGGACAGAACAGAATAGTAATTCCTGAGAGTAAAGAGCTCGAATTTACAGATCCTGATATAACATTTGGAGTATTTTTCCGTTGTAATTCCAGCAGTCCAACTAACTGTACATATTTAGTTTCCAGAGGCAATGACATATGCAGGATCAGTATTGATCACACAAATTCAAGAATTGAATATGAAATTTGTGCAGACGGTCATTCCGTTGTCGGTTACAGCGACTGTCAGGTCGAGCTTGAAGAAGATCATGAAGCTATTGTAACATATGATGGCTCTCATGCTCAGTTATACATCAATGGAATTGCCAGCGGAAAAGGAGTGGACTACAGGGCAGGTGTTCTGGGTTCAGGAAACAACACAAATAGCTGGACAATAGGATCGTCTCCTGATGCCGAGCATGGGTTGGACGGGACAATATACGCGTTTTATGAATACGACAGAGCACTGAATCCCTCTGAAATCCTGGATCTATATGTGAAAGATATCCACAGCATAAGAGACTCCAATCGACCGGGTGGCATCGCTCTATCCTGGGACGATACAGGACATATTGATACGTGTTACAAACATCTGTCAATATTCCAGAAATATAATGCTACCTGCACTATCAATGTAAATAAAATAAATAATAGAGAGATTCCCACTCAGACTTTAGTAAATGAACTGGATGCACTTCATTCATCTGGCTGGGAAATAGCTGCACATGGCTATAACCACACAAATTCAAGGCTATTTCTAATGAATCATACTTCTACAGAATGGCTGGACCAGGAAATATACCCTAACATTGTAGAGATTACCCGTTATGGTTATCCGGTTTATACTCTTGCATACCCCTATTCGGACAGAAACCCAACCAGTGATGCTATACTGGCCCCCTATTTCCGGACGCTCAGAACTGGAGTCCCAACTATTATAAACGGCAATATAACTGAGACGCCACTGGCTTATTACAAATGGGATGATTCTCGGCTTCTATATGGGGTTGAAATCGATGAAAACAGGGATGTTAGCCTGGAGTCTATAAAAGCTGGAATTGATTATGCGATAAGGACAGGCCATGTACTGGTGTTATACGGGCACACAATTACTCCAAACGTTACTGACAGATATCAAACTTCAACAGCGAGACTGGATGAAATTTTAAACTATACCAGCCGGAATGGAGGAGCATTTTACTGCATGGGAGACCTGGGTGACCCATCCTGGGTAAGGCCTGCCAGATTTTCCAGTGTAACTGCAAGATTCACGGTTTCTGCAGAGAGCATCCTGGCAGGGGAAAGTGTGACTTTTACGGATTACAGCGTCAACCAGACCATAGAACAGCTTGATTTTGGGGACGGTTCACCTGTCAGCAGTACTTCAAATGTCACTCATATATATACAGAACCGGGAACTTATAGGGCTAATCTGACGGTATCAAATGATGTTTCCACTCATTCGATGCTTCAGACTATTACGGTAATTCTGCCGTCAGTTCCGGTTGCTAATTTTACCAGTGATGTCACAACTGGATACCAGCCTTTGAATGTAGCGTTCAAAGACACATCATTAGGGCTTCCTGTTTCCTGGTCGTGGGGTTTCGGAGACGGAGATACATCAACGATTAAGAATCCAGTTCATACTTATTCTGCTGCAGGGACATACCCTGTCCGGTTAAATGTGACAAATGAAAAAGGATCTGACAGTATTCAAAAAGTAAATTACATAACAGTGCTGCCCAGACCCCCGTCGTCTAATTTTACGTCAAATGTGACACATGGAAATGCTCCACTGACTGTCCAGTTTACAGATGTCAGTACCGGGAACCCGTCCTCATGGAACTGGAACTTTGGGGACGGAGAGATATCAGACAATAGAAATCCAGTCCATACATATCTGGCAGCAGGAAGCTATACTGTCAGCCTTAAAGTAAGCAATGCCAACGGCACAGATTCAAAATCTGCTGTTATAAATGTGCTTCAAGGGGAAGATGTTGAAGATAATGGCCTTCCCGTAGCAGATTTTACTGCCAGTGCAACACGAGGCTATGCTCCCCTTTCAATAACCTTCAAAGACCTTTCGAAAGAAGCAACATCGATAAGCTGGGACATTAATGATGACAGGGTTGAGGATTCAAACGAATCATGTTTTGTTTATAAATATTTCTCTGCAGGAATTTACACTGCTAAACTGACAGCTATCAATGAAAACGGCACAGATTCAAAAACTATCAAGATAACTGTAGATGAAAAGAGCGGAGGAGATGGAGGCGGCGGCAGCACAGGCGGTTCTCCGGAACCTGCAAAAAACATTGAGGTAAAAGAGCTCTCCCAGGTCTTCATCGCAAATGGTAATCGTATAACGTTTGATTTCCCGAAGAACGTTACTGATGTTGTTTCTTTATGTTTTAATGCCAGAAAAACTGCAGGTAAGACCACATCCATTGTTGAAATGCTGAAGAATCAATCAACTCTCACTCCGGAAAAACCGGCTGGAGAAGTCTACAATTATCTGAATATATGGGTTGGAAACGGAGGGTATGCGACTAAAGAGAACATAGAAAATGCTGTTATATGCTTCAGAGTAGAAAAATCCTGGGTTGAGGAAAAAAATATTGATGAGTCTTCAATCGTCCTTAACAGGTACAGTGAGAAGAAATGGAATGAGCTTCCCACCACTCTGCTCAGGAATGATGACAGATACCTCTATTACACAGCAGAAACTCCGGGGTTCTCGCCCTTTGCAATTACAGCAAAAAAGATTGTAATTGAAATACTGCCTGAGACCAAAGATTCCATTCGTAACGGAAATACGGAATCAAAATTTGAAAAAGAGTCTGAAAAAGCAGAAAACACAGGCGCCCCTCAGAAAGAAAACTCCGATATGCCCGGATTTGAGATTATTTACTGTATTATCGGGCTATCTGGAGTGTTCCTGTGTAAAAAGAGACGATATTGAATAAACCGTAAAAAAAGGTGGCATTTAATAAATTACAGCCTGATGGCGGGGTTAACTTGCCCTGCCATTAATTCGCTATTTTTTTCTTACTTTTATATGGGTTTTCATATTCTATTTGGCATGAAAGTACTTCCAGATACTTTCATTTTTTGGGCATGTTATTCCAAGAATATCATGTGCGTTTTTATAGTTTTCATATTCTGTTTTTATCATAGAGTTCATAATTAAGAACATTGGAATGTTTGATGAGAGAAAAAGAACAATAGACATTTCTGTTTATCTTATCCATATCTTTTATTGCTTTTTATAAATAATATACATGGGAGATGTAAACCGGGAAATTAATCGTAACACTTTTTATCCTGCTATCTGCTGAAAATTTTTATACCCACATCTATTCAGTCGTTTTGTGCACAGCGCTTTAACTGAATAAATATTTATACTAAGTTTGATGTAATTATATTGAGTAAAAAAGCAAAAAACCTTCCGACAAGGAAAAATAAATTTTTAACAGTAATTCATGAGAAGAAATCCTGTATCACTTTAGCCTGAAAAATAAGGCTTATTGATGTTGATTTTGACTTCATTAAACAATAAAGGTTTTGAGGGAAAGAAAGCTGAACCTGAATGGTTTCCTATCCCCTGGAAAGGAGTCTTTCTGAATTCAAAAAGGTAGGATATGCCTGTATTTATGTTAATGGGAAATGGGTCCACGAAGTACAATATAAAACTTGAAAATTTTAATTATGTTCTGGAGTTTAGTTTAAGTTCCGATTTATTCGGAATTAATATAGTTTAACTGAAAAATATATGACGTAATTTCGAGCTGCAGATAATTTAAGGGTGATCAGAGTTGAATCGAATGTTAATTATTTTTTTACTTACAGTCTTCCTGGTACTTATACACGTTCCTGTTGCTCTGTGCATGGCAGCGCCAGTAGTGTATGTTGATGGAAATGAAAGTGGAGACTTTAACTGTGATGGAATTGATGACCATGTACAGATTAATCAGGCCCTTAAATTTGTAGCTGAAAATCCTGAATATACAACTGTCTATCTCAAAGGGCCGTTTACATATGTTGTTGACAGTGCTCTTCTGATAGACAGCAATACGACCCTTGAAGGGGATTCAAATGCAACACTAAAGCTTACCAGCAGTGCTAACTGGGCCAGATCGCAGCCGATGATTAAAGAAAATAAATCTGGCAGCCACGACATTACGATTCGCGGTTTTACTCTTGACGGGAACAGGGAAGGAAACAGAAATGTAGTCAGCGGAGACGGCTACTATAATTTTATTCACCTGAGCGATTGTCAGAACATAAGCGTGTGTGATATGTATCTGACAAATAACCATGGGGACGGTTTAAAGGCTGACAGATGCTCTAATGTAAAATTCTGTAATAATAACGCATACATGCTGGGCCACGATGTCCTGTATGCTATTCTCTGTTCAGGCGTGGAAGCTTATGACAATATAATTATCTGCAGAACGAACAGCGGTCTGAGGTTATATAATACAAACCATGCAAGGTTCTATAACAACACTATTACCTCCGAAAGTTCCGGTGGTGCGGGTATTGAGATCCAGAAGGACGGATCTGACTTTGCAATGGATAACATTGAGATATATGCTAACACAATATACAATACCGCACTGCCAGGAATTCTGGTTTTCGGATCGGGAAGCTATTCTAACTCTTCGGCATATGTCCACATTCACCATAACCAGATTTACGATACTGGAACTGATTCAAACAATAAGTTGATAGGCGGAATCGTGTCCGAAGGGTTCAATGGGCTTATTGAAAACAACCTTATTGACGGGGCGTACGGAAACGGCATTGCCCAGGATAAAACTTATTATCATTCTCCTGATGGTTCGGGATATGTCCTCACAGTAAGAAATAACATAATAAGCAATATCCGCTCATCAGCATCCGGAATTGCGGGATATGGGATACGCAACCAGCTCCCGGAAACACATTTTTTTGTCCTGCAAAATAACTCTCTATATAACAATTTAGGCGGCGACTATGCAGGTGTTGAAGCATCACCCTGGGATATAGTTGCAGATCCTCAATACGCAGACAGGGATAAACATGACTATCACCTGAAGTCAAAAGCAGGCCGCTGGAATGGCAGCAGCTGGGTAATTGATAATATAAGTTCTCCCTGCATCGATGCGGGTTATTCTTTATCCGATTATTCTAATGAACCGGAACCCAACGGAGACAGGATAAACATTGGTCCGTACGGAAATACGAGATATGCCTCAAAATCAGAAATTGACATGTCAAATAACAGCAGTGATGACGATAACGGAAACAATGGAGATGAAGGAGATGATGAGAAAAACGATAAAGATAACAGTGGAAAGAGCAGCGGCGGTGGCGGCGGTACAGGTGGTTCTCCCGAAACTCCCAGAAACATTGAGGTAAAGGAACTTTCTCAGGTCTTCATTACGAATGGAAAAGAAGTAAAGTTTGACTTTACAAAGAATGCGACCTGCGTTTTATATATAGATTTTGATTCAAAAAAGACAAACGGTAAGACAACATCCACTGTAGAAATGCTGAAAAATAAATCCATTCTGGTCTCATCTCCGCCTCCAGAAAAGGTATATAAATATTTTAATCTCTGGGTCGGGAACAGTGGATACGGAACCTCAGATAGTATTGAAAATCCGGTAATATGTTTCAGGGTTAATAAGACATGGATACGGGAGGAAAAGATTGAACAGTCTTCTATAACCCTTAACAGGTATAATGATGAAAAATGGAATCCGCTTTTAACCAGTTTATCAGGGGAAGATGGCACATACCTGTATTTTACGGCAGAAACTCCGGGATTCTCTCCTTTTGCAATAACGGGCAGGGCGGCAGCAAAAGAAAACGTGATTGATATAATGCCTGAACCTGATATTGAAATTCCTGAACAGAACAATGAAAGTAAAGGGCCAGGAATTGAAGTAAAGCCTGAGCAGACGGAAAATAAAGTTACTCCTGAGAAAGAAAAAATAAGTATGCCCGGATTTGAGCTGATTTATTGCATTATCGGACTTCTTGGTGTACTGTGCAGAAGGAGATAATTCCACTGAGATGGTAGGGACATTGAGCCTTATCATCTATTTGTTAATTCCTTACCTTTTTTAATTATTTATGTATCATATTTTATATTTTACATTCTATATTTTATATTTTATATTCTATGTTCTATATTTTATACTTTATATTCTATATTTTACATTTTTAGTAAGTTAGTCCAGAGATACTAATACCTGGAGTCCATTTCTACAGAAAACAAAATTCCTGATAAAGCCCCGAGAAATATCAGATTACTCCTTAGATTTTTTGAAGAGTTCTGGATAATTTTCTTTTAATGCTTCAAGTTCTTTATTTGGAAGCAGGCTTTCAGAGCCCTTATCATTTATTTTTCTGGCTGGAACCCCTGCGATCCCTATATTTGGTTCCGTGAAAGACTTGTTTACAACTGAATTGGCTCCTATAGCTATTCCGTCGGCAATTTTTATATCCCCGAATATTTTTGCTCCCGGTCCTATGTAAATGTTATTTCCTATTTTTGGCGTCAAATTCTCATCTTCTGATCCGGCTTTGATTCCTATAACCGTACATACATGTATCCTGCAGTTTTCGCCTATTCTTGCGTTTCCGTTGACAATAATCGTGCCCGGGTGGCTTATGGATAAGCCCGGCCCAAAAACATTTGGCTCTATATAAAACCCAAGGAAAGTTCTTAGCAGATGAAACTTTAAATACAGATAATAATAATAGGGACGATAAAAAATAGATTTTTTACAGTTTTTATAATACTCTATTTTCCTCAATAATCTCTGAAACACCCATACTTCATCTAAAAACAGCCGCGGCTTTTTCCTTTTTTTGCCCAGCGCAATTCTATCTGCTTCTAAATAGTATTCATATTCGTGTTTTGACCTTATCATGAATTATATTCCTGAATTTTATAATATTAATCTTACTTTAAACTTCAGACCATGGGATGAGTTAAACAGGCGCCTTTAATCCCCAAACTCTTTGAAACAGGATTTTAAGCCTTTGCTGATAAAATGACATTCATTTACTGGTATATAAATGGAATCCGTCTAATTTTAAAAACATCAATTTAACCACGATGTTTACAGGTCTGGCTTTTTACTTTAAGTACATAATTACATGATGGAATATGAGAGAAGGAATAAAGTGCCCAGGGTTGATATGATAAGATGGTTCCTGATGAATTATTGCGGATGGCGTTTCTTTATAATGAGTTGGACATGAAAGCGGCCGTTGAAGTACTGAAAGGATTATAATAAAGAGCGAGATGCAAACCGCATTCGCTGTATTTTTCCCATCCAGTTAGCATAAGGTTGACTTTTTCTATGGCTTTGTAGAAAACCTTAATTAATCTTACAAACCAGAGTACAAAAAATTTTATAACATTTAAATAAATTTTGAAGAAAGAGAATTTTGGCACAGAGAATATTAACTACATATGTAGTAGAAGATTAATATGTTTAATTGAATAAATAGTAATATGAAGCAATACAAAACTATCAGACTTTCTAAAAGTGTATTTTCAGACCTGAAAGCTTTGCAGAAGAATGGTGAATCGATTCCAGATACCATCAGAAGACTCAACAACGATTACTCTGATTGTGCCAAAGAAATTCAATACAGATATTCAAGAGATATAATGAATGATGGATCGTTTACTCAGTATATCTCTATCACCGCGTCTAATAAAAGTAGATATGGTTCACGATATACTGAGTATTTCATGACAATTGGAGAAGAAATGAACGATATTGTCAGGCTCCCAAAAGACGTCCTCGATGAAATCAGCTGGATGCCACAACATCCGGACGAGATATTCAATACTACTATTTTTACATTGATATCTATAGAGAAGGCTTTAATGGAATGGAATAAAGAAGACAAAAAACGCACATGATATTCCTGGAATAACATACCCAAAAAACGCTCATGATATTCCTGGAATAACATGCCCAAAAAATGAAAGTATCTGGAAGTACTTTCATGCCAAATTAAAAAAACAAAAATAAGAGTGAAAATAGCCAAATTTCCTACAGGGCATAAAGGCAGTGTACCGAAAGTTCTGTAAAATATGATTGACTCTGTATCCTTTTCCTTTCACCACAAAAAAAAGAGGATGCAGAGTCAATGGTTAATTTATTCCTACTCATAAAAGATTATCTTGTCGATCAGGAAGATGGAATTCGCCATTTAATTACGTGGTTTTTAAACCTTGTAATGGAGGAGGAAGCCCTCCTCCAAGCTGGTGCACAACGTTATGAGAGGACAGATTCACGTAAAGCCAGTAGAAACGGCTACAAACCCCGAACTCTCCTGACCAAGCATGGAAAACTCGAATTGTTAAAGCCTCAATTCCGTGAGTTTCCCTTTGAAACTCAGGTTTTTGAGAAATATTCAAGAGTTGAAAAGGCCATCTTAACCGCTGTAGCTGAATCTTACCTTCAAGGAGTTTCCACCCGAAGGGTGAAAAAGGTCATGACTGCATTAGGAGTAGGAGAAATTTCAGCCTCTTGTGTTTCCAGGATTACAAAAGAACTGGATGAGAAGGTTGAAGAATTTCTCTCAAAGCCAATAGAACATGAAATCCCTTACTTGCTTATCGATGCGACTTATTTCAAGGTAAGAGATGGACTTCATTACGAAAACAAAGCTCTCTTTGTAGTTGCTGGGATCAGGGATGATGGTTACCGTGAGATTCTTGGAACAAGATTAGCAGACAGTGAAGCCTCTATGTTCTGGGAAGATCTATTCGATGATCTGAAAAAAAGAGGGTTAAGAGGTGTCAAGTTAATTATTTCTGATGGTCATAAAGGAATACAGAAAGCAGTCCAAGAGTCCTTTATTGGATCAAGCTGGCAGATGTGCCACGTACATCTGACAAGACAAGTTCTCAAGAAAGTGCCAAAAAAGAAGCAGAAAGAAGTGGCTGAGAAGATAAAAGAAGCATTAGTAGACCGTCAGAAGTTGAATGACCTGATTATGGAACTGGATAGTATGGGGTATGAAGGCGCAGCTGATACCCTTGAAAGTTTTCAGTATGATGCAATGAACTATATGCAGTTTCCAGAAAAACACTGGAAAAAAATAAGGACAACAAATATGATGGAGAGGACCAACAAGGAGCTCAAAAGAAGAAGCAAGGTAGTTGGAGCATTTCCTAACCAGGACTCAGTATTGAGACTGGTAGTCTCAATACTAATTGATATAAATGAAGACTGGATCACAGGAAACAAGTATATAGTAATGGAACAGTAATCAAAAAAGAAGAGTAAGGGGTAGAGAGTAGATTTTACAGAAAATTAAACACACTGCCCTATTGATTTCAGAAATTTTATAGTTCAGCTGGAGTCTAATATTTTTAGAGCAGTTTTCTGAGCAAGTCTGTCCTTTTTTTTTATTTTATACTCTATTACGAAAAATCTTCTGGTTATAAGTTATATATCTAAAGTTTTTTATTTATTTCATTTTTATGTATAATTTTTTCCGCGCTTATAATAGCTTTTTTATTTAATAGGCGTTTTAATCCGGTTTCATTTCTTTTTCGTCATCGGCTAAACTGCTGAACTATTTTTTGTGCCTA
>LSQX01289089.1_pt1 | contig 10368 bp, 9 predicted proteins | sample 654561 | NCBI WGS metagenome assembly LSQX01 (sample SAMN04489861, study PRJNA283612) | anaerobic digester metagenome | isolation source: 4 biogas reactors fed with cattle manure at either 37C or 55C with and... | place: Denmark: Kongens Lyngby | collected 2014
TCGCATCGAACAGCGATCCGTAGGAGGATCCGATGATGTCGCTGGATACGATTAGCTCTTCCGAATAACCGAACGATTCGTTCTCGCACTCCTTCATCTTGGCATTGATGCCCTCCACGGAGACCGTCTCCGTTTCGTCCTTGAGCGTGGCATCCATAATCGTAATCGATCCGGCAGGTACTGGCACGCGCTGTGCCGATCCGATCAACTTGCCGTCGAGTTCAGGTATCACAAGACCGATCGCCTTAGCGGCTCCGGTGGAGTTCGGCACGATGTTCGCAGCTCCGGCCCGGGCGCGCCTAAAGTCGTTTTTGCGATGCGGACCGTCGAGTATCATCTGATCGCCCGTATAGGCGTGGATCGTCGTCATAAATCCCGTGCGCAACTCGCGGTATTCGTTCAACGCCTTGGCCATCGGAGCCAGGCAGTTCGTCGTGCACGAAGCGCCCGAGACAATGAGGTCGTCTTTTTTAATCGTATGGTGGTTGACGTTGTACACGATCGTCGGCAGGTCGTTCCCCGCAGGCGCCGAAATCAGCACGCGCTTGGCACCCGCCTCGATATGAGCCATGGATTTATCCTTCGAAGCGAAGAAACCCGTACACTCCAGCACGATGTCTACATCCAGGTCCTTCCACGGGAGGTTTTTGGGATCCGGTTCCTTGTAGATGCGGATTCTTTTACCGTCTACACACAGGTGATCCTCGTCGCTCTTCACCTCGTGCCCTTTGTACTGCCCCTGCACGGTATCGTACTTGAGCAGGTATGCAAGCATATCCGAGCCAACCAGGTCGTTGATGGCTACGATTTCGAAGCGTTCATCCTCAAATATCTTACGGAAAGACAGCCTTCCGATTCGTCCAAATCCGTTGATTGCAATTTTTATCATGTGCATCTCCTTTCGGTGCACGCCGACGGCACCCTACATAACTATACCGTGCAATTTTACCTTATTTTACGGGGGTTGACAAGCTGAACGGCCGCCTTCGGCCGGCCGCTTTGGCGCAAATAAAGATCCCGGAAAAGCTTTCCGGGATCCAGATGCATACATGCTGAGATTTCTTAGTCTTCTCTTGCGAGGTCGACCGTCCACTCTTTCCACACGTTCCCGACGAGATGCGGGCCCGGCTTAAGCGTCTTGCGTCCCGGTTTCCAGCCGGCAGGCGTCACTTCGCCGCCTTTCGTCTCGCGGACGAGCTGGAACGCCTGGATCTGACGGAGTGTTTCGTTTACGTTGCGCCCAACCGGCGGAGTGAGCACTTCGAAACCCTGGACGATGCCGTCCGGGTCGATGATGAAACGGCCGCGCGTTTCGACACCGGCATCTTCGTCGTAGATACCGTAGAGTCTTCCTACGCTGCCGTCCTGGTCTGAAAGCATCGGGAATGGGACATCTTTTCCAATCATTTTGGACAGCTCTGTGTCGTTCCACACTTTGTGCACGAACACGCTGTCTACGCTGACGGACAGTACCTGTACGCCAAGGGCTTTAAAATCGTCGTTTCTGTCGGCAACTGTCGACACTTCAGTTGCTCAGACGAACGTAAAGTCGCCCGGATAAAAGCACAGCGATACCCACTGGCCTTTGTAATCCGAAAGGCTGACTTTACCGAATTTACCGTCGACATACGCCGGAAGGGAAAATTCCGGAGCCGGTTTACCTACTTTAATCATACTGCTTCTACTCTCCTTTACTGCTTCCTGAATGCCGGCATCATCGGTGCCGGGCACTTCTGCTTGTGAATCGTGAACAGCAGGCCTTTGACAGCCCACCTGGATCTCTTCCGCCATAGAAGTCTCCTTTCTGCATGCATGTGCAACAAACCGATATAGCTCGATTGTATACATTATACACTCAAACGTCTGTTCGTTCAACGGTCATTCCGCAATCGCAACCGGGCGTCACCGGATCCCCGCTCAATCCGCCCGATGGACAGTCTTGCACAAAAATGAGTGAGGACAAACGCGACTTCGTTTAGAAGCGGTTTGCCCTCACTCCGAGGTGTACCACAATAGTACGCCCTCCTTTCCTAACTTCCCCTAGCCCTGTTGATGATAAGCTGAGCAATCATGCCCGCTTTCACCCGGACGCTTCGACTTTTCTCCTCCCTGTCCTCCGGCATCACTGCCGATGAACCTGATCGAAGATTTGCGTTCCTGCCGGACAACAGACACAGTTAGGGAAGTCTGCGCCGACATTCACTGTCGCTCTTCGGGGTTGCTCCTGTACTCAAGTTTCCTTTTTTCTGGAGCATCTCTACATTAGCACGAACAATTATGCTTGTCAAGCGAATTTTTGCAAAATTCCAAATAAATTATTTCACATTTTATTTTTGCCGAATTTATTCAAATGGACGCTCGCCAAATCCTCTGCTTGCCGCTTGACCGTGATGCTCACCTGGTTTAGGATAAAGGCGGAGGAAAAACTATGAACCCGCAAGCAGAATCAAACGACGGCCATCCTGTGCCCGCACAACCCGGACAGGAGCCGACAACAGTCGAAAGTCCGCAGCCTGCACCGCATCGCCTGCGGCCGGGCATGCGCATCATCAAGACAGCCATCGCGGTCTTTCTCTGTCTGGTCGTCGATCTTTTCCGCTCATCCCCTTTCCCGATCCAGTCTTCGGTTACAGCAGTCATCTGTCTCCAGCCGGACATCCGCAGCAGCAAGAAAATCGCCGGCAACCGAACGGTGGGAACGCTGGCTGCCGGCTTGTACAGTTATGTATTTCTCCTGCTCTTCGTGGAGTGGATGCACATTGACCCAAAGAGCTTTCTCTTTACGATTCTCGTATCCGCAGGAATCATCCCGCTGATCTTACTCATACTGCTGATGAACCGCCCCGGTTCCGTCGTCATCGCCCTGGTCGTATTTCTGGCTACCTGCCTCACGAAAGGCGACGCTCAGATTCTGCACTATACCGTCGGCCGGGTGATCGATACGCTGCTCGGTATCGGCTTTGCATTGCTCGTCAACTGGTTTCCCCTGCTGAACCATCACACCGGTGACTCGACCGAACACAATCTCGAATAGCGGTCGCTATCTTGACGTCTCCCGGAGTACGCGCATCAAGTCGATGAACACACCGTAACCGGTCTGCGTCGTTTCCAGGCCGTACTGTACGATCGACAGCCTGTCCATGAGATCGGTCGTCAATTCGACGACCGCTACGACATCCTCTCCGGAAAATGCATGCGAAGCCGGAATCTCCTCCGGATGAACGCGCCCCCATACTTTACCATCTTTAATTCCTCCGCGGCACAAAAGCTTCAGTTTGTTCCCCCGCGCAACCGCACCCATTACCTGCTCCGTCGTTACATCGCCGATGCCGGTCCTGTCGATGTCATCCGGTGTAATGCCTGCGTCCATGAGCACATTTAAAAGCGCCGTCAGCTTGGCAGCAGCGTCGAACCCGTCGACGTCCATCGACAGATCCGCTTCCATAAATCCGCCCTTCCTTCCATTTTCGTAAATCGTCTCCTGCGGAAGCCCCAGCTCCATCTGCCTGAGAATGTAGTTCGTCGTTGCATTCAATATCCCTTTAACTTCGGATACTTTCGCATATTCGAGGCAGTAATCGGCCATATTGAAAATCGGCATACCCGCCATGACGGTCGTTTCAAAATAAAAGCACACGCCCTTTTCTTTGGCCAAATCCCGGAGTTCCCTGTATGCCCACGCAATGGGCCCTTTGTTTGCGCTGATGGCGTGACGCCCGCGGCTCATGGCACCCTTCAGATGGTCGATCGCCGGCTGTCCGGTCTCGATGTTGAGAGGCGTCAGCTCGAGCAGCACATCGTAGTCTGCCTGGTCGACCACATCCATGGCGCTCCATTCGCAATAGCCCGAATCGTTCCGGTCGAAGTGCCCGTCCTCCTCCACCGCCCGGACCGCTTCCGCTAAATCGATGCCTTCCGGTTTGTTGAGCGTACCCCGCGTCGCGGTCGAGATCGTTACGATCTGAACGTCGTATCCCGTCTTTTCGGCGATATCGCTGTGATTGTCCAAAAGAATTCTGGAAAAAGCCCTTCCTGCTATGCCAAAGCCGAGCATAGCCACTTTACAAGTCTTCATATTAGCTCCTTTCTCCTGTAACTATGATCATATTATAACAAATTAACTTGTTCCGCCAACAATAATGTTCTATACTCTCGTTGTACTCAATAATTATTTCTGTTGACACAGGAGGAAATAATGGAACTCAAATCTTTTCTGATCGAGCACTGGCTCAACCCGATGGACTCTCTGGCCAAATACAACTTCGGGTCAAGCTGCACCAAGGCGATGACCATGGACGAACTGTTCCGCGTAACAGGACAGGATCAGGATGCGTTCATGAAAGAGCTCAGCACGATGAGCCTGCACTATCACCTGGGCGACTCGACCGGATCGCCGCGCGTTAAAGCGGCGGTTGTCGGCACGTATCCCAAGAGCAACATCACGCCCGAGGATGTCATGATGATGATCGGCGGGACCGGTGGAAACGACATCGTCATCTGCGGACTGCTCGAGCACGGCGACAATATCGTCGTCTTCAAGCCGACCTATCAACAGCATTACGACATCCCGAAATCGCTCGAATTTGAGACGCGTGAACTGGTTCTGAGGGAAGAAGATGACTACAGGCCCGACATGGATAAGCTGCGGGCGATGGTGGACAAAAACACGAAGCTGATCGCGTTTTCCAATCCGAACAACCCGACCGGTCAGACGATGTACGACGACGAGCTGCGGGAGATCGTAGAGATTGCGAAATCCGTAGACGCCTACATCCTCAGCGACGAAGTGTACCGGGGCATGGACGAAGAATACATGCCGACCATCCTGGACTACGGCTACGACAAAGCGATTGCACTCAGTAGCATGTCGAAGATGTATTCCATGGCCGGCACGCGCATCGGCTGGATCATAACGAAAGATAAGTACGCCTACAAGAACTTCGAAAATAGAAGATCCTTTAACACCATCTGCTGCGGTATCGTAGATGAAGTCATCGCTTCGGTTGCGCTCGAAAATTACGAAAAGGTCTGGGCGCGCGCGCGCAAACTGTTGACCCGCAATAAAAAAATCGTATACGACTGGATCAACGCTCACCCCCACCTCCACGTACGCGGCGACGCCAAAGGTACAACCTGCATGGTTCGCTACGATTACGACATCAGTTCCACGGATCTCGTCGAAGATGCCATGGAAACGGCAAAAATTCTGCTCGTCCACGGCGAGTGCTTCGAAATGCCGGGCTACCTGAGAATCGGATACGGCGCATTCGCCGATGAAGAGAAGCTCCACGAAGGACTGGCCGCGCTCGGCGAATACCTGAAGAAATACGACGCACAGATGAAATAGAGCTCCGATGCGATCGACCGCACCCGACCGGTGCTGCGGTCACATGGGAACCGGCTGTTCTGTAGTGTCAAAAGCCCTGCAAAATTTGCAGGGCTTTTTCGTCGGGTGGATTATGTACAGCGCTCAGGACCGTCTAGGGTGATTCCGCTTCGGTCATCACTTCGTCGAGCCTTATATCCCGGCCGGGGATGACGACGACCGAATCCACGCGCTGCACTTCAAAGGCGACACCGATCAGATGTGCCTTTGGACAGCGGGGTAGATAGCGGTCGTAGTGACCGCCACCCCAGCCCATGCGCCATCCGCCGGCATCGAATGCGACGCAGGGCACGATGACGACATCGATGGTTCCGGGTTCGATAAAGAGCGACCGTTCGACCTCGGGGCTCCGTATGCCGGCCGCGTCGACGCTCCACGCATCGTCCGCCAGAGGCTGATACGCTTCCATGTGGCCTTTGCCAAATGTGACCGGAAACGCGAGCGTTTTCCCTTCTTTTGCGATAGCCGAATGAAAATCGGCCAGGTCGAGCTCCGCTCCGAAGGCCATATAGGACAGAATCACGGAAGCCTGCAGGACCGCCGGGTGCTGCAGCAGCTTCTGCGACACGATATCGCTGCGTGCGCTGCGCGTTTCAGCAGACAGCGCATTGCGCGCACCGAGCGCCTGCGCTCTCTGCAGCTTCTTGCTCCTCTGCACTTCGTGCTCATTCAAATAGCGCCCGGTCATCGCGGATCCAAACTTTCTACGAGGCATTCCATTTCTTCGTCCTCATACTCCTCCACAGGAAGGCTGCGCGTGCGGAACAGGCGGTCCGCCGTTTCGAAATACGCCTGTCTGGAGTCGAACAGAGGTGTAAATTTCGACAGCACGTCCATAGCCTTTTCCGCGCCATTGCTCATGAGTTCTGCCGCCATGCAGGCAAGATATTTCGCAGCGAGCACGTAGGCCACGTCCGGGTCGGCAATCGCATAGTCCGCTCCATGTCCGGTGCCACTGACCCCTCCGATATAGGTTTCCAGTACGGGCATGAGAGATGAAAGGTCGCCCCAGTCCGTCGATCCTGTATCGTGCCCGTCTACGGAGACATCGGAGTCGCCCGCGAGTGTTCGCCCCACATTCATCGCAATGTTCTGCAGATTCGTATCGTACGAAGCGGGCAGATAGCCGGGGAGATCCTCGATGATGACGCGGGCTCCAACCGCCATCGCCGCTCCCGACAGTGCGCGGTCGACACGGATGGAGGCAGCGAGCATGTCTTTGAGCGTCTTGCCGCGCACAAACGTCTCGATGCGCACATCGCCGGGTATCACGTTGACGATGTCGCCTCCTTTTGTGATGATGGGGTGCACGCGGATGTATTCTTCCTCTCTGAACGTTTCCCGGATGGCATTAATCGCTGATAGGCCCAGGTTCGCAGCATAAAGCGCATTGATACCCAGATGAGGCGTCGAACCTGCGTGCGACGGCTTGCCAACATACTTGATATTTTTGACTACGCACCCGTTGAGCGTGGAGCCGGGTGCAATTTTCCGATTCGGGTTTGACGAAGAGTGGATGGAAATGCACAGATCCACGTCGTCGAAGAATCCGCGCCGTAGCAGCTCCGGCTTGCCGCCGAGGTAGCGGATGACGCCTTTTTCGCGCAGTTCCATGCGATAGGCAATCTCGATGTATTCCTCGGCAGGAACTGCGATGAAGTGCAGCTTACCGGAGAGGTGTTCAAAAGCGCCCGCATCGAGCAAACCTTTGAGCGCTCCCATCATCGCTGCGATCTGTGCGTTGTGACCGCAGGCGTGCACCGCCCCGGTCTCTTTGTCGCTGTCCGGGTGCTCGCGGCAGATGATCGCATCCAGTTCCCCTACAACGGCCAGTCCCGGTCCGTCGCGCCCAGTGTCGACCGTCACCTTGATTCCCGGGTACTCTTCGATGCTCGTATAGGGAACTCCCCACGCATCCAGCTTATCCATGATAAACGCAGCTGTCTTTAACTCCTTAAAGCCTGTTTCGGGCGTACGATAGATCGTTTCGCCGATATTGATTATTTCGCTCTTGTTTGTCTCGATACATCTGGACAGATTCTCTCTCAATGTGCCGATATCCATCACCCCGTCTCCTTTCCCTGACTCCTGCAAAAACATACAGAAACTCATCCCCTATTCCGGCATCGCGCATATGAGCTCCGCCGCTGTGAAATCCTACCACGGAAACTGCAACAGGTCAACTTGTTATAACAGGTTGCCGGACAAATACTGCCGCTTAAAACGAAGGCAGCGCGCCGGATGGGCGCGCTGCTCGTTTATAACCAAATCCGGTTCATCCGGATGCCATCCGCTATGCGGACTTCGCTCCCCACAGCTTTCTAAGCATGGCGAGGACGACTACCGTGAGTACCGCTCCAAATGCAAGCGGTATAAATACATTCTGCGTGGCTCCGGCCACGATGTAGGTGATAAACGACACACCGGCGACGGTTGCCGCATAGGGAATCTGCGTCGTTACGTGGTTAATGTGATCGCACTGCGCACCGGTCGAAGACATGATCGTCGTATCCGAAATCGGAGAGCAGTGGTCGCCGAACACAGCGCCCGCCAGGCAGGCCGAAATCGATATGATGAGCATCGTCTCGGTGAGGCTTGCAGAGAGGTTGACGACGATGGGGATCAGGATACCGAATGTTCCCCACGACGTCCCCGTCGAAAATGCCAGGCCGCAGGCGACAAGGAAGATAATCGCCGGCAGGAACATCTGGAAGCCGGCTGCACTTCCTTCGACGAGGCCTGCAACGTATTCGGCTCCGCCCATCAGGCCCGTCATGGAGGACAGCGCCCAGGCAAACGACAGGATCAGGATGGCGGGAACCATGGCGATGAACCCGGCGGGGATGCAGGACATGAATTCCTTGAAGTTGATGATCCTTCTCGGCAGATATAGAATGAAGATAAAGAACAGCGTTACGAGCGAGCCGAGCGGCAGACCGTAGGAGGCGTCGCTGTTGGCAAACGAATCGATGAACGACTCGCCCTCAAAGAAGCCGCCCGTGTAGATCATGCCGATGACGCAGCTTACGATCAGGAACAGAACCGGCAGTAACAAATCTAAAACTTTCCCCTTCGTAGAAATATTCTCGACAGTGGCGTTGGCATACGGACGCGCATCCGTCGTGTACAGATCGCCTTTTTCCACGGCGTTTCTTTCGTGAACCGCCATGGGGCCATAGTCGAAGTCCATCATCGTAATGACGACGATCATCAGAAGTGTCAGGAGGGAATAATAATTATAAGGAATAGCTTTGATAAATAGCTCGATGCCATTGTAGCCCTCGACAATTCCCGACACCGCCGCCGCCCAGGACGAAATGGGGGCAATCATGCAGACAGGCGCCGCTGTCGCATCCACGATATAGGCAAGTTTTGCCCGGGAGACTTTGTGTCCATCCGTAACGGGAAGCATGACGCTGCCCACGGTCAGACAGTTAAAATAGTCGTCGATAAAAATGATGCACCCAAGCGCAAATGTAGCGAGAAGCGACCCTTTGCGCGTATGGATTCTCTCTTTGGCCCACTCGCCGTAGGCCGCCGATCCGCCGGCCTTGTTGACCAGCGCTACGATCATACCCAGCATAACTAAGAATAATAAGATTCCGACATCCCAGTCGTCCGCAAGCGTGGCCAGAAAGCCATCCGATATAATCGCGTTTAATGCACCGACCGGACTTCCATTCGAGACGAGCAGCGCACCCGCCACGATACCGATAAATAGCGAGCTGTAGACTTCTTTTGTGATCAGGGCAAGCCCGATTGCGATTATGGGCGGTACGAGTGCCCAAAACGTCGCATACATTGCAGGCCCGTCGCTCCCGCCGTCTGCAAACGCAAACACCGAAAACAACGAGCAGATCACGAGCGCAAGCATCGCAACTGTGATCCATCGCCTATTCGTAGATTTCATCATTCTCTCATCCTCCTCATGCGATAAAAGAACAGAAATAAGTCACAGTGCAATTATATCAAATAATAGGACACATGTGGCGGTTTTTGAAAATAAATAATAGCGGCTCCGCCAATACTCCTTACTGCGGTATATCTGCTTTAGACATGAACATGTCCACCAGCATCTGTTTTCCGCTCGCTGTCACAAAAATTTTGTCGTAGGCGCTCTGTGCAGATTCAAACTCCGAGGCGTGTTCGTGAAGATTGACGAGAAAGTCGGCTTCGACCAGAATCTGATAATCGAGTCCGTCGATGTCGGTGTAGGTGTGGTGATGGCCCACGAGATATTTAACCCGTTCAATCTGCTCTTCTGTATATCCCCCGATGCCGCGCATCAGAGTTTCTGCTTCGGGAGGGCCTTCCAGCTCTTGGTATTTGCCGGCGCTGGAACCGTGCTTCCTGAGGCTTGGGTGAATGCCGATATCGTGTACGATGGCAGCAGCCTCCAGTACGTGCAGCGTATCAGCATCCAGCCCTTCGAGCAATCCGATGGCCCGGGCAAATCCGTGGACCTTCACCAGGTGCTGGATGCGGGGTGCATCTCCCCGGTCGTAGTGGATCATCGCCGAAAGCAGCTCTGCGTTTTGTGTATTCATATGTTCCTCCTTGTTCGTGTAACCCGCAGCAATCCGTTCGCAGATGCCTCTATCATATTGCATTGCCAAACGCGCCGCAAGCGGCAACCGCGCAGTAGGTTCGCATAAACGCTGAAAACTATGTCACTTAATCACCAAAGCGATTGACAATTCAAGGGTTATCTGACAGAATAGAAAATATTTTAGGGTTAAAACCTAGGAGGACGGTATGCATACAAAAATTGTCATTGTTGGTGCGGGATATGCAGGCATTCTGACCGCAAAGAAGCTGGAAAAGAAATTTCGCAAAAACGAAAGCGTTTCCATCACGGTCATCGATAAAAATCCCTTCCATGCGCTGCTGACGGAACTGCACGAAGTCGCCGCCAATCGGGTCGACGAAGACAGTATCCGCGTCAGCTTAAAGAAAGTGTTCGCCGGTCGGAAAGTCGATGT
>LSQX01042420.1_pt1 | contig 10367 bp, 7 predicted proteins | sample 654561 | NCBI WGS metagenome assembly LSQX01 (sample SAMN04489861, study PRJNA283612) | anaerobic digester metagenome | isolation source: 4 biogas reactors fed with cattle manure at either 37C or 55C with and... | place: Denmark: Kongens Lyngby | collected 2014
AGATGTGTATAAGAGACAGACCCTGGTTAAAACTATCGAAAACAATTATAAGATTGAAATTGACAACTTTGTAGCTGTAGATTTTGCTACCTTCCCAAGGTTAATCGATGCTTTAGGCGGCATCGAGGTACCGGTTAAAGAGCATGAAGCTACCTATCTAAACAGATCCGGCCACAACATCGCAACAGGTGCTTCCGTTAAATTGAACGGCAAACAAGCTTTGGCCTTTAGCCGCATACGCTACAGTGATAAAGACGGTGATATTAGCCGCACCAGAAGACACCGAATAGTAATTACAGCCATAATCAATAAGACCCGTGAAGCGTCGCTTGACCAAATTGATGGGTCTGTCAGTTTTCTTTTGAAAAATGTGCGCACTGATCTAAGTCGCACCAAATTGCTTACCCTTTCAACCCAAGCTTTGATTCAAGCCTGGATGAATTATGAAGTGGAAGAGCTTGTTGTACCAAGTGAAGCTTCAAGGCGAAGTGCAATAATAAACACTCACTTTGTTTGGGTAAGCGACTTTCCGCTTGAAGCTAATTCTGTACAATTGGCCCTTTACCAAGAGTCAAATATTATTATTGATGCCGATAGGCGCTCTGTCTTTGATTTAATGGTCAAAAAATAACAACCTTCTTCCGATTGTAGGTGCTCAACTTTTGAAAAAAGAAAGACAAAATCAGTTTTGGACTGATAAAAAAAAGCGAATCTTTAAAATAGCTTTGGCTGTGTTTTTTGTTCTTTTGTTGGTTTTTGGTATTTACTATGCTGCCAAGATCTTCAATTGGTTGAATCAGGTAGACCAGGACCCCGGCTTTGATTTTGGCAGGGCGGATGAAACTTTTTTTGAAGATGATCACAACTTTGAAGCTATATATGAAACCCACGATGCCAATTCCTTGGAAGACCTTCTCTTTAGGTGGTCTACAAACGGCGGCGAACATATGTCGAGCGAAAATGTGATTAATGTTTTGCTTATAGGCGTCGATTCCGAAGACGGGCTAGCAAGCGGAGGCAATTCCGATGCCATAATGTTAGCTTCCTTAAATCGTGTTACGAAGAAAATCACTTTAGTATCGGTAATGCGTGACAGTTTCGTATACATGGATATAGATGGTCAAAAAAGATTCTTTAAGATTAATGCCGCTTATAATTGGGGTGGACCCGCCACTTTGGTTAAGATCGTAGAGGACAATTACAAAATAGCTATCAGAAATTATGTTTGTGTGGATTTTTCCACTTTCCCAAAAATTATTGATACTTTAGGCGGTATAAATTTAGATGTACAGGCCTATGAAGCCAGATGCGTTAAAGACTTTTTTGGTTTTACCATCCCTTCGGGGGAAAACGCTCTCCTTAATGGCCATAGTGCGTTAGCCTTTAGCCGAATCAGAAAGTGTGATGCGGATGGAGACATAAGTCGCACCAGAAGACAGCGCAGTGTTATAACAGCTATAATAACTAAAGCAAGAGACGCCAGTAACACCCAACTTAGTGAAGTGCTTGACAACATTTTCCCTCACTTACGCACAAACTATAGAAAATCCGAAATTTTTACCCTTGGTTCTCAAGCTCTTCTTTACAAGTGGGCTGATTATGAAATAGAGCAAATCACCAGCCCCGCCGAAAAAAATCGTGCCCCAACAAACATTAACACATATTTTGTTTGGGTGGTTGATTATCCGCTCGAGGCACAAGAACTTCAGATTGCATTATATGGCAAAACCAACATCGTTCTTGATAATGAAAGAATCAGTGCACTCGAAATGTTAAAACCCAGGACCAATATTCCAAAACCTACAACTTCACCGACTTTTGTTGAGACTTCAAGCATTGAAGGACCCACACACATTGATGGTCCTACACATATTTATGATTCTTCTGATGTTGTCGACAACGATGATACTTCACCTTTTGAGGAAGATAGTAATTTGTTCACAACCGAGGTTGACGCAGATATTCTTTCCACAAGAGGCCATGATCAAGATGATAATTTGCATAACAACGAAGAACTGCAAACAAATGCTTCACCATAGTTTATAAACTACCAATATGATTACAGTCAAAACCGCCCACCGGCTCGGTGGGCGGTTTTTTGATCTTATACTGTCTTTTCAGCTGGGCAAAATCAAATCACTCACAAAGAGGCTGACGCCTTCTTCAAAATACAGCTTTAAGCTATCATAATCCCCTGCTTCGAAGAGCATTAAATCAAAACCTTCCTCTTTGAGGCTGCGAACTGTTTGCAAGTTGTCTTCCGCCTTGCCTTTTGATAAATCCAGTGCCAATAAAAACTCTTGATCTTCCTCGGGTTTTGCTCCTATTTCATTTGTTTTATCCGCTTCAAAAAACAGAACACGGCCCAGTTGATCCGAATGAGCCTTAACTTTTTCCAGTATGGCGGCGTCGCCGGAAACAATTGAAAAATAGTAGGCAAAATCTTCCTGCCCGGCAAAGTCCAATAGTTTTCGCAAGCCGCTTTCTGAAGCTTTTTCTATAAGCAAATAAATTTTAACATTATGATCCAAGCAAATTTTGGCGGCCTCTTCAAATTCCGCTACCTTATCTTTTTCAAAGTCGTTTTCACTTTCACCATCGAATTTTAGATTATATTTTAGGATTTCACCGTAAGTCTTGCTTGAAATTTTCCCCCTGCCGTCCGTAAAAGATGACAGTTTGTCGCAAGGGCTTACAAGCCACAGACCGTCGGCGCTTTCGCGTACACTGAAATAGACAGCCGAGTAACCTTCGCGGCAGGCCCTGTTTATTGACCTGTAACCGTAAAGCGGTTTTTCATTGGGTGAACCGCCCTTGGCTATTATGGTCGGTAGCCTGCTTTTTATGTCCAAACCCGACTGAGACAGCTTCAAAAGTTCGACTTCGTCCGCCCCATCAGCCTGCCGTGAAGCAATCACAAAAACACCCACCGCAATCAAGGCAACAAGCGTTAAAGCGGATAATATTAGAAAAAGCTTTTTATTTCTTGACAAAACAATACCCCCTCACTTGCGTTTATGTAAATACAGCAGGGTTTGCCCTTGGTTTAAGGCAGAAGGCCTGATTTCTTTTATGGCGGGGGAATTTAACTCACTCACCATCTCTTTTAGCTTTTGGCCGCCCTTATAACCGTGTATGATAAGCATTTCTGCTATGGCAGCATTGCCAGATTCAAGCAGGCTTTCAAGGCGAAAGCGCGCTTGTTCAACCCTCATGCCGTGAATGTCCACGGTCATCCTCTTGCCGCTGACACTGACCTTCATCTAAAACCCCCCGCATGTCTCATATGGCTTGTCATAGATTATAGTATAAGTTCCTTAAAAAGTAAAAGCAAAAGCTTTGGGCATTTGTTCGGTTTTTGCTTTACAAAACTTGTGCAATATGCTATACTCACGACTGCACTACCTGTTACACGGATGTTGGAGTATACCGCCTTGCGGTCTTCACCTGCCTTCACCTGTGTTACAGGCAAAATAATGAGGTGAATAAAATGACAAATGAAGAAAAAACCGCGATCATGCAAGAATATGCCTTGCATGAAGGTGACACCGGCTCACCGGAAGTTCAAGTCGCTTTGCTGACCAAACGCATCAACGATTTGACAGAGCACCTTAAGACCCACAAAAAAGACCATCATTCCCGCAGGGGCTTGCTTAAAATGGTCGGGCACAGGCGAAACCTTTTAGCTTATCTGCAAAAGAAAGATGTCGAACGCTATCGTTCTCTCATCGCAAGACTCGGTATACGCAAATAAAACTCTCGGAGCAGGCAGGGTTAACTTGCCTGCTCTATTGATGTAAACAACTTTTATAGTATCCAATCGGGCCCAAAACGGTTTTAGCAGTGAATCGGCCCCTTGAACTTCAAGGTGTGGATTTATTGCTAAGTCCGAGCGGCCCGCGGAAATAAACCGCTCGGTCCACGAGCAGAAAAAGAGGAAAATATGTTTGAAGATTTCAAGAAGTTTGAAACCACCATTGCCGGCCGTCCCTTTGTGACGGAAGTCGGCAAAATGGCGCAACTGGCAGGCGGTTCCTGCCTGGTACGCTACGGCGAGACGGAAATTCTCTGCACCGTAACCATGTCGGCCAAACCGCGCGAAGGCGTTGACTACTTCCCGCTTTCCGTCGATTTTGAAGAAAAGCTTTATTCGGTCGGCAGAATCCCCGGTTCTTTCCAACGCCGTGAAGGGCGTGCAAGTGAAAAGGCCACCTTGGCCGGTCGTCTGATTGACCGCCCCATGCGCCCGCTCTTCCCCGATGATATGCGAAATGATGTTTCGGCTGTTGCAACGGTTATGTCCGTTGACCCCGATTGCCCGCCCGATATGACAGCTATGGTAGGCATATCCATTGCCACCGCTATTTCGGAAATTCCCTGGAACGGCCCCCTGTCGGGCGTCTGTGTCGGTTTAGTTGACGGCGAATTTGTCATAAACCCCACAGCAGAGCAAAGCGAACTTTCTGAAATGGCCGTTACCGTCGCTTCCACAGCTGATTTGGTGGCAATGATTGAAGCTACCGCCAATGAAGTTGACGACCAAACCATGTTTGACGGCATTATGTTCGGCCATGAAGAAAACAAAAAGATTATTGAATACATAAACACCATCAAAGAGGCCGTCGGTAAAGAAAAGATTGACTTCCCCTCAAACGACCCGGACCCGGGAATGTACGAAGCTATTAAAGACTTCTGCATAGACGATGTTCGCCTGGCTTTGGACACCGATGACAAGCGCATTCGTGACGAGCGCCTCATGCCCGTTTACGAAGCCGTTCACGCCAAGTTCGATGAAGTCTATCCCGACCAAGCCTTTAAAATCGACGAATGCATGGATTTGATTCAAAAACATGTGGTTCGCCGCTGGCTGATTGAAGAAGGCAAACGCGTTGACGGCCGCGGTATTGATGAAATACGCCCGCTTAACGCCGAAGTAGACCTTCTTTCAAGGGTACACGGTTCCGGTATGTTTACCAGGGGCCAAACACAAGTGCTTACAATAACAACCCTGGGCACAATTTCCGACGCTCAAAAGTTAGACGGTATAGACGATCAAGAAAGCAAGCATTACATGCACCACTACAACTTCCCCTCTTACTCGGTTGGCGAAACCAGGCCCAGCAGGGGCCCCGGCCGTCGTGAAATCGGCCATGGCGCACTTGCCGAAAAGGCACTCATTCCCGTTCTTCCTTCTGTTGAAGAGTTCCCCTACGCCATCCGCTTGGTTTCCGAGGTGCTGTCTTCCAACGGTTCAACCTCACAAGGTGCCGTTTGCGGCTCCACCCTTTCACTCATGGCCGCCGGCGTACCCATTAAGTCACCGGTTGCCGGCATTTCTTGCGGTTTGATTACCCAAGACGAAAGTGACGACTTTATGACCATGGTTGACATTCAAGGTTTGGAAGACTTTTATGGCGATATGGACTTTAAAGTCGCCGGTTCAAAAGACGGCATCACAGCCATTCAAATGGACCTTAAAATTGACGGCTTGACACCCGCCATCATCAAAGAGGCGCTTGAAAAAACCCATAAGGCCAGGCTTGAAATTTTGGATGTTATGCTGGCAACCATCCCTCAACCGCGTGAAGAGCTTTCCAAATATGCTCCCAAAATGCTTTCCACCAAGATTCCGGTTGAAAAAATCAGTGATGTTATCGGCAAGCAAGGCAAGGTTATCCAAAAAATCACTGCCGAATGTAACTGTAAGGTGGATGTCGAAGACGACGGTTCCATCTTCATATCCGCCATGGACCTTGAAGATGCCGAGCGCGCCTTACTCATGATAAACACCATTGCCATGGACCCCGAAGTCGGTTCCATATACAAAGGTGTTGTTACCCGCCTGATGGACTTTGGTGCTTTTGTTGAAATTGCACCCGGTAAGGAAGGCCTTGTCCACATCAGCCACCTTGATGTTAAACGCACAGAAAAGGTAAACGATGTTGTTGATGTTGGGGATGAAATCATTGTTAAAGTGCGCGAGATTGACGAACAAGGCAGGCTCAACCTTTCACGACGCGATGCCTTGATTGAAGTTGAAGGCTTAAAGCCCGAAAACACCGTTTCCGATGCTCCTCGCCGCCGCCCTTCAGGCCAACACAATAACCGTCGCAATTTTAACCGTGACGGCGGAAACAGACCGCCCCGTAAGGACAACTAATAAGCCTTATTAATCACACCCAAGTGCTCGCATAATATGCGGGCACTTTTTTGTCTTTTACTTTTATAGACAAAATAATGTTTTTCTGATATAATTGTGTAAACTTCTCTTTTTGCTAAATATCTTTTGTGCAATGTAAATGGTTTTAATGGTTTTGATACAATAGTAGGGGGGAAAATAAGTGGACAGGTTTACAATCCAAGTATTAGACGGCTGGGAAAAGAAAGACATTCCAAACGGTGTGCAAGTTTCGAATGAGCAAGGCACGGTTTTACAAATCCAAGCCTTTGCCAACAACATCAGTGAAAAAGAAAACAAGGAAGCGCTGCAAGACTTGGCCGACCGTTACGAAGGCACCCCGCTTGAGGAAACGGAGCTTTTGGGCATGACCTTTTACCGCACCACTTACAAGGCTTACGGTAAAGAGATGACCTTTTACTCGGGCATGCAACGCGGTGAACAAGTAAAAATCCAAGTCAGCGGCAGTTCTTACCGCAGCAACCAAGACATTAAGACCATGTTGGAAAGTGTTGAGTTTTTGTTTTATTAAAAGGCTTCAAGGCAAAAGACTGCCCACCGTTTTTGGTGGGCAGTCTTTTGCTTTAATTCTTAATATATTGCTTGTTTTTATTCGACCACTTTGAGGGTTTCAACCATGTCAACCTTCTTGAGTTTGAAGCTCATCAAAACCGCCACAAGGACCGAGAAAACTATGATTACACCTGCGGCAAAAATATAGCTTGAAAGGTCAATACTGCGGCCATACATTAAAATGTTGACTTCGGCAATTTTTATTACAAAAAGGTGGAGGGGTATAGCTGCCAAAAGCCCGAAGGCTATGCCGATAAGAGTAAGGTAAATGCTTTCTTTAAAGATATAAGAAACCACCTCACGGTCATAGAAACCCAGAACCTTGATTGAGGCTATATCGCGTATTCTTTCGTTTATGTTGATATTTGCCAGGTTGTAAAGGACCAAGAGAGCCAGTATAACCGAGCCGACAACAAATACCCTGGTCAGGGTGTCCAAACCGCTTAAAACGCCGTTGAAGGCATCCACAGCCTGTTCCATGTACACCACAACGCTGACATCATCGCGCTTCATTAAATCTGCCGCCAATTTACTGCGTTCCGAATCGCGCTGGGCGGCGTCCATGGCGTTGATGTTGGGCAATAATTTAACCGTGGCAAAACTGTAGACCGGCAGGCTACCGAAAGTGCTTTCGTAAACCGCTTCTGACATATAGATGTAATGGAAGGCGTAGTTTTCAACTATACCGGCTACCGTCATCTCAATTTGTGTGGTCTTGTCGTCCAGTTGTACGAAAACCTTGTCCCCGACTTTTGATTTGCTGTGTTCGGCAAACTTTTCCGTAACTAAAACACCCTCATCGCCCAGTTTGAAAACTTCACCCGTTTCCCTGTTTTTCAAACTGATAAAGTTTGAGAGCTTATCACTTTCTTGCGGGACTATTATACTGACGGGCAAGAGTTCTTCTTCCCTCACAGACCCGCCTTTGAATGACTGCATGTTGGTCAACACGGCCGTGTCTACCCTGGCATCGCTTTCCAAGGCTTTCAAGGATTCTTCTTCACTGATTCCGCTGACCAGTTTATCGTTTAAGACCACTTGGGCGTCATAGGTCATAACCGCATTTTCACCAAACTGGTTGGCGCTGATGGCAGTGATGGAATCATCAATCCCCATCCCGACCACTATCAGTGAGGTGCAACCGGCTATGCCGATAACCGTCATGGCCAAGCGGCGTTTATTTCGCATCATGTTCCTGACGGTTACCTTTGAATCAAAGTTCAGGCGTTTCCAAACAAAGCCGACCTTTTCAAGGAAGACTCGCTTGCCCTTCTTGGGTGCCACGGGCCGCATGAGCCGGGCGGCATCCGTCATCAAGTCTTTCCTGGCGGCCAAGAGTGCGGCCGACATAACAGACAGCAACATAACAAAGAAGCCGATGAGGGCGTACTTCCACCTAAAGACCAAAACCAAATCCGGTGTGGTGAACATAATTGAATAGGCTTCATATATAACCCTGGGGAACCAGTAAAAGCCAAGGTAAATACCCAGAACAGAGCCCAGGGCACTGGCCAAGAAGGCATAAACCAGGTACTTGATGGCAATAACTTGGGAAGAATAACCAAGGGCCTTGAGCGTACCCATTTGAGTTCTTTCTTCCTTAACCATGCGGGTCATGGTCGAAAGGCAAACGGCCGCCGCTATAAAGAAGAAAAAGACCGGGAAGACCGCCGCAAAGGCGTCCATATTGTCTGCCGAGCGTTCATATTCCAAGTTGCCGGGCAAGGATTCCCTGTTTTCCACATGCCACATGGCTGTGTCTAAAGAGTCCAACATTTTCCTGCCCGTGTCCAGGTCATAGCGGGCATTTTGCAGCTGCAAGAGGGCATCGGCTTCCGCTTGGGCATACTGTTTGTCAACGGTCGCAACATTTGCCTTGGCCTGGGCCAATTTTTCTTCCGCTATTGCCAGCTCATATTGGAGCTCCATTTGTTTCATGTCTAAAGTTATTTCACCGATAGCAATGTCCGAAGAGCCGGCTTGCAGCTTTGCCTTGGCTTCGGCTAATTGAACTTCGGCATCCTTGAGCTTGTCCAAGCTTTTTATTTGCTCGCCGGCCAAGTCATATGCGAGCTTGTTTTGGTCATAGGCGGACTTGGCCACATTGAGCTGGGCCTCACCCGTTATGGTTGCCACTTCCAAGGTGACAATGGCGTTTGGTATGGTTTCCGCCCCGGTGTGCTCCAGTATGTCTTTATATTCCGGGTATTCCTTGGCTAGGTTTACCAAGATAGTGTTGATGGTCTCGGAGCTGTCCGGGTTTTTTAATTGATCCAAAAGCTTTTGAATTCTGCCCAGGCTTCTTTCTGCCCTGTCTATATCTGCCTTGGCCTTGTCTAATTCTTCGCCCGCTTTTTTATAGTCTTCACGGGCATTTGGGTATTTGTCGGCCATGGCTTTGGCAGCATTGTATTCCGCCAGTTTTTTATTATATTCCGCCAGGCCGGCATTGTATTGACTTTTGCCTGAATAAATTTCTCTTTGCGCTTGAGAAAGTGAAGCTTCATACTCTGCTTTTTTGGCTGCCAGCTCTTCTTCGCCATGTTCCGCATAATACTTAACTTCCTTAACCTGCTGGCGGGCTTCGGCCAATTTTTCTTCCGCTTCCAATTTTTTGGCTGCGTATTCTTCTTCGCCCTTGACCACTTTGGGGGAATATTCCAACCAAAGGTCGGCCGACCTTTCCTGCAAGGCTTTTTCGGAAACAGCTTCAATGTTTTCCACCACTTCCGCTATATCGGCCTTGTATTGCTTTGAAAAGGCCGAATAAGAAAAGGCACCCGCCACAGAAACAAAGGCGTTGGTGTAATAATCCATAACAAAGTTCGTGGCCGGGATATAAATATAATTGCCCAGCTTGCCGCTGCCTATGAGCGCGTTACCGCGTTCAACCGAAACATAGAGCGGGCTGTTGACTATGCCAACTATTTTATACTCGCTGCGCTTGAGCTTATTGCCCAGGTTTTCATGGTCACCGACCAAATTGATAATGTCACCGATTTTGAAACGGTGGGTTGATGTAATGTCCGAATGGTCAATAAGGCACTCATCTTCATTTTTGGGGTAAACACCCTCAACCAGGCGAACCCTGTTCATAAATTCGGCGTCATTAACACCGTCTTGCCATTGTTTGAGCATGTCCATATCCAAAGACATGGCCCTGCAACTGTACTGGGCCCCTTCAACATCAATGACTTTTTTGCCGTCAATTTCAAGGAAGGCATCGGCAAATTTGGCCGGCATAACCGCCTGCACACCGCTGACTTTCCCGATATTGTCAATATCGTTTTCAGAAAGGCCTATGGTGGATATAACATTGATATCCATAAGGTTTTGTTTGAGGAAGTAATTGTCCGCCGTGTCTTTTAAGTCGGGTGCCGTGGCCTTTATACCCGAAAAGACCGCAAGACCCAAGGCCGCTATCAAAAAGATTGTGATAAAGCGGTTTTTAGTACGCCATATTGAGCGGACTATATCCTTAAATAAGGCTTTGGTCATTTTACCATTCAATCCTTTCAACCGGCACAGGTTCTTCATTGAGCGTTATCTTCTGCACCTTGCCGCTACGCATGGCCACAACCCTATCTGCCATGGGGGCAACCGCAAGGTTATGGGT
>LSQX01229285.1_pt1 | contig 10366 bp, 9 predicted proteins | sample 654561 | NCBI WGS metagenome assembly LSQX01 (sample SAMN04489861, study PRJNA283612) | anaerobic digester metagenome | isolation source: 4 biogas reactors fed with cattle manure at either 37C or 55C with and... | place: Denmark: Kongens Lyngby | collected 2014
CTTTTGGCAGATTGCTCTGCATGTATGAGATCATGAAATAGAACACCACCGGAGATGCGATTGCCGGCAAGTACAGAGGTAAAAGTGAATCCATCAGATTCATTTGTGCCATCCATTTGATGAAACCCAGTGCTGATACTTGTTGAGGAATCATCATGATCATCATAATGAAGGTAAAAGCCAGTTTTTTAAAACGAAACTCATACGTATGAATGGCAAAAGCTGTCATAGCGGAAAAATAAGTCGCCAAACCAGCAGTCGCTCCGGCAACAAATAAGCTGTTGCGGATACCTTTCAATACCGGAACCTGCTCATTATCCAGCACATTATTCAGATTTCTCATAAAGAATTTATCCGGTAAAAAGGAAAACCCTTTTTGGATTTGAGGGTGCGTCCGCGTCGAATTAACAATCAGAATGTAAAAGGAAAACAGACACAATAGCGCCAGTAGGCCTAAGACGATATAACGAAACAGTTTATTCAACTTATCTGCAGTCGTCATTTACTACCTCCTTTGACACTTAACTGTTTCACTTTCGGCTCACGCTCGGTCAAATTGGAATAAATGATCAAACTAAGGATCGCTGTAATGATAAATAGGATGACCGACAGTGCTCCGGCTAAACCGAAGTTTTTACTAAACAGATGCTTGTTCAAAAACATGATCATCGTCATGGCTGTCCTATTGGGACTACCGGATCCATTTGTCAGTATCTGTGGTACATCGAACATTTGAATACCGCCGATCAAGGAAGTGATCAGCACGTATACCAAAATCGGTTTGATCGACGGAATCGTAACGTCCCAAAATGTTCTCCAGGTGCTGGCTCCATCAATTTGGGCGGCTTCTAATATGGAATTGTCAATTCCCATGATACCGGCCATCAAGATGATGGTAGTATTTCCAAACCACATAAGAAAGTTCATCAGTGCGACCAGGCCTCTGGTACCGGCAATGTTCTGCAGAAAACTGATGGGTTTGAAACCGAGAGCTGCCAACATATTATTCACCGGTCCAATATCCGAAAAAACAGCCCAAAACAACATGGCAAATGCGGCTGCCATGATTAAATTCGGCATATATATCACGGTCTTAAAAAAACCGGTCCATCTCAATTTTATTTTTAAACTGGTAAACCAAATCGCCAGGATCATGGCAATAGTCAACTGAGGAATAAAGCCTAATAACCACATGAATATCGTGTTAAAGGCATATTTGGGCAGATCCGACCCGAACACTATTTCTTTGTAATTGTTCATCCCGACAAAATTAGGTCCGATCTGAGTCAAACCGCTCATGTAGTTTTCAAAGAAGCTATAGTAAAACGTAGATAGCAGAGGTATAAGTGAAAAGATAATATAGGCTATAAAAAAAGGCAACAAAAAAACATAACCCCACTTTTTATAGCTGACAGATTTCCTGTTGTTCTTTGTATTAGTGTTCATTTTATCACCTCTATGTAATAGAAAGGGGGGAGAAAGAACCTCCCCCTTTCCAAGCAGAAAATCATTTATTCAGGTCTTTTCAGCTCAGGATAGATTTCGATTACAGCTTTGTAGAAGTTGTCCAATGCGGTATCAAAATCAACATTGCCATTGAAGTAGTCGGCAAACGCTGTCTGAATGTGTTCGTTCATTCCCTGGTCATAAGGTGAAATATTGCTCATATCAATGCCTTTGGCTGATTCAACAAACAATCTGATGTGGTTTTGTCCACCCAGGAAGTCGGATGCATAACTATCATCAGCTGCTAATTCAGTCATGGCTTGTTCATGATTGGTAAAGTCCTGGGTATCCTTGGTAATTTGAAGCATTGTGTCTTTGTCAGTTGTCAACACCAGCATAATGTCCTTGACCAGATCGAGATCGTCTGACCCTTTGGCTGCTGCGATCCAACTTCCACCCCAATAGTAATTTTGCGGTCCATAGACTACGCCATAGTCCCCGTAGATACCATTGCCGACTGTTTTCTCGGCTTCAAGGTCTTCCAGCGAGTTATCAAGCAATGTGAAGTTGATTCCCCATGTCGAATAGAAGAAACCGAAAACATTTGCTCCGGGGCCCTGGTCTGATTGCCACTGGTCATCCCAAAGTCTTGATTTGTTGGTATAACCTTTGTCGGTGAAATCTTTGGTTTGTTCGATCCAGGCTAAAATACTGTCGTCAACGTTAATTACTTTGTTTTCGTCGACCCATGGTCCGGACATATTGTTTGAGAAGACGCGATACGCATCATCATAACCGGAGAGCATTTTGTAACCTTTAGCATCAGCCTGTTCTGCTACTTCATAGAATTTGTCCCAAGTCGATAATGCTTCTTGGACAACTTCAGGATCATCACTTCCCAATACATCTTCCGCAATCGATCGTCGATAAGCAAATAGGCCAGGAGTAGCCTGCCATGATGTCCCTTTGATGACACCATTGCTGTCAGTTACGATTTCCTGTGTATATTTGTATTGAACAGCCAGATCTTCTTCAGTCAAGCCGACATCATTGATCACGTCTAACGTATATTCACTGTCGACATATTTCAATGCGTAGTCTGCTTCAAGCAAGAACATGTCGATCTTTTCATCATCGCTGACATTTTCTTGATCCAACAGTGCCTGGTCAAGAGCATTTTGATAGGCATTGTCTGTGCTTGGAACGATAGTGAATTTGACGTCTACATCGTCCGGTAGCAGTCCGGCGTCTACATAGTAGGCTTCGAAACGATCTTTGAACTCTTCGTTCCAGCCCCAAATGTTAAGTATCCTCTTTTCTGCAGCAGGCTCCTCAGCCGGTTCTTCCGGCTCCTCAGCCGGTTCCTCTGCCGGTTCCTCTGCCGGTTCTTCAGGAGTTTCCGCTTCCGGGGTGTCAGTTGCACAACCAACCAGCGATAGTGCCATGACAAGTACTAGCAATAGCGCAATAATACTTCTGGCTTTTTTCATGATTTCCTCCTCCTTGTTTTACATACTCCATTGATACAATAGAGCATACTATTCAAAATTCAGATTTTTCACTGAATCTCCAATCCATAATTCTCCTGCGATCCAGATTTGTTTCGGCAGATACGTCTTTTTGTCAACAATTGATTCGACTAGATGTGCCGCCGCTTCTTTTCCCAGAGCTTCGGTATTTTGTTTGAAGGTAGACAGCTTAGGTCTTAATACCTGGGAAAGGTATATTCCATCGTATCCGACGACACTGATATCGTCAGGGATAGTCAAACTGTGTTTTTCTATTTCATTCATCCCACCGATAAAAGAAAAATCATCGGGATACATGATGCAAGTTGGCGGATCGGGCAGATTTAACAACTCACGGGTTGCCAGGCCGCTCGATCGAGGATCGTGGTATCGGGCAGCTTTGATGTATTCATCCGGTACCTTGATTCCTAAAGCGTCGCAAGCCTTATGAAAGCCGGCAAGTCTCCGTTTGGTAACGGAGGTGTTTTCACCATGGATAAAAGCAATTTTGCGATGGCCATATTCATAAATATGATGGACCAGATCTTTCGCACCGGTTAAATTATCGGACAGAATAGCTGTACAATCATTAAAAATATGGTCGATCGTAACTGTCGGGATCTCGCTATGGATCAGTTCAACGACCGCGGGATCTGAAAAGTCAACACATGCTATGACCACTCCATCACATTTTCGATACACACTGTGATCATAGTAACTCATCTGCATGTTGCCGATATTGTGACTGATAAAGGTTATGTCATATCCGAGCCGTTCGGCCTCCACTTTGAAGCTATTGATCACAGCAGAAAAATATTCGTGANNGCATTTCGTCGATAAATAAGACGCCTAAATTATTCGAACGATTTGTTTTCAATGATCGGGCTGCCGTATTCGGCAAATAGCCCATTTCAAGTGCAGTTTTCCGAATAATAGCTGTCGTTTCCTGTCCTATCTCTAATGAATTATTTAATGCCTTGCTGACGGTAGATGTTGAAAAACCACACCTTTTTGAAATATCCTTAATCGTAACCAATATATTAACCTCTATGGAACAGTAACGAACACGTTTTCGTAACTGTGTTGTTTCTTTGATTATATGACTACATTTTAGCAATGTCAAGCGGTGTTTTCAGATATATAATTCATATATTATCCTTTAAACGCCTTATTATTGTTGATTTTTTAAATTTCTTAGTCTAATATAAAGATAACTACGAAACCGTTATAGTAAAGAGGACAACATGAGATACGGGTATTTTGACGATAAAAACAAGGAATATATAATCAATACACCGGCCACACCATTACCATGGATCAATTATCTGGGAAACAAAGACTTTTTCGGTCTTATCTCTAATACTTTGGGCGGCTATAGCTTTTATCGTGATGCCAGACTTCAGCGGTTAACTCGGTTCCGTTATAATAATGTTCCAGCTGATACCGGGGGAAGGTATTATTATCTCAAAGAAAAAAACAAACCAGCCTGGAATCCGGGCTATCTCCCCTGTAAGACTCCATTGGACAAATACACCTGCCGCCATGGTCTTGGCTATACCATTATCGAAAGTGAAAAAGAAGATTTAATCAGCAAGCTGACGTGCTTTGTACCGCTGGATGACAACTGTGAAGTCCACCGTCTCGATCTATCCAATCGATCTGATGAGCCTAAAACGATCCAGTTGTTCAGTTTTATTGAGTGGTGTCTCTGGGATGCGGTTGATGATAGTCAAAACTTTCAACGCAATCTGAATATCGCGGAGGTTGAGGTCGAAGATAATACGATCTACCATAAAACAGAATATCGTGAGCGCAGAAATCATTATGCTTTTTTTGGCGTCAATCGTCCTATCGCCGGTTTTGATACCGACCGAAATGAATTCCTTGGTCAGTTCAGAGGTTTTGATGACCCGATCGCAGTTGAAAAAGGGGCAAGCACTAATTCCATTTCCCACGGCTGGTACCCGATCGGTTCGCATCAAATCGATCTGACGTTAGCGGCAGGAGAATCGACCCATATCGTCTTTATTTTGGGATATGGACAAAATCCGGTCGATGACAAATGGTCAGGAAAAAATATCATTAGAAAAACTTCAGCTCGATTTATTTTAGAAAAATATCGATCGATCGAATCTGTCGAGTCGGAATTTGATCGGCTGAAGGAGTATTGGAATCAGCTTCTGGCAAGCTATCAGCTTGAAAGTTCACATGAAAAAATCGACCGCATGGTCAATATATGGAACCAATACCAATGTATGGTCACCTTTAACCTCAGTCGAAGTGCCAGCTATTTTGAAAGCGGGACCGGCCGAGGCATGGGGTTTCGGGACAGCTGTCAAGATCTATTGGGCTTTGTTCACTTGGTCCCGGAAAGAGCTCGTGAAAGAATTCTTGACATTGCCTCGATCCAATTCGAAGATGGCAGTACATATCATCAATACCAACCTCTGACCAAACTGGGCAACCATGCGGTCGGATCGGGCTTTAATGATGATCCTCTTTGGTTGATCGCCTGTACCACGGCATATATCAAAGAAACCGGCGATCATGGGATCCTCGAAGAAATGCTACCATTTGATAATACTCCCGGCACGGAACAGTCTTTATTTGAGCACTTAAGAAGGAGTATAAACTATACTATTCACCATCGTGGTCCGCATGGACTCCCCTTGATCGGGCGAGCTGACTGGAATGACTGTTTAAATCTAAATTGTTTTTCAACTGAACCTGGCGAAAGCTTTCAAACGACTTCAAACTACGACAGTCAAGTTGCTGAGAGTGTGTTTATCGCCGGTATGGCAGTAAAATACGGCAAAGAATATGCTGAACTGTGCCAGCGGTTCGGCGATCCAAAAGAAGCGGGTGAAATTCTAAACTTTGTCAAAGACACAGAGCAGGCAATATACGATAGCGCCTGGGATGGTGAATGGTTTTTACGGGCGTATGATGCCCATGGTAACAAAATCGGCAGCAGTCAATGTGAGGAAGGGAAAATATTCATCGAACCCCAGGGGATGTCTGTCATGGCCGGTGTCGGTCTCAATAATGGTTACGCAAAAACAGCGCTTGATTCAGTTTATGACAAGCTGGTCAACGATTTCGGGATCGAACTGGTCACCCCACCCTATACGGAATACCGTAAGGAATTGGGAGAAATAACCAGTTATCCACCCGGGTACAAGGAGAACGGCTCCGTCTTCTGTCATAACAATCCGTGGGTCAGTATTGCTGAAGCCATGATCGGACGTGGCAATCGAGCGTTTGATCTTTACCGGAGGATTAGCCCTGCCTATGTCGAAGAGTTCAGTGATCTACACATGACTGAGCCCTATGTCTATAGTCAGACCATTGGCGGGAGGGGCGGACATTCTCTCGGGCAAGCAAAAAACAGCTGGCTTACCGGAACCGCCGCCTGGTCTTTTGTTAATATCAGTCAGGCGATCCTGGGTATTCAACCGGACTATGACGGCCTCAGGATCGATCCTTGTCTCCCCGATGAACTCAAACAGTATAAAATCAAACGGATTTATCGAGGATGCACATATCTTATTGATGTTGAAAATCATAACCGGGGATTTATCGAGATAACAGTCGATGGTCAAAAAATCGATGGCACCCTGATCCCTGTGTCAAAAGAGAAAAATACTCGTCATGTCACTGTGCGGCTTTAGCGATAGATCGACCAAATATCAAGAGGTTGCTGACATCTAAGCAAAAAAAGAAGACTGCATCCATGGAACAATCCCTGGGCAGTCTTTTTTGGTTCTTAACGTTTTGAGAATTGTGGAGATTTACGAGCTTTTTTGAAGCCGTATTTCTTCCGTTCTTTCATTCGCGGATCACGTGTCAGATATCCGGCTGCTTTTAAGGCCGGTTTGTGTTCCGGATTGGCTTTTACCAAAGCCCGGCTGATACCATGACGAATGGCACCGGATTGTCCTGTGTACCCGCCACCATTGGCGATTACATGGACATCATATGTGCCAAGTGTATTGGTAATTTCAAGCGGTCGTTTGATTTCTTGAATCATGACTTCATAATTGAAATAAACATCGACCGGACGCTTATTGACTGTTATTGTACCGGATCCCGGGACCAAACGGACACGGGCTGTCGCATTTTTACGACGACCGGTTCCTCGATATTGTACTGTCATTTTAGTCCCCCTATTCCAGTTCCAGTGTTTCAGGTTGTTGGGCGGCATGATCATGATCTGGTCCGACAACAACACGCAGTTTCTTCAGCATTTGGTTACCTAGGCTGTTCTTAGGCATCATGCCCTTGACGGCAGCGTAGACGATCTTTTCCGGTTGGCGATCCATCTGCTGTTCAAAGGTTCTTTCTCTCAGTCCACCCGGATAGCCGGTATGCCAGCGATACATTATGGCATTGCGCTTATTTCCGGTCGCAACGACTTTTTCGGCATTGATTACGATCACGTAATCACCAGTGTCGACGTGAGGAGTGTAAATAGGCTTGTGTTTGCCACGTAAGATCGTGGCGACTTGGGTGGCTAGTCGTCCCAGGGTTTTTCCCTCGGCATCGACCACAAACCACTTGTGTTCTACTTCCGCAGGTTTTGCTACAAATGTTTTCATTATTACCTCTCATATTTTCCGGGGCAGGGAAAATAGATTACCTTTTCAAGGATACACTATCAGACCCCTGAAGTCAACGACTTTCCGCGATTCCGATGGTGAAAATAGTATGTTTGTTTTCAGATTGACTTTCTCTTCTCCAGGGAAAAAAGTGATTGTTTGGGTAATGCATTAATGATAAAAAACCTTCATTAAAGGAGCTCATCATGATTGTCCTGGCCTGTAAATTGACATTCTTCCTGCCGTATAGCAGTTCACTCAAAGACAAGCGTCGTTTACGTCGGCAGTGGACTGACCGATTGGCAAAACGCGTGTTGCTGAAAGAAGTGGCCACTCAGGAGTCACACCAGATTTTGACCCTTGGATTTGCCTTGGTGGGTCTAAGAGAGGCTGATGTTCAACAGCAACTGAGAGATCTGACTGATGATATGTTGACCAGTGGTGAATTGGAATTACATAGTTCCGACTGGGATCTGATCAAGCTGTAGCATCAGTACATGATTTCTTCTAAATAGAGGCCTTGTGGCGGTGCTACTTTACGGGTAAGTTCCCGACTGTGACTTTGCAGGATCTGGCTTGTTTTGTCCGGATCGATCTTTTGCCAGCCGATCTCGATCAAAAACTGCATCAGTATCCGGACCATCTTATACAGATATCCATCCGCCCGGAACCTGAATTCCAGCTGATCACCGGTCTGCTGATATGAAATTTCATACAGTGTTCTGACCGTTGTCCCCTCTCCTTTGCGACGATTTGAAAAGGAATAAAAGTCGTGTTTACCGACTAATTGATCGATCGCGCGATCGATCTGCGATAAATTCAGTGGGCGATCCAGGTACGTCTGATAGGGTCGTTGAAACACATCGTCCCGATAACTGATGACATAGATATATGTCTTTTGTTTGGCCGAATAGCGAGCATGAAAGTCATCATCCACCTGGTCTAACTGTAACAACATGATATCAGGCGGCATCAGATTGCTCAGGGCAAACAGTGCGCTTTCAAGCGGTATAACAGGCTTTGCCTTGAAATGAGCCACTTGTCTCAGGGCATGAACACCACTGTCAGTCCGACCCGACAGATGGAGCGTGATCGGTTCGTGATACAGTTTTCGTAAGGCAGCTTCCATCTCGCCCTGTACAGTTCGTTGATGCTTTTGGCGTTGAGAACCATGAAAATTTCGTCCATCATAGGAAAAATCTATCCGAATAGTCAAAATACTCTCCCGACTGTATAGATCAGAATAGGAAATAGTAAGACCCATCCGTAAGCAATATAATCTCTTCGACGATAGATCAGCGGATTGAGCTTGGTTCTGCCCTCACCTCCCCGATATCCCCTGGCTTCCATGGCATTGGCCAATTCATCGGCTCGCTTGAACGCCGCAATAAACAACGGCACCAGTAATGGGATCAAACTTTTAGCTCGGCGAAAGATATTACCTGATTCAAAATCAGCTCCTCTGGCTTGTTGAGCTTTCATGATCTTATCGGTTTCTTCCAACAAGGTAGGAATAAACCTCAGAGCGATCGTCATCATCATGGCCAGCTCGTGAGCCGGAAATCCGATCTTCTTTAAGGGACCAAATGACGTCTCCAGTCCATCAGTCAACCGGATCGGTGAGCTGGTCAACGTGAGTAGTGATGTCCCGATGATAAGCAGTATCAATCGAGCAGCCATCAATAGAGCCATTTGCAGACCTTCTCTGGCAATGCTGATCCGCCAGACACTGAAAATGGGTGTGCCGCGGGTAAAGAAAACATTCATCAAAAAGGCAAAGATAATCACAAACATGATCGGTTTAATGCCTTTGATCATAAAGCGAAATGGTATCTTCGACAAACGTATCACCAAAAACACAAATAACGTGATGACAGCATATTGCAGCGCAGTCTTGGCGACAAAGATCGTTATGATGTAAACCAGCGTGGCAAACAATTTGACTCGGGGATCGAGCTTATGCAATATAGAATCGGCCGGGTAGTATTGACCAATCGTAATATCACGAATCATTTTTCACCCCCCGGAGCAGTTCAGCCTTCGCTTCGTCAAGGCTAAACAGATTCTTGGTAAAGTGAAAGCCACACTGTCGCAGCTCATAAAACAATCGCGATATTGAGGGTATCCCGAGGCCTATGCTCTCTAGAAATGGCACATCTTCAAATGCCTGATCGATTGGTTTGTCCATGACGATCTGACCGTTTTTCATGGCAATGATCCGCTTTGCGACTTTGGAAATCTCGTCCATCGAGTGCGAAATCATGATCAAGGTCATGTTTCTTTTTTGATGAAGACGGATCAGCTCAGTCAAAAGATCTTTTCTGGCTTTCGGATCCAATCCGGCAGTCGGTTCATCAAGCATTAAAATCGTCGGCTCCATCGCCAATACCCCGGCGATTGCCACTCGTCTCTTTTCTCCGCCACTCAAGTCAAACGGCGAACGTTCAGCATATGCTTCGTAGTCAAGATCGACCAGATCTAACGCATCGCGGACTCGCCGTTCGATGTCTTCTTGCGGTACTCCGATATTTTTCGGACCAAAGGCGATATCCTTAAACACAGTTTCTTCAAACAGTTGATACTCAGGATACTGGAATACCAAACCAACACTTTTTCTGAGTTGACTTAGATTTTTTGAATCTTTATCGATCGTCACGCCATTGACCGTTACAATGCCTTCATCAGGCTTTAACAGCCCATTGATGTGTTGGATCAAGGTGCTCTTTCCGGAACCGGTGTGACCGATCAGACCAATAAATTCACCTTGCTCAATCGTTAATGAAACGTCTTTTAGTGCTTGGACCTGATATACAC
>LSQX01212157.1_pt2 | contig 10365 bp, 9 predicted proteins | sample 654561 | NCBI WGS metagenome assembly LSQX01 (sample SAMN04489861, study PRJNA283612) | anaerobic digester metagenome | isolation source: 4 biogas reactors fed with cattle manure at either 37C or 55C with and... | place: Denmark: Kongens Lyngby | collected 2014
TAGATCTCTTTGGTTTTTTATGGCTGATAATGCTCGGATATATTTCGATCCAGACAATGTGGGTCAACATTACTTCGTGGTCTACATACATGAAGGAATGGTTCTTCTTCGCAACATTGGCAGCAATTTACATCTTCTCCTTCAACCTTTTTAAAGATGCTAAAGCCCACAGAATGGTTCTGTGGACCGCAAACCTTAATGCAGGGCTGAATGTCATCTTTGCAGAATTACTTATCAGGAACATGAACGGTTCATTCCCCTTTATAATGAATGTACCGGGTAACTATATCGGAAACACAGGTCAGCAGGAGATGTTTGGACTATGGATGGCGATGGCTGTAATGAACGGTATATACCTCAATGCGGCCTATTCGAAAGATTTAAAAGATATATCATCACAATCTAGACTGCTACATATATTCAAGTATATGAACCTTGGACTTCTTGCTCTTACCTCTTGGGGCATGTGGAATTCGACTACGAGAGCGGGGTTTCTCTCTCTGATTGCAGGAACCATTATAATCTCGATAGTATTCATTAGAAACGACAGAAAGCAAATGCTGAAGAAAGTAGGACAGGGAGTTGCAATAGTCTTGCTTATGCTTGTACTTAATACGGGAATGAGTTATTTTGGATTTGGTCGTGCTTACGATCTTTTGAACAAAACCATGGATATGGTGATGAACCCTGGGTCTTTTGGTAAAAGACGCGGAATATGGAAAACGAGCTGGGCCATCTTTATGGAGCACCCGATAAAAGGGGTTGGCATAGGCCATTACAAGTGGCATTACCTCAAGGGGCAGAGGATAGCATTCCAAAAAGACCCAAAGATGGAATGGCAGTTCACATACTGGGCCCACAATGAATATTTGCAGTGGTTTGCAGAGTTTGGAATTTTTGGCGCCGTCCTTCTCATATCTGTTGCTGTTTGGTGGATATGGAGATTTATTAAATTTATGTTACAAAAAAAGATGCTCTCTATCGAGGCTTCATGGGCCTGTGCAATGCTTTCCCTCATATTATTCGACGCAATATTCAGCAGACCGTTCCACAGGATAGAAAACGTGGTATGGCTTTCGTTTGCTTTTGCGATAGTTAACAGGGAGTTGCTTCCATATTCTTATACCTGGTCTGAGGTAAGGCACACGCCAATTTACAGAGTACTTGGAGTTTTTATCTGTACAATATCACTATTCGGTCTTGTTTTTCTTGGCAACGGACTTGTAGGGAATAAATATTTAAGATATGCGACAGATACAGATCAAGCTGAATTGCAAGCTCAGTACATAGACAAAGCAAAAGCTATAGCGATGACAAAAGACGAAGCTGAAGAACAATATGCTTATCATCTTATGGCAGTCGCAAAGGCGACAAAGAACCCAAATGACTGGGCCGATGCAATCAATCAGCTCTACAGGTCGTTTACTATAAGACCTCAGGCAAAACAGCTGATGGAACTTTTGACTTTGGGAAGGCAAATCAAGAACCAAAAGCTGTTAAGTGTGTTGGTTCCGTATCTCCCTCCACCAGGATATAAAGCTACCCCGAATAGTCTGTCTCTAAGTGAATAGCAAGAAGAGAAAAAATGAACAGAAACGTTGAACAGGTGAGTTGCTTATGAAGATAATCCAGATATTGCCCGAATTGGATATAGGCGGAGTTGAACGACATGTCATTACCTCTCTAATGAGTTAACAGAGGTATGCATGACACGGGCTCACAATTCGATCCTCAATCAATAAGGAACCTGATTTTTGCCTACCTAGAGCTGAATGACAAAAATCAGGCTGGAATATATAAAATATCCTATTGCTGATGCAGTTCTTGTGTAATTACTAGGTGAAACTAATATTTACCGGAATGAAATATTTTCGAATTTACCACATCACAACAAAGAGTTATTGGATTCTAAAAAAATATTCCTTTTATTTAAAGAGAAAGGCCTAGCTTTTTTGCCTCTTCAATCCATTTCGTGCCTTTTGTCTCTATGTCTCCTTTAAAGTAAAGGTCTGGAGCGCATACTTCCCCGAGTATTTTCCAACCGAGGAAATTTGCCGTAAGTTTGAAAGATGCACGCAGACCATCAAAAGCAAAATCCTCTTTATCGCCTGCGGCAGCTAGGAGTATTGCTTTTTTGGAAGGGGTCGTGCGGAGAGCTCCTGGCATGTAGTAGGGGATAAGTCTGTCCCATACAGGCTTGATCTGTGAAGACCATGAGTAAAAATATAGGGGTGAAACAAATGCGATAACTGAAGCATCCTCTATCTCAGGATAGACCTGATCCATGTCATCATTTAGGATACAAGGTTTGCCTGTACTCCAACATTTTCTGCAATCAGTACACCCCTTCAGAGTCAACGCTGCAAGATGAACTTTTTTAACCTCATAACCCTTTTCAGAAGCACCTTCAGCAAGCGCGTCAGCAAGATTTTCCGTGTTGCCGCCTATTCTGGGACTTCCCAGAAGCAAGGTAAGAACTTTCTTATTCTCCATCAAACTTCCTCCTTTAAAATGTTTACTTTCTCCAAGTTTCATATTTATCGAGACCGGAGTTGTCTAAAATACCCATTATCTCTTTTTTGACCTCTTCTGATACAGGGAGCAGCGGCAATCTACAAGGCCCGCCTCTCATTCCTTTACTGTCAAGGGCCGCTTTAAGCCCGGGAACTCCAAACCTTCGTGTTAGAGCATCGCTTACGGGTAGGAGCTTGGCCTGCAGTTCCATCGCATCCTTAACGTTGTTTTCATTGAACGAAGTGTATATTCTTCGACAGGTGTTGGGGTAAAGAATTGATGCAGCCATTGTGCCTCCGCAGGCACCCATTACAAGAGCCGCAAGAAACCAGTTTCCTGTACCACCAAAGACGGAAAAATCTTCAGGCGCAGCTGCAGCAAGGTATCCTAATTTTGTCATATTTCCAGATGTATCTTTAATCCCTCTGATATTGGGATGCTGAGAAGCGGATATGATTGTTTCTGTTTCCATATCAACACCAGTATTTGCCGGCATGTTATATATAAATATAGGTACTGGCGAATTGTCAGCCACTTCTATGAAGTAATTAAGGATTGCCGTCTGATTTCCTTTGAAATAGTGCGGTGGAAGCAATAAAAGAGAGCCAGCTCCAGCCGATGCGAGTGCTTTTGCGCATGCTATAGTCTCTCGAGTGGAAGGAAAATGTGCGCCCGCCATAAGTTTTAGATTTCCACCAGTTTCTTCAGCGGCTATTTCTGTCAAAAGAATGCGCTCTGCAACTGTTGTAAAAGGCATCTCTCCATTGGATCCGCATATGACGATACCGTCCAGTGCAGAATCATTCCATATCCTGAGATTTATTCGCCATGACTCTGTGTCAAGAGAACCGTCTGCTAAAAATGGTGTCGGGACTGGTGCAAAAATGCCTGATAATTTCAATTTATATGCCCCCTTTTTGTTTGATAGAGTATATCATCTATTAAAGCAGTGGTACAATCTACCAGAAGGTTTCTGATGATTTGAAAGGTGTGTGAACGATGTTTCTTCGAAAGGATTTTAAATTTGACGCCGCCCACAATCTTGTAAACTATCATGGGAAATGTGAAAAACTTCATGGGCACACGTACAGGCTCGCAGTAGTTCTCAAAGGAGAACCGGACGATGAAGGAATGGTGTTTGATTTCGTCGAGCTCAAAAAGTTTGTATCAGAGCTTGTATTATCAAAACTTGACCATTCTTACATTAATGAAGTCCTTCCTCAGCCGACTGCTGAGTATATTGCCAAATGGATATTTAAAAAACTGGACAAGCCATTAAATCGCGATAACTGTGTGCTTTATGAGGTAAGTGTCTGGGAAACGGAGAGCTCCTCAGTCACTTGCCGCAGAGAGGACGTCTAAAAGTGCGTGATGTTCAGAGCGAACAGGATAAGAGGAATATAGCCATAGACAAGGTTGGAATAAACAGCCTGTCCTGGCCGATACAGGTGCTTGATCGCTCTAACGGTGTTCAGGAGACTATCGCAAAAGTGAGCCTTTCTGTCTTTTTACCTCGCGATTACAGGGGGACGCACATGAGTCGTTTTATTGAGGTTCTCTCAGAGCAGGAAAAACAGGTGACATTTCACAACATGGAGAATCTACTTCGCATGCTTCAAGAGAGGCTTGATGCGGATGAAGCTCATGTAGATTTCGATTTTCCTTATTTTATTACAAAAAAAGCTCCGGTCAGTGGAGCTCTTGGACGGATGAGGTATGATGTCCGTTTCATTGCAGAGCGAAAGGGCTGTAAGTTTGATCTCATCACTGAACTCACCGCTCCTGTCCAGACTTTGTGCCCCTGCTCAAAAGAGATCTCTGTTCACGGGGCACACAATCAAAGAGCACATATAAAGATTTCGACCAGGATGAAAACTTTTGTATGGATTGAAGAACTGGCCGAAATAGCTGACGCCTGCGCTTCAGCGCCCGTTTACAGCATTCTTAAACGCGAGGATGAGAAAGCCGTTACTGAAAAGGCTTATGCTAACCCTCGTTTTGTGGAGGATTCGGTTCGTGAACTTGCAATAGCAATGGAGAGGGATGACAGAATAATGTGGTACAGTCTTTCTGTAACAAGCCACGAGAGCATCCACAACCATGATGCCTTTGCCAGTATAGAGAGGAGCAAAATCTAGTGCCTTCAGATAAACAACTTGCAAGAATGGCCATCCTGGATGAATCTGGTCTTGAGAGGGTCAAAGCAATGCACCCCTGGATATTCAGAGGCAACCTCAGGCAAATTCCGAAGTGCGCGCCAGGAGACCTTGTCGCGTTTACGGACAGAGGCGGTACGATCAAGGGCTGGGGGCTTTGGAGCGAGAGCGCTCTTTCTATCCGTGTACTGTCATACGGAACGAAAAGGCCTGATCAGATGGGTCTGCTGAGAGAAAGAATTACTTCGGCTCTCGATTGGCGAAAGACATGGTGCCAGGGAGAGGAAGCATTCAGATGGGTGCATGGCGAAGCCGATGGCCTGCCGGGAATAGTTGCTGATCTCTACGGCGATGTTTTATCTCTTCAAGTATCAGCCGCAGGATGGTATAGACATCTGGACAAAGTTGCAACTGTTTTCAGAAAAGTTCGCAAGCTCTCTTCCATAGTCCTTCGTAACGAAACTAAACATCTTGAAAAAGAGGGTATACCGAAAGAAGTCAGAGCTCTACTGGGAGAGATACCAGCTGAGCCCCTTAAAATTAAAATGGGGTCTATCTACGAACTTATAGATATTGAAAAAGGGCAAAAGACCGGAGCGTATCTCGATGTCAAAAACATTCCACGAATGATAGCTCCTCTTTTTAAGGACGCAAGGGTACTCGACTGCTTCAGCTATCAGGGACATTTTGGACTCCACGCCCTTGCTGCCGGAGCATCGGAAGTTGTTGGAATAGAGCAGTCTCAACCAGCTATAGATATAGCCAGAAAAAACCTTGAGATCAACGGACTTCCTCAAAAAATGGACTGGATATGCGGGAATGCGTTCGATATTATGAGGAAGATGGATAGCGACAGAGAGAGATTTGATGTAGTTATAATGGATCCGCCTCCCTTCTCGCCATCCAAAGGACAAATTGATTCTGCGAAGAGAGGATACAAAGAGCTTGCTCTTCGAGGATTCAATCGTCTGAAGAATGGCGGATACCTGGTATTTCTTTCTTGCAGCCACTCATTTTCCAGAGATATGCTCTTATCGACACTGAATGAAGCGGCAATGGATGCAAATGTTTCGTGTAAGATTGCGCTGGAGATACACCAGCCATTCGACCACCCTGTTTTGGCAGCTGTTCCAGAAACAGACTATCTTAAAGGTTTTGTAATGGGGGTACAGATTTGATGCAATGCAATAATAAAATCCGGGCTGTCCTTTTTGATTTCGATATGACTCTTGTTGACAGCAGCTACGCGATACACCACTGCACCAATTTACTTGCTCGGCATCTTAACTTTGAAGAGATCTCACGAGAGAAAGTCCTTGCTGCGATAGGACTTACGATAGAAGACAGCTGGCGTATGTTCTGGGGTGATTTCCGTCAGGATTGGATAGATTACTACAGAGCCAATTACAGAGAAGAAGAGCAGTCCAGACTAAGGTTTTTTCCCAACACATTGGAGACTCTTAAAAGGTTGCGTTCTCTGGGAGTAAAAGTTGGAGTCGTTTCAAATCGGCGTTTTGCGAAAAGACCTGTTGAATTTATGGGTTTGAATCCGATGCTCGATGTGGTTGTTGGTCTGGAAGATGTTGAGCATGCCAAACCTAAGCCCGATTCTCTTCTGAAAGGTTTCGAAACTCTTGGAGTTCCACCCTTCAACGGAATATATGTCGGAGACACGGACATAGATATGATGACTTCATTAGCTGCAGGTAGCTGTGGCATAGGCATGACCACAGGAAATTTTGATAAGTTGGCATTAAAGAGTGCAGGGGCGTGGAAAGTAATGGACGATCTAGAGGAAATCCCTCTGCTTTTTACTGAGTGACAGATGAGGTAGACGATGGTAAGACGTTTCGAGCCGGAAGGATCAAGGAAATTCAGACCGTTGTACTGGCTCATGGTATTTCTAGTCATTATTCTATGGATTTGGGCTTTTAAACTCTATTTTGATAGGTACGAATATCTTCATCCAGACATAACGTGGGCTATACCGGGGATAGATGTAGAGCTTGTAAAAGTTCGAGGTGTCCTCCTGTGGAAAGAAGTACTTATACAGGCATCTTCCGAGGGGATAGTAGCCTATCCACAGGGAACTGGGCCTGTGCGAGTTGCAAGAGGATCTGTAATTGCCAGAATCACATCCGGGAACAAATCATTTGATGTCAAAGCTTACCAACAAGGATATTTTATTGCGGCACTTGATGGAACTGAGCAGACCTGGCGTTACTCTGAGCTTTGGCCCGGATTTCAACCGCTCCCTAACCCCAGACCGCTGGCTCGTTTAAAAGATGGCCTTCTTGTGGGAAAAGGTCAGCCTATAGGAAAACTGATAGAACAGCCACAGGAACTCAGATTTGTTGGCTACTCTGCGATTGTAGGTAATATGGCGGAGCAGGTTAAAAATAATAAACTGAGAGTAAAAATGGACGGAGTCGATACAGTTTCTGCTGCAGAAATAAGAGTTACCAACAAGACAGGAAAAAAAATAAAATTTTACATTACACTGCCATGGTTTCAACCAGAAACCTTACTATCAAGGAAGTATACTTTAATAATCGAGGCAGGCAGGACAGAAGGAGCTTTAGTACCCCGCTCTTCGGTTACTGAGCAAGAGGGGAAACCGGGGATATACTTGGTCAGAGGTGCAAGGGTGGTCTTTACTCCTGTAAAAGGTAAAAATGTTGCCAATAACATGTTCATAATTACTGAAGGAGTCTCTGTAGGAGATGCAATTGTAGAAGACGCATCTACAGCCAGAGAAGGGAGGATCCAGCTTTGGTAGATTTCATCGCAGAAAACATAAGAGAGATCCGCGATAAAATCAAGTCCGCAGCAAAACGGAGCAACCGCGATATCTCAGAGATAAGGCTAATGGGAGTATCTAAAACTCATCCCGTTGCAGATATGCTATCTGCTGCAGCAAAAGTGGACATTCTTGGAGAGAATAAAGTCCAAGAGGCAGCGGATAAAAGATTGAACTGGTTTTCTGAAGAAAAGACCCCTTGGCATCTGATAGGACACCTTCAGAGGAACAAAGCTAGAAAAGCGCTTGAAGTGTTTGATTTGATAGAGACGGTTGACTCACTAAATTTAGCGCGAATGCTTGACAGGATACTTGCCGAAACTGATAAAAGTGAATATCCTGTTTACCTTGAGATAAACATGTCCGGCGAACTGACAAAAAACGGAGCAGTGCCTCAGGAAGCAGCTCACCTTTTGGAAATGGTCATGCAGTATTGTCCCCGTTTGTCTGTTGAAGGACTAATGACGATCGGGCCTAATATCGAGGATGAGGTTGAAATAAGAAAATCTTTCGAAGGTTTACGCATACTTAGAGATCAATTAAGCTCAGTCTCCGGTCTTTCCCTAAAAGAGCTATCTATGGGAATGAGTACAGACTATGAAATTGCTATTGAAGAAGGAAGTACCATTGTAAGAGTAGGTACTGGGATATTTGGAGCCAGGCCCGAATAGCTATTGTTAATAATGTTTAGAACAAATACTTCAGATAAATTGTATAATTTAACTTCTTACTGTCATTCCCGTATGCCACTGAGCCAACCAGTGACTTAAAGATTACAGCGTTCGAACTTTAACAGGCGGGAGAGTTGAGTTGTATAATTATTGGTGGAATATACAGCTGTACAGCATTTATAATTTTTAATGAAAATGAAAAAGGAAAAGGATGGTGGAGTGAATGGTCGAGCTTTTGACATCTCTCGATGTGGTTAATCAGTCTTTCAAAAAAAGCTTAAGGGGCTACGATTCGACTGAAGTTGATGAATTTCTTGATAATGTTGCGGAGACTCTTCAGACGTATGCACAGAGGACAAAGGATCTGGAACGTGACCTTGCTGCAAAGGAAGAGAGCCTAAGCGAATATGAAAAAATGAAGGACATCCTTCACGAAGCGCTCCTTATGGCGCAAAAAAGTGCAGATGAAAAAGTTAAAAGCGCTCAGGAGCAGGCGTCGAGAATAATTGCAGAGTCCAAAGAAAAGGCCGATGCAATATGCAAGGATGCAGCACAAGAAGCTGATCGCCTCCGTAACGGAGTATCCCAGATAAGAAACGTAAGGAATTTATACGAACAGGAATTTAGAGGTCTTCTTGAGAACTTTGGCAACATGCTCAACAAGAGTATAACTTCCTCCAGCCTTACTGCGGCGGTAAATTCGATTCTTGAGGAGATTCCCATTCCTGATCACTCGGAAAAAGAGATGGAAACCGTATCATCAGTTGACAAGGGAGATCTTAATGCAGCATATGCAATGCTCGGAGTAGATCCAAAGGAACTAATTGATAGCGACCTAGACGAAGAGGCAAATAACTAAAACATCCGTGGCAGTAGATATCTATGAACCAATTATAAATATTAAAGGCATTGGCCCGGCTAGAGCCAAGCTTTTTGGAAACATGGACATTTTTACCGTAAATGATGTTTTATGGTTTTTTCCAAGAAGATATACAGACAGAAGAGAGATATGTAAAATTTCTGAACTGCAGGCAGATCGAAGCTCTGTGACCGTTGCAACTATAACAAATATTAGCTTCAAAAGAAGTTTCAGAACCGGCATCGATATTTGTTCATGCCAAGCCGAAGACGATACAGGAGCAGTCTCCCTCATATGGTTCAACAGAAAGGGTCTTAATAATATTTTAAAAGAAGGGACATCCATCTCTATTTGCGGGTTGCCCTTGTTTCGTGATGGCAAAATAGAAATTTCAAATCCCGATTTTGAAGTGATGAATGATGGATCAGATGTTGAAAGCTTTACCGGTATCGTGCCGATCTATCCCTCAACAGCCGGTCTAAATGCGAGATGGTTCAGGAAGTTCATTCGTAAAATGCTAGAGACTTACCTCCATCTTATACCGGATTATCTTCCCCAAAGCATCTTAGAAAAAAGGAGTTTGCAGTCTGTAGGTGATGCCCTTTGGGGTATGCACTGGCCGGAGTCGGAAGAACACTGGAAAGTTTCTCGCAAAAGATTGGCGTATGAGGAATTTCTTTTCCTTCAAACAGCTTTAGTTTTGAGAAAAGAAAGGCTGAGGAGAAGCTGTGAAGCGGTAAAAATTTCTTCTGACGGCTGTTACTACTCAAGATTCATGGACAACTTACCTTTTAAACTTACTGCCTCTCAAAAAACAGTTTTTAATGAGATATTTAAAGATACAGAAAATGGGCATCCCATGTCACGGCTTCTACAGGGAGATGTCGGTTCAGGCAAAACTGTTATCGCTCTCGGCCTTGCCGCAGCAGGTGCTGATTCAGGCACCCAAGCAGCGATTATGGCTCCGACAGAAGTCCTTGCAGAACAGCTTTACTCTCAGGCACAAAAACTTCTATCCAAGGTCGGAATAACATGTACCTTGCTCAAAGGAGGACAAAGTAGGTCTGAACGGGTTGCTTTGATAGAATCTATAAGAACCGGCGAAACTAGAGTTGTCGTTGGAACCCACGCACTGATCCAGGATGGTGTGGAGTTTTTTGATTTGGGAACGGTCATAATAGATGAACAGCAGCGCTTTGGTGTAATGCAAAGAGGAGAAATGCTCAGTAAAGGGAAAACTCCTCACCTACTTATGATGTCAGCGACCCCTATTCCAAGAACAGTTTCAGTCTGCCTGTTTGGCGATATGGATATATCTCTTCTTAGAGAAAGACCTAAAGGAAGAAAGAAGATTGAGACTAGGCT
>LSQX01363921.1_pt1 | contig 10365 bp, 8 predicted proteins | sample 654561 | NCBI WGS metagenome assembly LSQX01 (sample SAMN04489861, study PRJNA283612) | anaerobic digester metagenome | isolation source: 4 biogas reactors fed with cattle manure at either 37C or 55C with and... | place: Denmark: Kongens Lyngby | collected 2014
AAACTGGGTTCATGAATTCGCCGTGATTAGGTTGAATTTGGGTTTGACAAAAGCCTCAATCCATTTTATAATGATTTGGCAACCTTTTATATGCGGACATGGCGGAATTGGCAGACGCACCAGACTTAGGATCTGGCGGGAAACCGTGGGGGTTCAAGTCCCTTTGTCCGCACCAACAGTATCCAAACTATATTCATACTCTATACCATTATCGGATATAGTAGCGGACAGAATAAACTTCCGGATAAAGTTACGGCATACAGCTATATTTTTATCTCGGAGGTTTTTTTGTATGTCTCCAATTGCTGTTTAATATCTTCTTTGGTATATTTCTTAATTGTTTGTTGGCTTTGCAGTAACAACAGGTCATAGTTTAGTTCTTTTTTGCTCTGCTCAAGATTGCTAAGTCTTTCTTCCAAAGCTGTTGAAGATACGCCTCTTGCGATTGCATTTATTATATTATTGATTTCTGTGTCCATCTTTTTTATGTCAGTTGTAATTCCCCTTTTGTTCGATTATATAACTGGTGTCCTTTTCTTGAAGGTAAGCGTTCAGTTTATCTACATACCGGGAGATGTTTATGTCAGAAAAAATATCCGCCATGGCATTGAAACAATCTTCTTCAACAATATGTTTTTGAATTTTCCGCCGACAGCTTTTACATTCGTAATAAAAGTACTCTTTATTCTGATTGTTCGTAACACTATTGAAGGACCAGGCAGGGAAGCTTGTGAAGATGCCGCCCAATGAGGAGGTGACTGATGAAAGTAACAGATAAAAGGTATTTCAACACAACCTGTCATATTGTTTCATTCATGCCCCCTGAGCTGCGTCTGGAACCCCACAACGGAATCCCGGAAAAGAGGGAAAATATCCACTACATATGGGGAGCTCCAAACCTGGATGAAGTAACCGCGCTAAAGGCCACCGGGCCTTTTTTTGATTCGCCGAACTCAAAGAGCGAAATGCTCGGTGCAGAACTTCAGAAGGTAGAAATTCAATACAAGGGCACTCGGACAAGAACAGCTTCCAGTGGTAGAGATTATTACGATATGCATTCATTTACAGGCAGCACAGGGACGTTGATTATAGAACCGGTATACATGGATAATCCTGATGAGCTGGAGAAGCTCAATATGGAGAAAATATCACAAGCTTATACAACAGGATTTAAGAAGTTCATCCAGGAGTATTACATAAATACCTTGTGTTGAAACCTCCTGTGATCCCCCGGGAAAAAGTACACCGGGGGATAATTTTTAAAAAGCAAAAGAAGGAATAATTATATAAAACAAAGTCTAAGTATAACATTTTGCTTTGTGTGAAACAAGAATATATGTATAAAATAAACATTAAAAAGATTAAAAAGTATAAAAAACATTTAAACATCAAAAAACTATTAAAAGGTAAAAACCCATATTGCATATTGACAACATAAATATTGCCTGCTACAATGCAAATTATAGTATATTTGTTAATGTATATTATGCAGCAATATATCAAACCCAATACATGGCCACTGGTAATGCAATAATTGCCGCTTCAATTGCATACTTATTAACTGCTACGGTTTTTGCTGATAAAGTAAAGATCGGAGGCGATTGGGATCTAAAACAAGATTTAGGTTGGAATCAATATTATGATACAGAAATTGACGGAGATACATACTATCTAAGCGGGGAGGATATCGGTAATATTCATTATGGATTTGTTGACAGTACTCTCTTTTCTCCTCTAGTATTAAAGGCTGCTGCCGGTTTAGTTCAAATAGTTGGTGGAGAATACAGAATTGAATGGTATTCTACTTATTTTGATGATCCAAACGATCAAATTGCAATTCAAAGAGGAATAGATTACTTTAATAATGGAGAGTTTGAATAAAATGAAAAAACTTAAAATTCTTTTGTCTTCTATTTTACTGAGTATATTAATTTTCTTCATTGCTATTGATATTATCAAATATACAATAACAGAAAAGGTGCCAGCAGGTATTTCTTATACAGAGGTAATAGATGAAAGAATTGACGGCTCATTAAAATTATATAATGATAATCGTAATAACAGATATTGGCTGAAATTCAATAAAGAAAACAAAACAAAATTGGTTTTTTATACTGGAGATATACGGGCATATATTTATGTTAAACCAGTAGGACAAAATGAAATAGAAGTATATTACGATTATATCGACGATTTGGTTTATCATAGAGAAGATGAGAGTTTTATACTTGATCTTTCAAAAAATGATACCCGAAACATATCTTTTATTCGGAGAGTAATCCAAGCATTATCTTGAGATCACATAATGCAATCTGCAATAGCATTATGCAAACACATTAGTAGATAAAAAGGATAGATCCCCCAGGTAAATTCTTTTACCGGGGGATATTTTTTCTTTCATAGCGAACAATTGTTCTTTGCGAAAGAAAAGTAGACTGACACTATAGATGTAAATGATCCAGATAAGTTATTACTAAAGTGTTACGATTCAACCCGAAAAGCATCTGATAACTTTCACAAACTGACAAGTAGGACAGAAAAAGAAGTTTTAGAAGTACTAAAAATTATCGCTGTTAGTAGTGAAGATATGCAATATGGGATACTTGGTTTTAGTTTAGCTAATTAAATATTAATGAAAAACTTGAGGCTGCTATCGAAGATGCTTATGAAACAGATTATAAATACAACATGGAAAAAGCTTTTGAAAAGTTTAAAGAATATCTAAAAAGGCATCTTGATGGAAAAGAACAGAATTAGACTACCATTCACATAGGAAGCCCGAAAATATGAGGATGTAACTCATGCAAATTAGATGGAATGCATTCTTTTAAGTTTGGATACCACTGGTGCCGCTTTGTCCGCACCACATCATGAACACGAAATGATACAATGAAACCCACTTCGAAAGGGAGTGGGTTTTGTTGTATTCGGCTGAAAACCATGATATTTCAATGCACCTCCCTCCAGGCAACGTGCTGGAGTATAGGAGGAACGTGCAAATGCTGAGTTGGTGATGGGAGTACGTCACGCCTTTTCATAGATCCGATAGTGCTTGAAATAAGGTCATGTGTCAAAAACGTTCAGGTTATAAATTTCCATCTCATCCGGTTTTTTGCCCAGTTGCATACATTTCAGCAAGCCATGGGCCGTATCCATCGAGGTGAGACATGGAATAGAGCTTTCTACCGCTTTTCTGCGGATTCTGAACCCATCACGCTGGGGAGCCCGACCTCGGGTGGGGGTATTAACAATGAGCTTTATTTTTCCTGAATCCATTAAATCCAGAATATTCGGGGATCCATCGCTGACTTTTCTTACGGCATTCGTAGCAATACCGTGCATATTCAGGTATAGTGCGGTTTTCCCGGTAGCATACAGTGTGTATCCCAGTTTTTCAAAGCCTTCAGCAAGGGAGATCAGCTCGGGCTTATCGGTGTTTCTGACAGTGAACAGGATACCACTTCCCGGTTCGGGGATTTGAATACCGGCAGCAATGATACCTTTATATAACGCCTCATGGAAGGTTTTCGCAACACCAAGAACCTCTCCGGTTGATTTCATTTCAGGCCCCAGGCTTGTATCCACGTCATGCAACTTCTCGAAGGAGAAAACCGGAACCTTAACTGCCACATATTCCGATTCCTTGAAAAGTCCGGTTCCATATGGAAAATCACTGAGTTTTCTTCCCATCATGATCCGGGTTGCCACCTGAACCATTGGTATGCCCGTCACCTTACTGATATAGGGTACCGTCCGGCTGGAACGGGGGTTTACCTCTATAACATAAACTTCATCATTATACAGAACATACTGGATATTCACCATCCCAATCACTCGCAGCGCTTTGGCCAGTTTTTCGGTGTAACTCACAATTGTATCCCTGGCCTTTTTGCCGATGCTCTGGGTGGGATACATGGATATGCTGTCTCCCGAATGAACACCAGCCCTTTCCAAGTGCTCCATGATCCCGGGAATCAAGATTTCGGTACCGTCGCAGATAGCATCCACCTCTAATTCCTTGCCCATCAGATATTTATCCACCAGGATGGGATGCTCCTGCTCTTCCCGATTAATAATTTCCATAAACTCACAGACATCATCATCGCTGAATGCGATCTCCATTCCTTTTCCACCAAGCACATATGATGGTCTGACCAACACAGGGTATCCAAGCATGTTTGCGGCTTCCAGGGCCTGTTCGGTTGTGAATACTGTTTTTCCCTGAGGGCGCGGGATGCCAAGTTCTTCGAGAATAGCATCAAACTTTTCCCTGTCTTCTGCTGCGTCAACATCCTTTGCATCGGTACCGAAAATTCTGACACCGAGTTCATTCAGTGCCCGAGTCAGCTTAATTGCAGTCTGACCACCAAACTGTACAATGGCGCCTTCTGGTTTCTCAGTTTCAATAATATTTTCCACATCTTCCGGTGTTAATGGCTCAAAATAAAGCCGGTCCGCCGTGTCAAAATCGGTGCTGACTGTTTCCGGGTTGTTATTTGCGATGATGGTCTCGTAACCTTCCTCCTTCAGCCCCCATACAGAATGAACCGAGCAATAGTCAAATTCTATTCCCTGACCAATACGGATTGGCCCTGAGCCCAGAACCAAAACCTTTTTCCGGGAGCTTGGTTTGACTTCGTTATGTTCATCATATGTCGAGTAATAATATGGGGTTGCTGTCTCGATTTCCGTGGCACAGGTATCCACGGTCTTGTAAACCGCTGTGATGTTCCACTCCCTGCGTTTTCTGGTGATTTCATGCTTCTTGCAGCCTGTGAAAGCTGCAATGACACTGTCGGTGAAACCCATTATCTTGGCCTTTAAAAGGATCTCCTCTGTGAGTGTATTCATCGTTTGTTGCATCAGCATCTCTTCCATGTCTACCAAGTTCTTAATCTTCTTCAGGAAAAAATGATCGATCCGTGTGATATCATAAATCCACTGAATACTGAATCCACGCCGCAGGGCTTCAGCCAAGATGAGTATTCGTTCATCGTCAACATCATGTAACTTTTGGGCGACGGCCTCGTCGTCCCAATCTTCATACTGGGGCTGCTTCAGCGTATATATATTAAGCTCCAGAGAGCGCAGTGCTTTCATAAAAGCACCTTCAAAGGAACTATTGATGGCCATGACCTCTCCGGTTGCCTTCATCTGTGTTCCCAAGTTCCTTTTGGCATGGACAAATTTATCAAAGGGCCATTTCGGTATTTTTACGACGATATAATCCATCGCTGGTTCATAATAGGCAAAGGTTTTTCCTGTAGCAGCATTTCTGATCTCATCGAGCGTATATCCGACGGCTATTTTTGTGGCGATGCGGGCTATAGGATAACCGGTTGCCTTTGAAGCCAATGCTGAAGAACGGCTGACACGGGGATTCACCTCGATAACAGCATATTCAAAACTGTCGGGCTGCAGTGCAAATTGCACATTGCACCCTCCTTCAATACCCAGTTCGGTAATGATATTGATAGCTGCCGTGCGCAGCATCTGGTATTCCCTGTCGCTTAATGTCTGGGCTGGAGCAACAACAATACTGTCACCCGTATGCACCCCTACCGGGTCTACGTTTTCCATGCTGCAGATGGTGACAACATGCCCCTTGCCATCCCGCATCACTTCAAACTCAATTTCCTTCCAACCAGAGATACACCTCTCAATCAAAACCTGATGCACCCGGCTGAGGCGTAAACCATGCCCCCCTATTTCATGAAGCTGATTTTTGTCGTGTGCGATTCCTCCGCCGGTACCTCCAAGGGTGTAGGCAGGCCGGACGACAACCGGATAACCGATCTCTTCCGCGAAATCCAGTGCAGCCTGCAATGAATCAACAACCTTACTTGGAATACAGGGCTCTCCGATTTTCTGCATGGTATCTTTAAAAGACTGCCGGTCTTCTGCCATTTTAATCGCCTTGGTATCGGTTCCCAGTAATTTCACACCCGCTTTTTCCAGAAAACCATCCTCTGCAAGCTCCATCGCCAAATTCAAACCGGTCTGTCCGCCAAGAGTGGGCAGAACGCTATCAGGCTTTTCTTCCAGAATTACTTTTTTTATGATATCCGTATTCAACGCCTCAATATAAACCGTATCGGCGATATGGGTATCGGTCATGATGGTGGCCGGGTTACTGTTCACCAACACCACCTGTATTCCCTCTTCCTTCAGCGCGTGACAGGCCTGGGTCCCCGCATAGTCAAACTCTGCTGCCTGCCCGATGATGATCGGACCTGAGCCTATAACCAGTACCTTTTGAATATCTTTCCTTAGGGGCATAGATGAACCTCCATTTTTTTGAATTCTGAGCGCTTGAGCGAATTGTGCGCCAAAGTGCGGTCGTTGAAAGCGCCTCGTTTTAAGGGTCGAACCTTGTGGTGCATCTTCCTATCTATAATACGCGTGTAAGTTCATTCTTCATATGGATGGCTTCCTCGCGGCAAGCCATATCAAAATCCTCTGATGTAAAGCTTTCCTTCCATCTTTCCAGTTTGTATGCACACATCAGGCTTCTAGACGCATTAACAACGGCACCTAGGCCGTCAGTGTCAAAAGCTGCCGCCACATCCTCTGCACCACCACCCTGTGTGCCATAGCCCGGAACAAGGAAACAGGTGTGTGGCATCCTTGTACGCAGTTGTTTCAACTGTTCAGGCCATGTGGCGCCAACTACTGCCCCAATGGAAGAATATCCGCATTCACCAATGAGCTCCCGGCCCCATTCCGCCACCAGATCTGCCATCACTTCATAAACCTTTCGTCCGTCTTTCACCACCATATCCTGTAGCTGCACGGAGGAAGGGTTGGAGGTTTTAACCAGAATAAATACTCCCTTGCCATATGTTTTACAGTCTTCCAGCATCGGGGCTATTCCGTCAATACCCAGGTATGCATTCAGAGTAACCGCATCCGCATTGAAAACCGGCTCTCTTTTTTGACCTTCCAAAACCGTCTCTCCCAGGAAGGCTGATGAGTAAGCCTGGGAAGTGGAACCGATATCATTTCTTTTCGCATCAGCAACCACCAGTAATCCCTTTTCCCTTCCATACCGAACGGTTTCAATAAAGGTCTTCAGCCCTTCTATTCCGTACATTTCATAGTATGCCAGCTGGGGCTTTATCGCTGGAACAATCCCAGACACTGCATCGATTAGCTTTTTGTTAAACTCCAGAATACCTGCTGAGGCAGCTCGCAACGTGTTCCCATACAATTCCCTGTTCTTATGCCGAATAGATTCAGGAATATATTCCAGTTTGGGGTCCAAACCCATTATAGTGGGGTTTTGAAGTTCTTTTACTTTCAGCATCAGTTTATCGATAAACATAATTTTCCCCTCCCATCGTCATGAATACCCATTGCCTGAAGCATTGAAATGCATGCTAGGCTGTGGGTTTTCCATCCTTTACAACAATCTTCCCGTTTACAATGGTTGCAATAACTCTCCCGGAAACTGACCAACCGTGATATGGAGAGTTTTTGCTTTTTGAAACCATTTTTTCCACATCGATGGTATAGTTCTCATCAGGGTTAAAGATGACAACATCAGCCATTTTCCCTGGAAGTAATTCTCCTTTATCCAGCCTCAGAATTTCAGCAGGCTTTTTGCTCATTTTTTCTACAAGTTGGGACATTGTAAGGTATCCAGCCTTTACAAGAGCCGTATAGCTAAGCGACAGAGCAGTTTCGAAGCCTATAATCCCAAAGGCTGCCTTGTCAAACTCCACATTTTTTTCATCAGAATGATGCGGAGCATGATCCGTTGCAATGATGTCAACCGTTCCGTCACACAGACCGCTGATTATTGCTTCGATATCTTCTTCATTCCTCAGGGGCGGATTCATTTTAGCCAGTGTGTTGTATCCCTCGCAGGCTTTTTCGGTTAGTGTGAAATAATGTGGACAGGTTTCCGCTGTGACCGGAACGCCCCTTTCCTTTGCCTTCCGGATTAGGTCAACTCCTAATGCGGTGCTGACATGACACAGGTGTACCGGGACCTTCGTACGTTCAGAAAGGATGATGTCCCGGGCAATCATAATCTCTTCACTGGCCTTGGAAATGCCCCTTAGTCCCATCCGGGTGGATAATTCTCCTTCGTTCATTACTCCGCCTTCCGACAGCCTTAAATCCTCTGAATGGCATATGACCGGAACATCGAACATATGAGCATATGTCATCACCCGATGCATCACCTGGGAGTTTTCCACCGACCGCCCATCATCGGAAATACCGGCGATACCGGCTTCCTTCATCTCGCCAATGGCCGCCAATTCTTCCCCCAGAAGCCCTTTCGTCATCGCACCAATGGGAAAGACATGCACAAAGCCCTCATGCTGCGCTTTATCAATGATATATCGAATTACAGCTTTATTGTCTGCCACAGGGTTAGTGTTAGCCATGCAGGCGATTGAGGTAAACCCGCCCATCGCGGCACTTCTGGTTCCCGTAACAATGTCTTCCTTGTATTCATACCCCGGATCCCGCAAATGACAATGTGCGTCAACAAGCCCCGGAAGCACATAGCAGCCTGCAGCATCAAATATTTCATCGGCTTGCGCGTTAAAACCTGCTTCCATCCGAGTGATTATTCCGTTTTCAATCATCAGGTTCAGCCTGTTTTCCTGTTGATCGGTGACCACAGTACCATTTTTAATCAGAATCTTCAAACTATTCCCTCCCCGTTAGCATATACAGCAAAGCCATTCGTATGGCCACACCGTTTGTTACCTGTTCATTGATAACCGATCTGTCTCCATCGATCACCGTGGATGCCATTTCTACACCACGGTTAACCGGGCCGGGATGCATCCATATCGCATTTGGTTTGGCCAGTGCCATAACCGATGGGACTAACCCAAAAAACTGCGTGTATTCTGAAAGAGAAGGATAATATGCTTTTTTCTGCCTTTCCAGTTGCATCCTTAACCCCATGATAACATCTGCGTTCTTAACTGCAGCTTGAATTGTTGGAGCCACCGCTGCACCCATTTTTTCAACCTCTGGTGGAATCAATGTTGTGGGCCCGAATACAACAGGGGATGATCCCATCTTTACAAGACCTGCAATATTACTCCGCGCAACACGGCTGTGATAGATATCTCCGATAATCGCCACTTTAAGGCCTGCCAGGGTTCCAAAACGCTCTCGAATCGTATACATATCCAAAAGAGCCTGAGTGGGGTGTTCATGCATCCCATCCCCGGCGTTTATGACCGATGCTCTGATATTTCGTGCCAAGATATGCGGAGCACCGGACATGCCATGTCGGATAACAACCACATCTGCGCCCATAGCATCCAGCGTTTTTCCTGTATCTATAAGTGTTTCACCCTTGGCCACACTGCTTGATGATGCCGATATATTTACCGTGTTGGCACTCATATATTTCCCAGCAAGTTCAAAAGAAACCCGGGTTCTTGTGCTGTTTTCATAGAACAGCGTCAATACGGTTTTTCCTTTCAGATAGTGAACCTTTTTACTGTTCCCAAGGACGATTTTCTTCATTTCCTTCGCCCTGTCCAGTATGGAAGTAATCTCTTCGGGTGTCAGTTCCGCTATACCAAGGATATCCTTATTTTTGAGCCTCATTTTTTGCTGCGCCTCCTTTATCTCTGGCAGACAGGCAGACCTTTTATCGAATACCGCTGTGCTTCCGTAATCCTGAAGAATCAACCGGAAAGCAGCCAGATAATAATAAAAATAGTAAGGCCAAAACCTTACTATTTGCTAAAAGAATAATTTATTCGATTGTGGTGTACTTGAAAAAAGGAAATACGACGACAGAGAATATAAATTCTGTTCTTTTTCAATTTCCCTTCTCTGGCTTTATCAAAACCGTACAACCTTGCTCACTCCGTTTCTGTATCTTTGATATATTAACACAAAACCTTTTTATTGTCTATAACTTTTTTCCATGGAAACTATTGCGGGTTGAAAAAGCCAAGGCATTATGTTAACCTTATTCATGAGAAAACCTGAGTTTTGCAGCAAAATGAATAAAAATGAGCCCGTAACCATTGAAATACAAAGGTTTTAGGGCTCTTTGACTTTACAAAAAGTTGTAGTGTATATTTTCATTTTTTTGTTTTGGCCAAAACTTTTTTGATATCACCTAAAGTTCGGCTTCTGATAGAAAAATCGATATCAAATTTGTTGCCGATATCCTCCAAGACACTATCGATATAATCAAACAAATAATGGTTCGCTTTTATGAGCGTACACTCTGATTTATCAAGGCTTTCAAGCATTTTTCCAATGCTATAGCGACGATCCATTTTCATTACGAGAATCCTCGCAAGCACAAGTGCCACAATACAAGTGAGAAAATGTGCCTGGATATGATCTTCCCTCGATACATATACCGGACGG
>LSQX01398948.1_pt1 | contig 10365 bp, 7 predicted proteins | sample 654561 | NCBI WGS metagenome assembly LSQX01 (sample SAMN04489861, study PRJNA283612) | anaerobic digester metagenome | isolation source: 4 biogas reactors fed with cattle manure at either 37C or 55C with and... | place: Denmark: Kongens Lyngby | collected 2014
TCCTTGAATATTAAAATTTATAAGCTAAATAAAAAAATAATTACAAAATACTAATTTAATTTATAAGTTTTTTGCCAATTTTAAAAAAAATTCGTAAATTTGTATTTAAATTATTGTGGGCTGAGTGATAGCCCATTTTTTTATTTTTTTTCTATAAGAAAAATGGCAAGAAGAAAAGTAAAATTTAAAGCTGATAAAAAAATGATAATTGACGCTTTTGCTGAAATGGCAAAAGAGAAAAATATCGATAGAGACCTTTTGCAAGGAATTGTGGAAGAGACTTTTTCTATGCTCGTCAAGAAAAAATATGGACTGGAAGCAAATTTTGAAATTGTTGTCAATTTAGATAAAGGTGATATTGAAATTTATCTGATTAGGGAAATTGTGGAGGAGGTGGAAGACCCATCCTTGCAAATTGCCCTCGATGACGTTAAACTTTTTCCCGACAGTGAAGATTATGAGTTAGGCGATGATTTTATAGAAGAAATTTCCTTGGACAATATTTACGAGAACTTTAGCAGGCGACTTGTTTCGCTTGCTGTTGCAAATCTGAATCAACGAATTAAAGAAATTGAAAAAGATAATATTTATAACGAATACATTCAAAAAGTAGGCGAAATAGTTATTGGTGAGGTTTATCAGGTAAGGCGAAATGATATTCTTGTAATGCACAATAAAATTGAAATGCGGCTTCCACGCGAGGAGCAAATACCCAACGAACAAATGAGATTCAAAAAAAGCCAATCGGTAAGAGCTATTATCAAAGAAGTGAGAAGAAGCGGCTCAGCAGGCTTGCCAGAGATAATCCTCTCCCGGGCATCAGACGAATATCTTGCTCGGCTTTTTGAAATAGAAATTCCAGAGGTTTATGACGGGATAGTTCAAATAAAAGCAATTGCAAGAGACCCAGGGGAGCGTTCAAAAGTGGCAGTTCAATCTTTTGACGATAGAATAGACCCTGTTGGAGCTTGCGTTGGAATGAAAGGAGTTCGTATTCACTCCATAGTCCGTGAGCTTTGCAATGAAAATATTGATTTAATTGAATACTCGTCCGATATTACTACTTTTATCATCAGAGCATTGTCCCCGGCGAAGATTAAAGAAATTACTGTTACTGACGAGGTTAGAAGCGCAACGATTATCGTTCCAGAAGACCAAGTATCTCTTGCCATTGGGAAAAATGGACAAAACGTCCGACTTGCCTCCAAACTGACGAGCTATTCCCTAACACTTGTAAAAGAAGGCGCCGAGGATATAGAGCTAATTGAATTTAAGGAAGAGCTTGGGGCAGAGCTTTATGAAAAGTTGAGCGAGGAGGGCTTAGAAACTGCACGCGACTTTTTGGAAACAGATGCGAAGTTTTTAATGGAAAAATGCGAGGTTAGCAAAGAGCAACTATTAGAACTACGCTCAATTATGCTAAGCGAATTTGAAGAAGAAGAATCTGAGGAATACCTGCAAAGTTTGAACTCGATCTAATTGTATTTTTTAGATCTAACAGCTTTTTGCCATTAGAGAAAGAGAAGCTACAAGGATTGCAAAACAAAGTAGTTTTTCAATGTGTATTAAGGCAAAATTGATTTTAGTAAAAGAAATAATAAATAAATTGACTAATTTTGTAACATAAATTTTTTATATTTTTGATTGAATATATGGCTGCTAAAAAAATATTACTAATTAAAATTGCTTCTGAGATAAATATCGGTAAGGAATCGATTGTGCTTTTCTTGCAGTCGAAGGGCTTTAGCATTGAAAATAAGCCAAGCTCAACTTTGACTGAAGAGATGGTGGAAGCAGTTTATGATAAATTTAAAAAAGAAAAAAAAGCAGCTGAAAAACAAAAAGAAAAAATAGAAAAACAAAAACAAATTAGAAAGCCAGCCGGCTCTCCAAAAGCAGATCTTGTTGAAAGCGAAGAGCAAGTTGCTCCTAAACAAGAAATAGAGATTCCAGCGGAGGAGCCTATCTCAAAAGTCGTTCCAAAAGAAAAAGAAGCAGTTTCCATAGAAGAGGAAGCAGAAGAACTTGTCCAAGTATCAGAAGAAAAGTATCCTGTTGGAAAGGTAATTGAAGAATTTGCCAGACCAAAAGGAAAAAGCGGAAAGTCGGGTGCAAAGCAGACGAAAGCTGCGAAGGATGAGAAAAACGTCAAAGTAGAAAAATATACAAAAGACCTAATTAAAATAGAAAAAATTGAAAGAAAGCCCGCCGCGGCAGAAAAGCAAGTCATTGAGGAAAAGGTAAAAGAAGAAAAAGAAGTTAAAGCCGCTTCATCGGAAACCCAAGTAGAACCAGAATTAGTTGGAAAAGTAGATAAAAAAGTAGTTGATGCGGAAGTTCATGCCGAGCCAGAAAAAATTGTGGAAGTGAAAGCAAAAGTTTCTGCTGAACCAGCCGTTTCAGATGAGCAAGAATTGCAAGTTCAATCGCTAAAAGAAAAATTTGAAGACAAAGCAGCCAAGCAGCCAAGCACCAAATCGGAAAGCTTAACGCAACTTAAAGAGCCAGCTCCCTTGAATGAAGAAAGCGCAGAGAAAGAAAAGAAAGTAAAGAAACGTAGGAGAAGGAAAAAAGTAGCGGAAGTTGAAATTGAGCCCGGGCAAGCACCAAAGCTAAGAGGACTTACTATTGTTGGCAAAATAGATTTAGAAAAAGAAAAAGCCGCTCCTGCAAAGAAAGCAGACAGGCGGACTGTGCTTGATGTAGAAGACGATGAAGACAGCATTGCAAGGAGCGGAAAATCGAAAAAGAAAGCAAAAGGTAAAGTTAAAGAAAGACCTCTTACTGCGAAAGAAAGAGCTGCCGAAAGAAAGAAAAAGAAAAAACGCTCTATTAGAGAGTTGATTAGCGAAGAGGACGTCAACAAAGCTATTAAAGAAACCCTTTCAGGTGCAGATGATAGCTCAGCCGGCGCAAGGTTTAAAATGAGAATGAAAAGGCGCCACGAGCGAGAGGAAAAAGAGCTTAGGAAATTGGAAGAGGAAGAGCAAAGAGCAAGCATACTTGAGCTTACCGAATTCGTTACGACAAGCGATTTAGCTAAGCTAATTGGAGTAAATCCAAACGAAATTATTTTGAAGTGCATGGAACTTGGCTTAATGGTTGGCATTAACCAGCGTTTAGACAAAGACACAATCACGATTATTGCTGACGATTATCAACTGCAAACAGAATTTTTAGACGAAAGGGAGGTCCAAGAAATTGACGATGAAGAAGATGACGAAAGCATGCTTGAGCCGCGCTCTCCTATCGTTACAATTATGGGACACGTAGACCATGGCAAAACTTCTTTAATTGACTTTATTAGAAAAACTAACGTTGTGGCAGGAGAAGCTGGACTTATAACCCAGCATATTGGAGCATATAGAACAGAGCTGCACGGCAATAAGCATATCACATTTTTGGACACGCCGGGCCACGAAGCTTTCACTTCAATGAGAGCAAGAGGTGCCCAGGTTACCGACATAGTAGTTCTTGTGGTTGCCGCTGACGATAGCGTTATGCCCCAAACGATAGAAGCTATTAGCCACTCGCAAGCAGCGAATGTGAAAATAATTGTTGCTATCAATAAAATTGACAAGCCAGATGCAAACCCGGATAGAATTCGTCAGCAATTAGCAGACAAAGGGGTATTAGTTGAAGAGTGGGGTGGCACGCATCAATGCGTTGAAATTTCTGCTAAATTCGGAAATAACGTTGAGCTTTTATTAGATAAAATTCTTTTAGAAGCCGAAATGCTCGAGCTAAAAGCTAACCCGAATAGAAAAGCAAAAGCAGCTGTGGTAGAAGCTAAAATGGAGAAGGGGCATGGCACTGTGGCAACCGTGATTGTCCAAAAAGGAACTTTACAAGTTGGAGATTGTTTTGTTGCTGGTTGCTATGCTGGGAGGGTGAGAAGACTTTTAGACGAAAGAGGGAATTCTGTTGAAAAGGCAACTCCTTCAATGGCTGTTAGAGTAGTGGGCTTCGAAGGGCTTCCCCAAGCGGGAGATATTTTGAATGTTGTTAATTCCGATACCGAAGCAAGGGCAATAGCAAATAAGAGAATGCAATTAAAACGCGAGCAAGAGTTTAGGCAAGTCCGCCACGTTACTCTTGATGAGATTTCAAAGCAAATCCAAATGGGTGGTGTGAAAGAGCTTAATTTGATTATAAAAGGAGATGTCGGCGGATCAGTTGAAGCATTGAGCGATTCTTTGCAAAGGCTTTCGCGAAATGAAGTGCAGGTTAATATTCTTCATAAAGGAGTTGGCTCGATCGCAGAATCTGACATTATGCTTGCCCTTGCCTCAGGAGCTATTATCATTGGTTTCCAAGTCGGTTTAACTGCACAAGCCAAAAAAATGTCTGAGGTTGAAGAAGTTGATATTCGCACTTATAATATTATTTACGATTGTATTGATGAGATTCAGCTTGCTCTTGAGGGATTGCTTAGTCCAGATATAAAAGAAGAAGTTGTTGCTACTATTGAAGTTAGAAAGGTATTCAAGGTTGGCAAATCTGGAAGTATTGCAGGCTGCTATGTCCAAAAGGGTAAAATCACAAGAAACGACAAAGTCCGACTTTTAAGGCAAGGATTACCTGTTTTTACCGGCAACGTCAATTCTTTGAAAAGAAACAAAGACGATGTGCGTGAGGTCGATGCTGGCTTTGAGTGTGGAATAATGCTTGACGGTTGGAACGACATAATTGAAGACGATATTATTGAGGCTTTCAAAACAGTTGAGATAAAACGCACGTTTCGTTAAGATAGTAAGCGACAAATAGCTAAGACGATATTTCTCTATTTTTTTTTAACATTTCAATTAATATTAATCATTGAAGGCAATGTGCTTTTTCTTTAATGTTAAAAAAAATGCTCTTTTCTTATTCTTTTTCTACTTCTTTTTTTTTAACATTTCTCTTTTTTCTCAGGAATTTGAGCAAGAAATACTTGAAGAATATCTTGAGCAGGAAGATGAAGAAGACCCCGTCTCTAAATATTTCGATGAATTAGAAAGCTATATTGAAAATCCATTAAATTTAAAAAAAGCAAGCATAGAGCAGCTTTCTAAATTACCAGAATTCTCAGTTAATCTTTCAGGCAAAATACTGCATTTAGTTAAAAAACAAAATTTTAATTCTATTGATGAAATCGCCGATACGCTCCAGCTTTCTTTAAAACAAGTTAGGATCTTAAAGCTATTTACAACAATCGAAAAAGTTGATAAAAAGAAAGGAAAGCTTTACTACAGGGCAAGAAATAGAATAAATTTCAAAGAAACAAAGGGCTTTGAAAGCGATAAATTCCAAGGAAGTCCTTTATATCTTTATCAAAGGCTGAGCGCTGAGAAAAACGAATATAAGATAGGCTTTTTAACAAAGAAAAACCCCGGCGAAAAATCTTTAAATGAATTTTACTCCGGATATTTTTCAGCTGAATTTGAAAACATAGAATTGCTGCTTGGAGATTATACCCTCCGTCAGGGACTTGGGAATATACTTTGGAGCAATTATAGGAACTCAAAAAGTAGTAATGTGGTTTCTTCAGCTTTGCAATATAGAAACGGCTTTTCACCTTATCGGTCCTCTACTGATTATAAATTTTTTCGTGGCGCTGCTCTACTTTATAAGCTAAATGTAACTGAACAATCGCGATTCAATATTTCTTTATCTTATTCAAACATCGATCGTTCCGCAACGGTTGACGCAGCACTTGGAATAGCAAGCTCAGTCTATACAGCTGGCTATTATAGAACCGACACTGAAATTCAAAAAAAAGCCTCGCTTCCCGAAACTTGTTTTAATGGCTCGCTCCAATTTGAAAGCAAAAACTTTTCCCTTGGCGCCTCGATTTTAAATGTGAATTATAAATACTCGGTAGAAAGCAATGCAAAAAACGCATTCTTTGGAAAAGACGGCAATCTCAGCACGCTTTATTCAATGTTCCATTTGGATAATGCTTCCTTTGCTTTCGAGCTTAGTAAAGATGCCCGTAACAATTTAGGGGCAAAAGCCGCCTCAATTTTGAAAATAGAAAATCTTGATTTAGCTTTTCATTATCGCAATTTTTCAGCTGAATATCGCTCGCCCTTTGGCACTATATTTGGCGAAACTTACGCTCCAAACAATGAAGAAGGGCTTTATTCTGGCGCTAAATGGTTCGTTAATCAGCAATTTACTCTTTCAAGCTATATTGATATTTGGAGAACTCACAAAGAGACAAGCACTTTGCCAGTCCCTCAAAAGGGAATTGAGCTTTTTTCTGAGATGGACTATTTTTTTGATCAGGATTTGGAGTTCATAGCTCGCTTTGCCTATAAAAATAAAACAGAGCAAAAAACTGTGCAAAAAGAAAAAAAGCTGTTTCAAAAGGGAATATTTATTTTTAGAATGGAGCTAAAATATCAAATCGACAAACTAACAAGAATTAGATTAAGAAATGAAAACAGGCTAATTAACTACGAAGCTGTAAAAGGAAACGAGACCGGAGTTTTGCTTTTTTGCGATATTCAAAGAAAATTTTTCAGTAACTTTAATGCTTACGCAAGACTTTCCCTTCATTTGACAGATAGCTACGATTCTGCGATTTGGCAATATGAAAGCGATCCCCTGGGCTATGCCCTTAGCCAGGCTCTCTATGGTAAAGGACTAAGAGCTTATGGTGGTTTTAAGTATGAAATTTTTGATTTTTTAGCATTAAGCGCCAAATTCATTGCTGTAAAGAAAGCAAATGTAGAAAAACTTGGTAGCGGCTTAAATGAAACGACTGGAAGCAGCAATCAGCAATTATTTATCCAGCTCGATATGAAATTTTAATTGATATTGGAAAAATCGCAGCTATCCAAGTCAGACGAAAAAATTGCAAAATAGTATAAGAAAAAAACAATGTGATTGAAAGAATTATAATAAATAAGTAAAAAAATTTGATTTTTACAAAAATATATTATAATTTTGTATTCTTTTTTACTTGCGTATCGAATAAGAAGAAGAATCGATACAATTTAGAAATATTTAGGAGAAAACATGAACCAGAAGCGTTTGTATGAAGCAACGTTCATAGTAAATGCAGCGCTTGACGATAGCGACATTGAAGCAGTAATCAACAAGGTTATATCCTATATTGAGAATAACGGGGGTGAAATAACTGAAACAAATAAGTGGGGGCGTCGTCGCTTGGCATATCCAATAAACAAAAAATATAACGGCTACTACGTTCATTTGATTTTTGAGACAAAGCCATCTGCTATACCTATATTAGAGCGGTTTCTTGTCCTTGAAGACACGATTCTTCGTCATTTAACTTTGATATTGCCTACTAAATTAAGAGACTATCGCGCTAAGGTTGCGCTCGAGCAAGGCAGAAGTTACGATTCAACTATTTACGATGTTGATCGCAAGCAAGACGCAAAAGATGAGCAAAAGCAAGAAGATTCTGCTGAAAGTATAGAAAAACAAGAAAAGCCAGAAAAAGAATCAGCAAAAGAAGAACCAAAAACTGAAGAGCTTGTTAATAAAGAAGCTGAAGCAAAAGAGCAAATAGCTGTTGATTAATCTTTAAAGTCTAAGAAAATTATAGGAAAAAATATGAAAATTATTTTAAGAGAAAGCGTTGAAAAACTTGGCCAAATTGGCGATGTAGTTACAGTTAAAAATGGCTATGCTCGAAATTATTTAATACCAAGATCATTAGCTTATTTTGCAACGCCAAAAGCGTTAAAAGCTATTGAGTTAGAAAAAATTCAATATGCTAAAAAGCAAGAAAGAGAAAAAGTTATAGCCGAAGGATTAGCAGCGAAACTTAACGAATTGCAAATTAGTATTCCAATGAAGGCTGGCGATGAAAACAAGCTTTATGGCTCTGTTAGTTCTCAAATGATTGCTAACGAACTTGCTGAAAAAGGCTTTGATATTGATAAACGCCACATAATGTTAGAAGAAGCTATAAAATCGCTTGGCGTTTTTGATGTGAAAGTCCGCTTGCATTCCGAGGTTGTATCCAATTTAAAAGTTTGGGTGATAAACGAAGAAGAATAGCAAGCACTTTTTGTCTATATCTTTTTAACACAATAAATATTTTACTCCTCCTTCTCAAACTTTGCTTGGGAAGGAGTTGTTTTACATTATCTTCTTTAACTTCCTTTTATTTCTCTTTTTTTTCTAATTTTTATTAGCTAATTTAGTTGATAAATTAGTTAACGATTAATATTAAAGGAATTTTTATGAAAACATTTAAAGTGCTTTCATTGCTTATTGCTACTACTTTTTTCTTCATTTCCTGCTCAGATGATTCTCCAACAGATCCAAACGGCTCAAAAAACTTTTTTCCAAAAAACATTGGAAACTATTGGATTTTCAATGAATATTCTTTAGACATCGAAAATCAAAAGGAAAATGCGGATAGTCCCCTTTTAGATTCTGCTGCCATTACTGGGACGGTAACTGCTTTCGGAAAAGATTTGCTTAAATATGATGTTTTTACTTTCATTGATGACGCTTTTGAGAAAAAGTATGATATGCAGATTGCGTATGAAGATGAGAGTTTATTCATTCGCTCAAATTATTTTAATAGCTTTTTCCAATTTGAAGAACTTGGAATGGAGTTGCCCTTTCAATTACCAGACACGGTGCTAAAGGTGGTTGATATAAAAAATCCTTATAAAAGAGAGGTGTATTCACGAAAATTTGACGAGGTTTCTATTCCAGACAGCCCTGTTGGCGATTTAAAAGTTAATGGGAGTATGACAATATTTTCTACGAAAACAGGCGAGGAAACAATTTCAATTAACGGTAATAATGTTCAAGCAATAAAATACACAATCCCCATTTCTTTTGACGGCACCATCGGTATCACAACGCCCTTTCCATACAAGGAAAAATTCGTTTTTGCTTTAAATTATAATGTTTATTTGGCAGAAAATATAGGCATAGTGAAAACGCATTTAGAATCTGAAGTAATTAACATTCCATTGATAGATTATGACTATAATTACTTGGGCTTTCTAACAGAGCTTATTCGCTACAATATTGTTAAATAAAGAAAAGAAAAGGAAAGATGTGCCACACCTTGAAGGTGTGGCACATCTGCGTTAATATCCCGTATGTAATTTAATTGTTAATTATTAATTATAAATTGTTAATTATTCTTTGAATGAAAAATATCCCGCCAGGGATTGTATTATGGTAGAAGTCAATTTTCTGCTACTGTGCTTATCCCGCCAGGGATTAAATTATTATAGAAAATAAAAGTGTGGCAGATCTATGGAAAATCAAAATATATTATTTGGAAAATTAAAAATATTTTTGTAATTAGAAATGTAGTTTTCCACCAATAATTAAAAAGGCGTTATGAAATATAAACTTGCATTAATTTGTTTTATAATTTTCATATTCAATTCCTTAATTAGTTTTGCTGATGAAAGCGCAGTTTTAGCAGATACAAAGAAAAAAGAAGACAAGGGAATTGACCTTATTGTTGTTGGTGGTTTGGGTGGTGCTTATACTACCTTTCTTGACTTCAGTGGTTGGGACAACTACTTCAGCTTTGCCCCTGTTTTGGGTTTGGGGTTAGAAATTCCATTTACGAAATCTCATGTTTTTTCTTTTGAACTTTATTCTCATTCTTGGCTTGCTAAACCGTTAAAGAAAGATGCTTTTATTGATAGGCGCTATGTTAAGATAAATGATAATTTATATACACAAGTAGGCTTATCTGGTGTTATTAAAGTATATACATCAGCAGCGCCGTCGAGGTTTAGAATGTGTTTCCACTTAGGTTTTATGGGTTTAAGCCCAAAAGAAGAGTATAATGCACTTGATACTGGAGTTGGATTAAATTTTGAACTAAGTAAGGAACTAAACTTACAGTTTCAAAATAGAATTTTATTTTGTATTCCGTCAATTGATGGAACAGATTTTCATGTTCCAAATCTTTTAATGCTAAATATTTGTTATAAATTTAATTTGGAGTTATAATGAAATCTTTAAAATATTTCGTCAGCATTGCATTTTTGTTTTGCTTATTCGCTTGCACCGAAGACTCGGCTACTAAATTTAGCGATTATAACAAAGTAACCATTCAAAGCGACCCTAACTGGGTAGAAGTAGCTGAAATTGATACTGTGTATGATTTGTGCTTCTCCGCTGAAGATGTGATGAATGGAGTAGTATGCAGAAGCCTTAATGATTATAGGACTTATTATGATTTAATTCAAAGCAGAATTAGTACTCGTAAGCAAAAACTATCTCAGGAACAAAGAAATGAAATGGGTCCTTGCTATAAATATGACAGTTTGATACCACCTGATATTGATTTTAACACCCGTGATTTAATACTTTTTGGAACAAAATGGGGAGGCTTAGCAGATACTGAAAGAAAATTATATT